>Ga0079224_100009690_pt1 | contig 13168 bp, 8 predicted proteins | sample Stecom2015_FD_80414 | JGI IMG/M metagenome (GOLD analysis project Ga0079224, IMG submission 80414) | Agricultural soil microbial communities from Utah to study Nitrogen management - Steer compost 2015 | ecosystem: Environmental > Terrestrial > Soil > Agricultural land | place: USA: Utah... | reverse complement strand
TTATTCACATTAATAAAAGCACAGGTACTGATTAATATATTATCACTTTTTGCCTTTAGAAATATCCTTAAAATACTAAAAGTAGATGAACCCAAAATTCTTTTGGCTATTTGCATATTCATTTTCAGCTATTCCTTTCCCAATTTTTGGCCATGGTATAATCATACTGTATTTGTATTTCAACTAATAAGTTTTAATTTGATACTCATTCCTCTCTTTAAAGAAACAAAAAGAAAGTCCCTTTACATTATACTTGGAAGCTTCTTTGCATTTCTATCCTTTTATACCAAGCAAGATTCAGGTGCAATCGCAATAGCATTTGGTGGGGCAATAATATTATATCATTGTATCTGCGAAAAACAATTTAATTTACTTGTTATATATGTTGCTTCCCTCATAGGATTTGCTGCCATATTTATTATTCCCTTCCTGCAATCTGATTTTTTATATTGGTTTAATTATGGCCAACCACCTCATAATTCTAGATTACATATAAATGATTTCCTGAATAAAATCTTTGGTGAATCTGAATGGGAAAAGTTTTATTTACTATCGATCGTACTTGTCATCCTTAATAATTTTAGGTTAAAAGATATTTTTATAGAAAAGCAAAAATATATATTCTTGTTCATAACAATAGGAGTAATCATTCAAGCCTTAGTAATTAAAGTGACAAGCCCATTACCTACAGGTCATACTACTTATTTCCACGCCTTTGCATTTGCTTTCCTCGTTTCAAGTATTTCATTCAAGATTAATTTTAATATAAAGCAATTAGCATTCATACTGGTATTTGTTTTTGCATGGTGGTCATCAATATTTTGGGGCTATGCTGAACGAATTTTTAAAAACACGAAGCCAGAAACGTCAATCAATACTTCCAATAGTATTGACATTAAAGATAATCCTGGATTAATTCAAACTAGCTGGAAAACCTCTGACCTAAAAGCTTTCAAACACATTAAATTGCCTACCGAAACAATAGAAGGTATTTATAATATTTTAGCATTAGAGGTAGTTAAAAATAAAGACAACCTCAAGGTCTTAAATATGTCGGAAATAACTCCCTTGGCATATGAAATAGGGTATACTCCTCAAAAAAATCAACCTTTATGGTATCACTTAAATATTGGTATGTTTGAAAAGCAAGTCAAGAGCTTTAATGAAAGGATAAAAAATAAGGAATATGACCTTGTACTTTTCCAACCTATTCCCGACTTGGATAACTTTTTCCCCTATGGGGTACAAGAGGAGTTGAAATTGCATTATAAACTCGTTGATACCTTTGAAGCACCCCGAAAAAGAACAGAAGGTTATTCTTACATAGAAGTATATATCAAACCTGAGTAAATATGGATTGAAGAATTCAATTTTCCACAATACTTTATCATTAAGAACTTTTAATTATGATTGAGAAAATTATCAGAAAATTTCTATATCTATACACTTCGCTCCTTCATCCTAAAATACAACCAGATTACAGGTATTTTATAAGGGATAACTATTACTGCCGTTTACGGCAATTAAAATATGTGGTTAAGGATTATATTATTAAAAAGCCTTATAAAATCATTGATTTCCATGGTGAATTTGATCAAGAATTAAGATATGCTGTCCCTTTTGCGTATTGGCATTATTTAAATGGAACCTTAGCAAAAACCATTTCATATAAGAACACAAAAGACTTATATTTTTTCAGCAAAAATCATGAAGAAAGACAAGGAGGAAGAGATTGGGAATTAGGATATAAAAATTTTGAAATTCCTAACATGACCCATAGTATAAATTTTAGTTATAAAAAATGGAAGAGGGTGCCTTGGAGAGATATCTATCAAAATGATATGATTAAATTTGAGAAACCTATCTTACTTATAGCCAATAAGTATAACATGGAATGGGATCTTCCTCCATTAAACTTTTTGGATATACCCACACTTGATAGCTTAGTTCTCCAATTTAGAGAAAAGTACCAAATCATTTATAACCGGCCACTAAATAACCAAATCACTACGGACAATAGTGATATTTTGGATCTAAATGAGTATAAGTGGCTTACCAATAAATACCCAGAGGTCATATTAATGAATGATCTATTCGAGACTTATAGGGAGAAAGTGAATAATTTTAATCACTTGCAGCTAATGGTATATGCTAATTGTAATCATTTTATTTCTGTTCATGGTGGCACTGCAGCCTTAGCCAGTTGCTTTGGAGGTCAAAATATTATCCTCTCTAAAAAAGGGATTGAGCACCATTTAAATGAGTTTGATACCATCATTCCCTCTTTATCTGGTGCTAAAATTTATCATGCTAAATCCGAGAATATGGTTTTAGAATATGCTAGACAATTTTATTAGCTTCTATTCAAATCTTTCCTGATAAAAATTTCCGCACCATTTATTTCTTTATAAAAGGTATAATTATAGTTTATATATTCTTTCAGCTGAGGATAATAGATGAAGCGGTGTTCCTCAGAATTAAAAAGCCACCCATCTTTCTTAATAGTGTCTACAAAAAGTTCCGGTTGTAATCGTTGCATGTCTTGCAGGTATCGATTCAGATAATATTCTTGCTGGGCGGGTGTTAAGATATGTCTGTGGGTTTGAGTATCTCTTGTTCCCATTAAAAGACCTGTCTCAGAATAAAGAAATGTACCATAGCCCCAAATTGCCAACCTCTCCCCTGCTGAACTTACTTGCTTTATTTCTTCTACGATTTGAAGATCTTTAATTTGAGTGGGGGAAGGATCAATCATGCCTGTAGTAAAATCTTTGGGTTCAAAGGCTGTTATAAATGCTTGCGTTAAAATAAGCATAATAACAATACTTATTTGCTTCTGGTTTGTTACTGTTACCAGCTCCCTTAATAAAATGACAAATATTAAAACAGCGGATGGTATAAGTAGGAGAACATAATGATAATATTTATGGCCAGGAATATATATCACAAATATTGTAGATAAAAACAATATAAATATTGCTATTACACGGGGCTGATTCAAATAGCTTTTGAAGGTAGATATCTTTTTATAACAAAAAATAAATAGCGTTAGAAAGCTTATCAAGAATAATAGCCTGGTCTCTAAAGGTTCAAAAATTGTGAATGGAAGTCGAGCTATTTTAGTCAATAAGTCTCTTTTGTATTGAAGTCCTATACCTGTAGAGGTATAGGAGAGATTATTTAATAGGTAAGAATGAAAGAAGTCATATATTAAATTGTAATGAAACAAATAAAATGTTACCAAGAATAGAGGGAGCAACACACCAGATAATAAGAACAAAACATTAGATACATTCTTTCTGATCAGAAAAAGTTGATACAAACCTAGCATCAAACATATAGGGCCAACTTGTAATTTTGCGAAAGGGGCCAATGTTAATAATACACCTATTATAAAAAGGAAAAGTGGATTTCCGATTTCATGTCTAAATCCTCTTTGCATGAAATACAGGGCCATTATGATGAGCATTATAGCACTCACTTCTCCGTTATATGATACATAATCTTCGTGAAAGAAAAAGGGAAATATTGCAAACAAGATAAGAGTATACCACTTAGACTTATCAATAGAATAATAAAGAGTAAATGATTTGTAAATGAAAACAGTTATTACAACCCAGAGAAAAACATTCAAAACGCGTATAGTGAAATAGTTAATCTCTAGTCCCACCCACTGAAGACAAGCAGGCAGATAAATTGCAATAGGCCCCACAGTAGTTCCATCTACAGAAAGCCAAAACCTTGGATCATTTGCTAAAGTTAATGCTTCTCCAATGTGCTGACTTTCATCTACATGGAGAAACCCCTGAATAAAATTTGGAGTTTGAACTACAAAGGCTCCTATACTTAAGATTAAAAACCATAAAAAGGTTTTTAGATTGGCATGTTGGTACCAATTTCCTCTATTGATAACAAATGTCAATAATAGACCTACAATGATATACATTATTAATAAATACGACCATATTTCCTCTCCAAAAGACAATACATTTTTTTCTATAAGAAGTTTTTTGAAATTAACTAGGATGCCGGGGGAAGGGACTTGGGCGTAAAGCAATGTCATGCGAAAGGAACTTTTAATTAATGTCGAATAAAATTCAAATCGAAGTTAAACCTTATATGTCTGTATATACCTCTGACAGCAGAGATAATAGGGTTTTTGCTTCTCCTAAGACTATTCCTTTCCATTGTACTAGGCTCATCGCTTGAATTTGCATGTCTAAAGAGACTTTGATAATTGTCAAAGAAAAGTCCATTGCCTTTTCTTTGAAGAAACGATATCATCATATGGTATTCTGCTCTCTCGGCATTAACACCTTCTTTATACTTTCCAAACTTTTCACAGAAACTTGAGCGTCTAAGGTGAGGATGGTCACTATAATAATAAAACTTACTATAACCTTTTAACTTTTTATTAAAGATCATTCGCGAATAACCATATTTGTAGGGTTCTAAATACGGAAATTTTGTATAAGCGTAAAATCTAACTATATCAATATCTTCGTTTTCCTTTAATAGCTTCAAAGCATTATAGAAATGATTCCTAAATCCTTCTATGGGTTCGAAATCTTCCTGTACATATAGGGTATATGGAGTGGAAACTGCATCTTGACCCTTGTTTATATTATTACCTAAACCACTATTCTTTTTCGTAGTTAGTAACTTAAACTTATAAATATTTTGCAGTTCAAAGATTTTATTCAAATGTTTTTGTTCACTAGCATCATCGGAAACAATAATTTCTCCAAAACAACAATTCTGTTGTTGGAAAGCCCTCAGCAGGTTTTCAAGTGAGGAGCTTCTATTAAAATGGGTTATTAGTAATGTTGTTTCGTTGAAAATATAATCATCTGGTATCATATAAGCGCTTTATTTCTAAAGGTTTAATATTTACTTTACTTCTTCTAAAGGTATCCCGATTAATTCCTCTAAATTAATCTTCTCAATGTTGAAATCTGATTCAGCTTCTAACTTGCTTCTTCTTGCAGCATTGTATACTGCTACAGCATCGTTATATTGTTCTAATGTGATCTCTCCATTTTTAAACCTTTGCTCACTCAATGAAAAGCGAGAAAAAGCTTCTTCAGTCGAAATGGTCTGAATTTCTAAAACTTCCTTAGTAAGAAGGTAATTTTGATATGTACGTAATACTCTTGCTCGTAAAGCTATCTTTTGATTGTTTATTGCTTCATTTGCGATGCCCATTTGCTCTTTTGCTATTTTTATATTACTAGGGATTTCCGAAAACATTTCCAGGTTGAGGTGGGCACTCAAATTGTACTTAGGATAAAATAAAGCCCGATCTCTTGTCTCCTCGGTTGGGTTGATTGTATATTCATTGATGTTGTACGATGCTGAAAATATTTTCAACCACGCCCAATTTGCTTTCGTTTTATTTTTTTCTGCGATATTATATTCATGCTGAAGAGCTTTATTGATAGGATAATTTTTCCAGGCTAGAAATACTAACTTTTCTGCAAATGAAAGTTCAGCAGTATAGTTAGGGGAAACAATTCGATTGTAATCAACCTCTTGTCCAAAAACAGCGAAGCTTGAAATAATCAATAAAAGGGAGACTAATTTGGATTTCATAATTATTTATAGTTTTGATTGTAATATAATAAATTATTTAAACTTTTGAAGTTTTTCCATTTTGTATAAAAAAGCAACACACATAGAAAAGAATATTCCTGTGGGAGGTATTCTCAAAGCTTCTTGAGGATACATTGCGATAACAGTCATAAAAGTAACTGTTAGTATTCCAACATAATACGTCCTAATCCGTAAGTCTTTAGTTTTAAAATAATTGTCTATGCCCATTTTAAGAATAAAAAAAAGCATTAAACAATAATATAATAAACCAACCCAACCAAATTCAATCGCTATCCTTAGATATTCACTGTCTGGTGGAAATGATCCTATAAATGTATGTGGAGAAAACCTAGCACCCCACCCTCCGGTGCTTCCTACTCCAGCGCCGAAAGGATGTGACTGGAGAAAAGGCTGGATTAATTCTTGATTCGTCAATCGCACATTCATGGATGCATCCTCCCCTCCCCTAAATGCTGTTTTCATTATGAAAATGTTAGGATTTCCTGTAGGGGCTAAAATAAGCCCAGTTCCTAGAATCATAAAAATGCCTACTGCTATTAATACTTTTCTATTTAAGGTTAGTATAGCAAAAAAGATAAGACCGACAGGAAGAAGGATAGTAGCGGTACGAGTTCCTGTAAAAAACATAGCCCAGACCATAATTGCACCTGCGAGTGCCAATAAAATTTTGTTTCTTATAGCAAAAGGACCTGTAAGTAGTGAAAAACAAAGAACAGAAGTATAAGCCAAGGAGATTCCTAGAACCATTGGTCCCTCCATAAAAGAAAATTTTCTTACTTTCCCCCAAGTAACCAATAATTTTACTCTGTCAGGGTTTGAGAATAACCAGTTATTCTCAAACGAAAAAAGCCCGAAGTATTCTTGTTTTAAACAATAGATTGCTGCTAATAAGGTCATTGTAATCCATATTTTAAGCATAGTGGCTACAAACCGTTCTGATTTTGTCATATAAGACAACACAAAATATACTATTACAATTAAAAAGGTATTTCTAGCAGCATAGAACCATGCAATGCGCGAAGCAGCCACAGGATTAAGTATTTGGAGGAAATGATAAGCAATCCAGATTAGTATTAAAACATTAACCGTGTTATAATCAAATTTTAGGTTTCTTAAATCTTTGCGGTTTATTGCTATGCTTAAGATTGTAACAAAAACGAAAATTTCTATTACCATTGCGATTGGAATCTCGTTGAAGTCATAAAAGCGGTGCAACCCCATGATAAAGAATGAGACAATGTAAGCTAAGTAGATCCCATACCTTTCATTAAAAAGAATCGCTATAACTAAGGCAGCCCCCACCGCAAGTCCAATAAATAAAACACTAACAAGCAGGCCAAAATATGCACCTAGGAAGGCAAGCAATATCGACCCAATAAAAAGTATTAGAGAAAGAAAAAAATTTCGATTTCTTTTCACAAAAGTAAGATCCATTAGCATTCTTTAAGTCTCACAAAAAAATTATTTTGAAAAAGAAAAACAAACATGTACAAAGGCATAAAAGATATAAAATGGGTTTCAATATCTTTTCATTGGGAATTAATTGTCGTTCCTTTTTCGATTCCATATGGTTTAAATTCAGTTCACTAAATTCCAGAAGAGTTTTACTCTGTTTTCCCAAGTATTATCCTTGGCAAACAATGTCCTTTCTTGAACCTTATCTTCATTATCCTCATTAATTGCCTGATTGATATTGCCCAAAAAATCCTTCTCATTTCTTGATAAATAAATAACTTTCTTAAAGCTGCGCAAATCCTCTGAAAAACTCGTTGAAACAACAGGCCTGCCTGCTGCTAAATATTCATTTATTTTCAAAGGATAAATACTTTTTGTCAACTCATTGCATAAAAAAGGTATAATTGCACAATCTATATATTTCAGATAAGCAGGAAGATCATATATTGATTTGGGACCAGTGGTTATAATATTGGGCATTTTATTCAATCGCATATTGAAAAAAGCTTGATTGTTTATCGGGCCTACCAGTAAGATGATTTTATCTAAATTATTTTCAGCTATGGTTTTCAGTAAGTCATAATTTATTCTATGACATATATTGCCAGTGTATCCAATGATTTTTTTATCCTTAATATTTTCTAATTCTCGGGGACGTTTTAATTTACTAAATGACTCATTAAAAATAGATACTTCTGCAGCATTTGGTAAGTAATGAATTTTCTTGTCATCAGGAGCAATTTTTTTGATTAGACCCAAAGAAGTAGCAAATACATAATCGGCTTGAGAAATTGCTCTGTTTTCCATAATTATTCCATGCTTCTTAACATATGGAGACTCACTTATGTCATCTCTAGATTGATAAATTGATATTATTGGCCTTATATCCCGAGGAATATCAATGCCATAGAATGGATTAAAAGAATTAAACAATATATAGTCTTTTATACTAAAGTCCTTTAAAATTTTCCTAATAGAGGCTATAATAACTTTATTATTAACTCTTGAAAACCACTTATACAGAGATCCTTTCGGTAACCAATTAATGGGACTTACTAGTTTGGGGGTTACAGCAATTAAGTTATCTGAACCTTGTATAATGGGGCGGTAGATTTGCTTTCCAAATAACAATGCCCTTCTCCTATGTTTGATTTTGGGCGAATTAAACTCCAGGATAAAATCTTTAATGGTAAAGGGGTTATCTATATAAAAAACCTTATTTGATTTTGAGAATTCTTTGGCTAATGATATGGACGCTGAAGAGAATTCACTGTCCCATCGAGACATGCTTAGCATTATGATAGGCAGACTAGAGTAATTAACTTTATTTATTTTCATCTTCTATTGAAAATGTATTTATATACCTCCTTGTAAAATACAATTGTGTACATAAATGGTTTATAGAACTCAACCCTTAATACCTGATTCAAAATGATCTGACTTATTAAAAAGCCTATTATACATGAAACCAAAGTTCCATAAGCCGCACCAATAACTCCAAAAGCGTTAATAAAGATATAATTCGAAATTATGTTTAAAACCAGGTTTAATAGAACTATTGAAAAAGTAATTTTTGGTTTCCCTATAGAGTCCAATATGGTGCCGAATTGTCTTCCGAAGGGGGTGAAGATGCTATACAATATTGTAACTTGCAGTATGGAAACGGTATCCAAATATCCCTTACTTGCTACTAAAGTTATAATAAATTCAGGGAAAGCTAAGACAAAGATTAAGACTGGAAATAGGACAGCCAGTATTGCCCCCACAGACTTCTCATATAATCTTTTGGCTTCTGGTTTCCCTCCTTTTGCCATTGATTCAGCACTTTTAGGAAAGATAATAGTAGCAATCGTTGCAGTAGGGACTTCTACTAGATTGGAAATTCGAATTGCTACATTGTAAGAAGCTACCGATGCCGTAGTAACCATCGATCCTAACATAAGTTGGTCGACACTTCTTAATAATTGAGAACTAATAGCAGTGCCAAATACATATTTCCCATAATTAAACAGCTCCTTTATTATATCCCAGTTAATAGTCTTTGAAAACAGAAGGTATTTCTTTGTAATAAAATACACTACAACTGTTCCGGCTATAGCAGAGATCATCATAAACTGGGAAAGACTCACTAAGGTTATCTCATAGGTAAAAATAAAAGAGAAAGCAATATAAGAAAAATGGAATCCAGCTCGGGTTAATGTACTGAAAAACAAACCTTCAAATTTAAAATTTGCTTGTTCGATAAATTGTAAATGAAAGTACGGCAGCAAAAATAATGTAGTAAAAATATAATAAATAAACATTGGCTTTAGTGCCGGAGAGTTCCATTCAACACTTAAAAAGTAAGACAAGATAATCAAAATCAAAACACTAATTATCGTCAGAATACCATTTAAAACAAATGATGCAGTAATTACTTCAGGTATTTTTTCTTTTGGCGACGAAATAATGGATCTCACCAAACCATTCTGAACCAATCCGTTTCGGGCCATTTCAATAAGAGTGGTAACAGTGGTAAATAGCGCCCAGATCCCAAACTCTTCTTTAGATAAAAGTCTAACAAGCAAAAAAAAGCTTGCTAAACCAAAAAGGAGACTAAACAATCTCAGAAAAAGATTATATCCACCAGATTTTAACCAATAAGGATTTACTTTTCTCATAAGTAAAGTTCATGCAACTGGGTAATAGCAACTTATTGAAACCATTAACCTTAATCTGTCCATCATGGGATTGAAGATGCAATATTATATCAAAAAATAGTCATATTAAAAGAAATTCTACAGTTTCTATCGAACGGTTACAATTAAATATGTTTGATTTAAATGTTTTTAGTTCAACATGTATAAATTCGTTCTTAGTATTTAAAAATCTTGTTATTATTGTCCTAAGATTGCTTATGCAGTCAAGATGTTGACGTAACTTCCAATCTGTTGCTCCCATCAATATCATTTAAAGTAAAGACATGAAACTAAGTAACCCTACCACTCGATTTGATCTTAAGATAAAAAAAAACGAAAAAGTATTAGATGTTGGAGGTGGACCAAATCCTCATCCCAGAGCAAATGTTGTAATTGATAAATTTGTTGAAAATGATTTTCACAGAAAAGGAACAATCAATATATATAAGCATCAAAATTTCATAGAAGCTGATGGCGAAAGCCTGCCATTCCAAGACAAGGAGTTTGATTACGTGATTTGCAACCATGTTTTAGAGCATGTGGAATCTCCTCAAGATTTCTTAGAGGAACTATCAAGAGTTGGTAAAAGAGGCTATATTGAAACCCCTTCCCTGATTGGTGAGCATCTTCATCCTAAAGAATCTCATAAATGGGTTGTATTAGAAATAGACTCCAAACTCGTCCTCTTTGAGAAAACCAAAATCAATTTTCATACTAGCTGTGATTTTGGACCCTTGTTTTTAGAATACATGCTAAAACATTCTATAGCATTTAAATTATTAGATAAACAATATCCTCAGCTCAGAAAGGTTCAATATGAATGGATAGATAAAATTGACTATGTAATTAACCCCATAGATGATGACTATTATGTCAATTATTTAAAGAAGTGGGATGAGAATATGATTAAGACTATAATTCCTAAAAAAAGTCGCCTTCAAGACTTGGTTGGAACAATTCCTGCACTTTGTAATATAATAAAATTTCAGTTTCGGAAAAGGTTCGTTTACGGAAAGAAGCATCCTTTAAACATATAAGAGAATATGTCCATATATTATGACTAAAATATATGCGATTGTTATTCTGGATTTACTATATGCAGCTATTTTTTTGTTGTTCACCCCTACCAAGAGCCAACAAAATACATAATTTCTTAATCATGGGAAGTGGGGGCACAATTAGAGCCATGTGTAAATGGTACACTGATACGAGGATGCAAATGACTCAAATGCTTAATTCAACTAACAGATAAGCTGGAAACACCTATTCCAAAATCAAATGATGGTCTCGTGATGTCTTGTGCATTACTTTTAATATCCCATTATCAACAGGTAAGACCAATCTTAAAAAACATCCCAACCCATATGGAAATAACAAACCACGACCGTAGTCGTTTGTTGGTCGGATTCTAAGGAATGCGGCAAAAGGAATCATTGATATTGTTCTGAATATTTTACGCTGATATCCAAAGGATTAGTAGGTTTCAGAGCAGTTTTTATAATTGACATCCTCCGAAGAACATTAATGCCCCTTTCTCACCGAAATCTCAGACCATTTAGATTTCCTAGTTGAAATCTTCTAATCCGTATAAAAGCACCTATCTAAAAATAAAAATTCTACTTAGGACAAGTTCCTTTTTCCATTTTAAAATGCTTTGGTCTGAATAGTGGTTGAGTGGCAAGTGAAAGAAAACTAAACTTTAATTACCGCGCGGGAGATCTACTTATTACACATTTTTATACAACAAATCATCAATTGTATTATATTAATATATGGTATATTGTCATTATTTTTATTTTATTGCTAGCAGTACTTATATTAATATAATTTTATGAACCATATGGCAGTAACGACTTCATTATTCATATTTTGCATTTTAACAATTTATTAGGGAACATTATCAATTTATTATTACTTCATCGGAGTAGGATATCGAGAAATGCCACTAAAGATTATAGGTGTTATTAATAGAATTATAATATTCCAATAAATAATATTTGATCTTCTATTCTATTGAATAAATAGACCTTAATTCTAGTATTTTCAATATCAAAGCAGAAAAGTTGTTACTTTTATGTGATCAATAATTAAATGTATTAATACGCTAATTTATTAATTTTAGCAGATCAATATTTGTATAATTTTCAAATACCTAAATAAACTTACATGGGGTTTTGATTTTGTATATTATTTATTATATGATTTTTCCAATATATAAAATTTATATCCAGTTATTTAACTGATTTTTATTCTCTTTCCATACCTAAGTTAATTATAAACCTACGTCTGGTATTCATTTCCCAAATTTCCCTCTTTTAAATAGTAATTTTTAATGAAGTTTGCACCATTGATTTTTTCAGATGAACAATTAACATTAATCAGTTTTATCACATGCTTACAAGTTTGAAAAATAGGAAAAGGGTAATTTTTGGCATTTTTGCCATTTGTTTTAGTTTAGGTTCGGTTTACGCAGAAGGTTTTTCCATAGAAGCTGAAATGGCTATGGAAGTTTTAGCAGATAATTCTATGACAGCTGATCAACCAGGGAAGCTGATTGGTCATTCTTATACTCCGGATGATAAAATATCGGGTTATCTTTTGTATTTGCCTAAAGACTATTATGATAATCCCAATAAAAAGTACCCTGTTGTAGTATTTTTTCATGGAACTGGAGAGAAGGGAACTAATCTCGAACTTCTTAAAAGAGTCGGCCCCCCAAAAATGATCTCACAAGGAAAAGATTTTCCTTTTATCCTTATTGCGCCCCAAGCAAGATATACATTTGACAACAATAGTGCTGTAATTGATAAGTTTATTGAAGATGTAAGGGCAAATTACAGGACAGATCATAATCGTCTTTATGTAACTGGTCTAAGTATGGGAGGTGCCGCTACTTGGTATTATGCCAATTACTATCCTAACAAGGTGGCAGCGGCAGTACCTATTTGTGGGTGGGGGAATCCAAATATCGTTTGTGAAATGAAAGATGTACCTACATGGGCTTTTCACAATGAGGGAGATCCAATTGTCGGTTCATCTGGCACTAAAAATATGATAAATGTATTCAAAAAATGTGGTGGGGTAAGTCCATTAATGACTATTTATCCAACTGGTGGCCACGATGCTTGGACGCGAACTTACAATGATCAAGCCATGTGGGACTGGCTACTGTCTCAAAGTAAAAATAGCACGACCACTCCACCTGCAAACAAGGCTCCGATAGCGAACGCAGGTGGCAATAAAACACTGACCCTTCCTAATAATAGCATAAATTTAGTGGGATCGGGAACAGATTCTGATGGCACTATAGCCTCTTATCAATGGACCAAAATATCTGGCCCTAACGCTACCCTGACAGATGCAAACAAATCCACCTTAAAGCTTACTAATTTAGTAGAAGGAAGCTATAAATTCAAACTGAC
>Ga0079224_100009689_pt1 | contig 13168 bp, 13 predicted proteins | sample Stecom2015_FD_80414 | JGI IMG/M metagenome (GOLD analysis project Ga0079224, IMG submission 80414) | Agricultural soil microbial communities from Utah to study Nitrogen management - Steer compost 2015 | ecosystem: Environmental > Terrestrial > Soil > Agricultural land | place: USA: Utah... | reverse complement strand
GCTGAGCCTGCGCGAGCGCAACGTCGGCTTCGTGTTCCAGCAGTACGCGCTGTTCCGGCACATGACCGTGGCCGAGAACATCGCCTTCGGCCTGCGCAGCCGGCCGCGCGCGCGGCGTCCTGACAAGGCCGCAATCCGTCGCCGCGTGGACGAGCTGCTGGCGCTGATCCAGCTGCCCGAGCACGGCCAGCGCTATCCCGAGCAGCTGTCGGGCGGGCAGAAGCAGCGCGTCGCGCTGGCGCGGGCGCTGGCGATCGACCCGACCGTGCTGCTGCTCGACGAGCCCTTCGGCGCACTCGACGCCAAGGTGCGCGTGGAGCTGCGCCGCTGGCTGCGCCGGCTGCACGACCAGACCGGGCAGACCACGGTGTTCGTCACCCACGACCAGGACGAGGCGCTGGAGCTGGCCGACCGGGTGGTGGTGCTGCGCGCCGGCCGGATCGAGCAGGCCGGAACGCCGGAGGAGATCTATGCGGCGCCGGCCTCCGCCTACGTCTTCGATTTCATCGGCCGCGCCAGCGTGCTCGAGGGCCGGGTCGAGAACGGGCGGTTCCTGGTCGATGGACAGTCGGCGGCGTTCGAGGCCGACGGGGTCGCCGACGGCCCGGCCAGCCTGTACCTGCGCCCGCACGACGCCGCGTTCGGTGTCCCCGGCGCGGGGCTGCAGGGCCGCGTGGCCTCGCTCGCGCGCCAGGCCGGTCGCATCACCGTGGAACTGGAGCTGCCCGGCCAGCCGCGCCGGCTCGAGGTGGACCTCGTCGCCGCGCCGGGCGTGGCGACGCCGGCCGCCGGCGACGCGGTGGGCGTGCGGCTGCTGAACTACCGGGTCTATCCGGGGCGAGGCTGACCGGGGCGGACACGGCACTCCTCCCCGGGCGGGCCCTCATCCGCGCCGACCCTACGAACGGCCGTACACGTCCTCGTAGCGGACGATGTCGTCCTCGCCCAGGTAGCTGCCCGACTGCACCTCGATCAGCTCCAGCATCTCGGTGCCCGGATTCTCGAGCCGGTGCTTCGCGCCCAGCGGAATGTAGGTCGACTGGTTGGCGTGCAGTTCGAACACGTCGTTGTCGCGGGTCACGCGCGCGGTGCCGCGGACCACGATCCAGTGCTCGGCGCGGTACTTGTGCGACTGCAGCGACAGGCGCGCGCCCGGCTTGACCTTGATCCGCTTGACCTGGAAGCCGTCGTCCTGGTCGATCGAGTCGTAGCTGCCCCAGGGGCGGTGCACCTCGCGGTGCAGGACCGCATGGCTGCGCTGGTCGGACTTGAGCCTGGCCACCACGTCCTTGACCTGCTGGACCTTTTCCTTGTGCGCGACCAGGACCGCGTCGTCGGTTTCCACCACCACCAGGTCGTCCACCCCGACCAGCGCCACCAGCCGCCGCGCATAGGCGTAGCTGTTGCGCGAGTCCACCGCGATCACGTCGCCGTGGCGCGCGTTGCCGTGCCCGTCCTGCTCGCTCACCTCCCACAGCGCCGACCACGAGCCGACATCGTTCCAGCCGATGTCGACCGGCAGCACGCGCGCGTCGGCGGTCTTCTCCATCACCGCGTAGTCGATCGAGTCCGACGGGCCTGCCGCGAAGGCGTCGCGGTCCAGGCGGACGAAGTCGCCGTCGCGCGCGGCGCCGTCGAACGCCGCGCGCACCGCGGACAGGATCTCCGGCCGGAACCGCTCCAGCTCCTCCAGGTAGCGCGAAGCGCGGAACAGGAACATGCCGCTGTTCCAGTAATAGCCCCCGGCCTGGAGGTAGGACTGCGCGGTCGCGGCGTCGGGCTTCTCCACGAAGCGCTGTACCTGGCGCACGCCCTCGCCCGCCCCGGCCTGGATGTAGCCGAAACCGGTCTCGGGCGCCGCAGGCACGATGCCGAAGGTCCCCAGGGCACCGGCCCCGGCGGCCGACAACGCCTCCTGCACCGCCGCGCGGAAGCCGGCGGCGTCGCGCACCACGTGGTCGGACGGCAGCACCAGCAGCAGCGGGTCGTCGCCGCCGGCCATCGCCTGCAGCGCCGCGGCCGCGATTGCCGGCGCGGTGTTGCGGCCCACCGGCTCGAGCACGATGTCCGCGTGCTCGACACCGACCAGGCGCAGCTGCTCGGCGGCGAGGAAGCGGTGGTCCTCGTTGGCGACCACGATCGGCGCGGAGGCGGCCAGCGGGGCGACCCGCAGCCAGGTGTCCTGCAGCATCGTGTGCTCGCCGGCCAGGGGCAGGAACTGCTTGGGATAGGCCTCGCGCGAGAGCGGCCACAGCCGCGTCCCCGATCCGCCCGACAACAACACCGGCTGCAGCTTCATCTCGTCCCTCGCCCGCAAATGCGCGGCAGTTTACCCTTTGCCCGCCGGCAGGCGCCGGGCGGAGACCCCATGAGCCAACACGACGACGACACCAGCGGCCGCGACCGGCAGCGTCTTGAATGGATACGCAGCGCGCTCGGCGAGCCGGCCATCGGCCTGGAACGCGCCTCGTTCGACGCGGATTTCCGCAGCTACTGGCGCACCACCGGGCGCACGCCCAGCCTGGTGCTGATGGATGCGCCGCCGGAGCTGATGGACGTGGGCCCGTGGCTGGCGATCCGCGACCTGCTCGAAGCCGGCGGCCTGCGCGTGCCCGCGGTGGTCGCCCGCGACCTGCGCCAGGGCTTCCTGCTGCTGGAGGACCTGGGCGTGCAGACCTTCCTGCACGTGCTGGACGAGGCCAGCGCCGACGCCCTGTTCGAGACCGCGCTGGCGCGCCTGGTGCAGCTGCAGTCGATCGCCCTGCCCGATGATTTCCCCGCCTACGACGCCGCCCTGCTGCTGCGCGAGCTGCGCCTGTTCGACGAATGGTTCCTCGGCGTGCACCTGGGCATCGGGCTGGACGCGGACGAACGCGCTGGCCTGCAGGCGGTGTATGGCGTGCTGGTCGACGCCGCGCTGGTCCAGCCGCAGGTGCTGGTGCACCGCGACTACATGCCGCGCAACCTGATGCCCTGCGGCGACGACGCGGCCATGCTCGATTTCCAGGACGCGGTGCGCGGCCCGATCGCCTACGACCCGGCCTGCCTGTTCAAGGATGCGTTCATCAGCTGGCCCGATGCGCGCGTGGCCAACTGGCACGGTCGCTACCACGCCCTGGCCACGCGTGCGGGCCTGCCGGTGCCGCCGCTGCAGACGTTCCGCCGCGACCTCGACCTGATCGGCGTCCACCGCCACCTCAAGGTGCTGGGCATCTTCGCGCGCCTGAAGCACCGCGACGCCAAGCCCAAGTACATCGCCGACGCGCCGCGCTTCATCGCCTACCTCGACGCGGTGCTGCCGCGCCACCCGGAGCTGGCCGCGCTCGCCACCCTGATCGAGGCGCGGGTGCGCCCGGCGATGGCCGCGCGCGAACCCGCCGCCGCCGGCGCCTGAGGCGGCGCAGGATGAAGGCCCTGATCTTCGCCGCCGGGCTGGGCGAACGCATGCGCCCGCTTACCGACACCACGCCCAAGCCGCTGCTGCAGGCCGGCGGCAAGCCGCTGATCGCCTGGCACCTGGAGCGGCTGGCGGCAATCGGCGTCCACGAGGTGGTGGTGAACATCTCCTGGCTGGCCGCGCGGTTCCCGGCCACGCTCGGCGACGGCAGCGCCTTCGGCCTGCGCATCCACTGGTCGCACGAGGGCGAGGTGCCGCTGGAGACCGGCGGCGGCATGTGGCACGCGCGCGGGCTGCTGGGCGATGCGCCGTTCATCGCCCTCAACGGCGACATCTGGACCGATTACGACATCGCCCGCCTGCCGCGCGAACCCGCCGGCGACGCCCACCTGGTACTGGTCGACAACCCCGGCCACAACCCGCGCGGCGATTTCAGCCTGCGCCCGGACGGACGGGTGGACAGCGACGGCGACGATGGCCGGCTCACCTTCGCGGGCATCGGCGTGTATCGCCCGCGCCTGCTGCAGGACTGGCGCAGCGCGGTCGGCGACGCGCCCGGTGCCGGCGACACGCCGCCGCGCTTCCGGCTGGCCCCGGTGCTGCGCGCTGCGATGCGGCGCGGCGCGGTCACCGGTGAACGCCACGCCGGTGCCTGGACCGACGTGGGCACGCCACAGCGGCTGGAGGAACTCGACCGCAGGCTCGCCGGCGGCGGGAGCGCCGGCACGCGCGGGGACTGATCGCGGCGCGGGGCGCGCCGGCGCGGCTCAGGCCTCGTCGGCGTTGCCCAGCACGTCGCGCAGGAAGGGCACGGTCAGGCGCCGCTGGGCCGCCAGCGCGGCCACGTCCAGGCGTTCGAACAGGGCGGTCAGCGAGCCGGCATCGCGGCCGGCACGGCGCAGCAGCCATTCGATCGCGGCCTCGTCCACCTGCAGGCCGCGGCGCCGGGCGCGCAGCCGCAGCAGCTCGCGCCGGCCCTCGTCGTCCAGCGCGGCCAGCGTGGCGCGCGTGCACTGGGACAGGCGGGAGCGCAGGTCGGGCAGCTGCAGGCCGAGGGCCGCGGGCGCCATGCGCGCGGTGTAGAGCACGCGCCGGCCGGCGTCGTGCATGCGGTTGTGGAAGCCGAACAGCGCCAGCTCGTCGTCCGCGCCTCCCGCGACCGCCTCCAGCCCGTCCAGCGCCACCAGGTCGAAGGCGTGCATCGACTCCAGCGCCGCGGACAGCCTGCCCGGCGCGGTCGCCAGCGGCAGGTAGGCGGTCCGCCGCCCGGCCGCGTCCGCCAGCGCGCAGGCGGCCAGGGCGAGATGGGTCTTGCCGCTGCCCGGCGGCCCGACCAGCAGCAGCATGCCGTCCCCGCCGGCGCCGGTCGCGAACCCGCGCAGCTGCGAACCCAGCGCGTGGTGGCCGGCGAACGTCTCCAGGCGCTGGTCGGGCGGATAGCGCAGCGCCAGCGGCAGCTGCGGGGTCGGAGGCGACGCCGGCATCGGCTCAGGCGCCGTCGTTGCGGTCGCCGGGCCCGGTCTCCTCGCCGGGCGCGGGCGCGGCCGCGGGCCCGACCACGATCCTGGGTTGCGCGCCGGCATACAGCCGACTCTGCGTATAGCGCTCGTGGGCGAAGCGCAGCAGCACGTTGCCGACCGCGGCCACCGGCAACGCCAGCAGCATGCCGACGAAACCGAACAGCTGGCCGCCGGCCATGATCGCGAAGATCACCGCCACCGGATGCAGGCCGATGCGGTCGCCGACGATGCGCGGGGTGAGGATGTAGCTTTCGATCAGCTGGCCCACGGTGAACACCGTGCCCACCAGCAGCAGCAGCTTCAGGTCGAAGCCCTGCGCCTGCACCAGCGCGGCAAGGACCGCCAGCACGATGCCGGTGGCCGCGCCGAGGTAGGGCACGAAGCTGATCAGGCCGGCGACGATGCCGATCAGCAGGCCCAGGTTCAGGCCCACCGCCGTAAGTCCGAGGGCATAGATCGCGCCCAGGCCCAGCATCACGATGAACTGCCCGCGCAGGAACGCGCCGAGCACTTCGTCCGACTCCCTGGCCAGCCGCGACACCGTGCCGATGTGGTCGCGCGGCACCATCGCCGCCACGCGCTCGACCAGCAGGTCCCAGTCGCGCAGGAAGTAGAACGTGAGGATCGGCAGCAGCACCAGGTTGGCGATCCAGGCCAGGAACGCGAATCCGGAGCTGGAGAGGTAGCCGAACAGCGCGGTGGCCACGCCGCCGGCCTGCGCCCAGTGCGCGCGCGCGAGTTCGAACAGGCGCTGCGGATCCAGCCAGCCGGTGATCTCCATGCCGGTGCGCTGCTCCACCCACGGCAGCGCCCGCTCCATGAACCAGGCGCGGTACTGGGGCAGGGTATCGATCAGGGTCACCACCTGGCGCTCGACCATGGGCACCAGGATCAGCACCACCAGCACCAGCAGCATCAGCATCAGCACGAACACGAGGGTGACCGCGACGGCCCGCGAGCGGCCTGCACGCTCGAGCCGGTCGACCAGCGGATCGCCCAGCCAGCCCAGCAGGGCGGCGAACACGAACGGAGTCAGGATCGGTCCAAGCAGCGCCACCAGCCACAGCGCGGCGACCGCCGCCAGCCCCCACTGCAGGCGGCGCAGGAAACGGGCGATGTCGGCATTGGCATCCACCGGCGCCTGGTCCATGGGGTCGGGTCCGGTCCGCTCAGCGCAGCAGGAAGACCGGCGGCGCGAACTCGTCGCCGCCTTCGACTTCCATCAGCACCGTCTCGTCGAGCATGCTGCGGAAGCCCGGGAGGCCGGTCAGCAGGTCAAGTGCGACCTCGAGCCGGTCCGGGGTGGCGCGCTGCGGCCGGATGCCGCGCACCACCGACATGCGCTGCAGCGCCGCCGACAGGCGCAGGTAGTCCGCGCCGCTGCGCACGCCGGTGAAGACCAGCGCCTGGCTGACCGGATCGGCCGGCGCGGTGACCTTGGCATAGCGCCGCACCAGCGCGTCGGCCGCGCCGTCGGCGCCGGTGGCCAGCGCGCGACGGGCATCGCCATCCTGCTCGGACCAGCGCGCCAGCACGCGGCCGTTGTCGACGAAGATCCAGTCCGCCTTCCAGCCCTCGCCACTGCGGTAGAGCTTGCCGACCAGCTGCATCGGCGGGTTGTAGCGCGCCGACAGGCGCGCGATCGCGGCCGTGTCGCCGCGCCAGATCGCGCCGGCGGCCGCCTGCTCGGCGGCGCTTCCGCTGGGCAGCCCGAGGCGGAAACCGCGCTCGATCGCGCGCTGCAGCAGCGGCCGGGCCACGGTGTTGTGCTCCAGCCCGACCAGGCGCGGGCCCCGGCCGTCGTCGATCGCCAGCCATACCACCGGCTTGGGCCGCGGCTGCGGCCATTCCGGCAGGCCCAGCGCATCGGCCAGGGCATCGACCATCTCGGGCTTGAAGCGCACCACCAGCATGGTCCGGAACGTGGGTGCGCCGCTGGTGCCGACGCTCTCGTCCTGGCGATAGTCGAAGCCCTCGACGTGGTCGGCGGCGCGGCGCAGCTCCTGGGCCACCCCCGGACGGCTGGCCACCGAGCGGTCGCCCGAACGCTTGGCGAACACCTGCGCCAGCGCGCGCGCGAAGCCGGCCTGGCGCTCGTCCTCGGCCTGGCTGCGCACCGGCACCTCGGCCTCGTAGACGCTGGTGGCGGCGGCGCGATCGCCCTCGACCCGCTGGGCCAGGGCAGGCGCCGCCGCCAGCAGCAGCACCAGCGCCCATGCCAGGCATGGGGTCATTCGTCCAGACAAACGCATCCGATGTCCCTGTGCAGCCACCAACGGAGGCGAAATGGTGCCACAAAGCCGCCTCGCGCAGGCCGGCCCCGGCCAGCCGGACGGCGCCCGGCTGCTAGAATCGCGGGCCGCCCGGCCCCTCGTGAGCACCCGTGACCACCCCGCCCCCCGGCCCGACCGGCCTGACCTACCGCGACGCCGGCGTCGACATCGACGCGGGCAACGAAGTCGTCGAACGCATCAAGCCGCTGGTCGCGCGCAGCATGCGCCCCGAGGTGATGGGCGGGCTGGGTGGCTTCGGCGCGCTGTTCGACCTGTCCGGCAAGTACCGCGAGCCGGTCCTGGTCTCGGGCACCGACGGCGTGGGCACCAAGCTCAAGCTGGCCCAGCAGCTGGGCCGCCACGACACCATCGGGATCGACCTGGTGGCGATGTGCGTCAATGACGTGCTGGTGCAGGGCGCCGAACCGCTGTTCTTCCTCGACTACTTCGCCACCGGCAAGCTGGACGTGGAGACCACGGTGGCGGTGGTGGGCGGGATCGCGAAGGGCTGCGAACTCTCCGGCTGCGCCCTGATCGGCGGCGAGACCGCCGAGATGCCGGACATGTACCCGCCGGGCGAATACGACCTGGCCGGCTTCTGCGTGGCCGCGGTGGAGAAGTCGGAGCTGCGCGACGGCGCCGCGGTGCGCGAGGGCGACGTGCTGGTGGGCATCGCCTCGAGCGGCCCGCATTCGAACGGCTATTCGCTGGTCCGGCGCATCTACGACCGCGCCGGTCGCCCGGACTCGCTCGACGTCGGCGGCGTGGCCCTGGCCGACGCGCTGATGGCGCCGACCCGGCTGTACGTCAAGCCGATCCTAGAACTGCTGCGCGGCAGCCTGGGCCCGGCCATCCACGGCATGGCCCACATCACCGGCGGCGGGCTGACCGAGAACATCGTGCGCGTGGTGCCGGACGGGCTGGGCCTGGAGGTCGACGCCTCGGCCTGGCCGCTGCCGCCGGTGTTCGACTGGCTGCAGCGCGAGGGCAACGTGGCCGCGCAGGAAATGTGGCGCACCTTCAACTGCGGCATCGGCTTCGTGCTGCTGGTCGACCGCGACGAGGTGGCCGCGCTCGGCGGCGAGCTGGCGCGGCTGGGCCTGGCGCACTGGCGCATCGGCGAGGTCGTCGCCGCCGGCGACGGCCAGCGCGTCCGCATCGGCTGAGTCCGTGGGGGCGGGACATCTGCGCCTGGCCGTGCTGGTGTCCGGCCGCGGCAGCAACCTGCAGGCGATCCTCGACGCAGTGGCCACGCGGCGCCTGGCCGCGACCGTGGCCGGCGTGTTCTCCGACCGCGCCAGGGCGCAGGCGCTGGAGCGGGCGCGCGCGGCAGGCGTGCCCGCGCAGGTCGTGTCGCCGCGCGGATTCGGCTCGCGCGCCGCCTTCGACCAGGCCCTGTTCGAGCAGGTCGACGCGCTGCGCCCGGACCTGGTGGTCTGCGCCGGCTACATGCGCCTGATCGACCCGGCGGCGGTGGCGCCGCGCGCCGGACGCCTGGTCAACATCCATCCCTCGCTGCTGCCGGCCTTCAAGGGCCTGCACACCCATCGCCAGGCGCTGCAGGCCGGCGTGGCCGAACACGGCGCCAGCGTGCATTTCGTGACCCCGGAACTCGACGGCGGCCCGGTGATCGCGCAGGCGCGGGTGCCGGTCGCGGCGGGTGACGACGAGGCCACGCTCGCGGCGCGGGTGCTGGTGCGCGAACACCCGCTGCTGGTGGAAACGCTGCGCCTGTTCGCCGACGGCCGCGTGGTGCTGCGTGAAGACGGCATTCACGTCGATGGACGCGCGCTGTCGGCGCCGCTTCAGCTGTCGTGCAAAGACGCGTTTGCATGATGTGCGGCCCATGCGCCCCACCCGGTTCCCGCTCGCTGTCGCCGCACTCCTCGCCCTGCTGACGGGCGCGGCCGTGGGCGCGCGCGCGCTGCCGGTCGAGCTTCCGGCACCACTGGCCGACAGGCCCGCCGCGGCCGTGGCCGGTCCGCGTGCACTGGAACCGTTCATCGCCACCTACGAGGCCTGGTACGACGGCAAGCGCGCGGGCACGGCCACCATGCAGGTGGAGCACGAGGACGGTGCGCGCTGGCGGGTCGACCTGGACGTGCGCGGCGAGCGCGGCTTCGCCGGCATCGTCGGGCTGAACATCGAGCAGAGCACCGTCTTCGACGTGGCCGGGGACGCCTACCGGCCGCTCTCGCAGAGCACCACGCGCAAGGCCGCGCTGTTCTTCAACCGCCGCGCCTCGGGCCACTACGACTGGAGCGCCGGCAGCGCGCGCTGGACCGGCGACATCAGCAAGGCGCGGCGTGCGCCGGTTCCGCTCCAGCCAGGCGACATGAGCGGCCTGCTGATCAACCTGGCGGTGATCCGCGACGCGGCGCCGGGCCGGACCCTGCAGTACCGCTTCGTCGACCGCGGCCGCGCGCGCGACCACGTCTACCAGGCCGCGGACGCGACCGGGAGCGTGGAGGTCGCCGGCCTGAGCTACGAGGCGCTGCGGGTCGAACGCACCAACGGCGGCAACGACCGGACCATCCTGTGGGTGGCCGACGGCGTGCCCACGCCGGTGCGCATCCTGCAGCGCGAAGACGGCGAGGACGCCGTGGACCTGCGCCTGATCGAATACCGCTCGGTGCAATGAGCACGACAACGAGGACCCTGCCGATGTTCAAGACACCCCTGCGCTCCATCGCCACCGCCGCCGTGCTGACGCTGGCAAGCGCGGCCGCGGTCGCGGTCGAGCCCTTTTCCGCCGACTACAGCGCCCAGTACATGGGCCTGCAGGCCAACGGACGCATGACCCTGGAACCGGCCGGGGGCAACCGCTGGAAGTACAGCCTCGAGGTCACCGGTGCCGGTGCGCGGCTGGAGCAGAACACGGTGTTCGAGGCCGAGGGCGACCGCTGGCGCCCGGTCTCCAGCCGGGATTCGCAGGGCGGCGAGTCGGGCCTGGCGGCGATGCTGGTGAAAAAGCGCTCCAGCAGCGCCACCTACGACTGGAAGCGCGGCCTGGCGACCTGGGAAGGCGACGTGAAGGAGGACCGGCGCGGGCCGGTGAAGCTGCAGCCGGGCGACGTCGACGGCATGCTGATGAACCTGGCCCTGGTGCGCGACTTCCAGGCTGGCAAGCCGCTGAGCTACCGCCTGGTCGAGGACGGCCGCGCCCGGCGCCAGGTGTTCCAGCCCGCGGGCACCGAGCGCATCACCGTGGGCGGCGAAACGCACACCGCCACCCGGGTGGTGTGGAAGAACGACGAGCGCAGCATCACCGCCTGGATCGTCGAGGGCCTGCCGGTGCCGGCGCGGATCCTGCAGCAGCGCGGCGGCCGCGACCATATCGACCTGACCCTGCGCTCGCTGAACTGAGGGCCGGAGTCCCGACCCCGCCAGCTCGTTCGCCTCGTCCGCAAGCCCGCACGCGAGTCCGGGAACGGAACGTCCCCTACTGGTCCGGCGCGTCCGGTCCGGGCGCCAGCACCACCCGGCATTCGACCCGGAACGGCTCGTCGTCACGGCCCAGGCGTACGTAGCGACGGCAGGTCCGCGGTCCCTCGCGGGTCTCGCGCACCGCCACCAGGCTGTAGCCCTGGAGGATCTCGGCGCGGGTGGCGACCCCGTCGTCGTCCCAGTCCATCTCCCGCGGCTGGGTGCCGTTGAAGCCGGCCACGCCCATCAGGCGCAGGACCAGCATCGCCGCCAGCACCAGCAGCACGGTCGCCATCAGCGCCCTGCGCCGGGGCGACAGCCGCCACCGCGAGGTGCTCACGCCGCAGCCCTCACGAGATCCTCCGGATCCGCGCGCCGAGCCCGGAGAGCTTGCGCTCGATGTGCTCGTAGCCGCGGTCGAGGTGGTAGATGCGGTCGATGGTGGTCTCGCCCTCGGCCACCAGGCCGGCGAGGATCAGCGAGGCGGAGGCGCGCAGGTCGGTGGCCATCACCGGGGCGCCGCTCAGGTGCTCCACGCCGCGCACCGTGGCCCGGTTGGCCTCGACATGGATGTCGGCGCCCAGGCGCAGCAGTTCGTTCACGTGCATGAAGCGGTTTTCGAAGATCCGCTCGTCGATGCTGGCGCTGCCCTCGGCCACGCAGTCCAGGGCCATGAACTGGGCCTGCATGTCGGTGGGAAAGCCCGGATGCGGCTCGGTGACGATGTCGACCGCGCGCGGACGGCGGCCGCGCATGTCCAGCGCGATGCGGTCGCCATCGACCTCGATCTCGGCGCCGGCCTCGCGCAGCTTGGCCAGCACCGCGCCCAGCGTGTCGGGCCGGGCATGGGTCGCCACCACCCGGCCGCGGGTGATCGCACCGGCCACCAGGAAGGTGCCGGCCTCGATCCGGTCGGCGACCACCTGGTGCCGCGCCCCGTGCAGCGAATCGACGCCGTGCACGACGATCCGCGGCGTGCCGGCGCCCTCGATGCGCGCGCCCATCGCCACCAGGCAGGCGGCCAGGTCGGCGATCTCCGGTTCGCGCGCGGCGTTGTCGATCGTGGTGGTGCCCTCGGCCAGGGTCGCCGCCATCAGCACGTTCTCGGTCGCGCCCACGCTGACCATGTCGAAGTGCACCTGGCCGCCGCGCAGGCGTCCGGCGCGGGCCTTGATGAAGCCGTGCTCGACCGTGATCTCCGCACCCAGCGCCTCCAGCGCACGGATGTGCAGGTCCACCGGGCGCGAGCCGATCGCGCAGCCGCCGGGCAGCGAGACCTCAGCCGCGCCGTGCCGGGCCAGCAGCGGCCCCAGCACCAGGACCGAGGCGCGCATGGTCCGCACCAGTTCGTAGGGCGCCACGTGTCCGTCGGCGGTGCGCGGGTCGACCCGCACCAGCGCCTCGTCGGGCAGGTGCTCCACCGTCGCGCCCAGGCCGCGCAGCAGGCGCGCGGTGGTGCGCACGTCCTGGAGGTCGGGCACGTTGCCGATCTCCACCGGGCCGTCGGCCAGCAGGGTCGCGCACAGGATCGGCAGTACCGCGTTCTTGGCGCCGGAAATGCGGACCTCCCCGTCCAGGGGAGCCCCGCCGGCCACGACGATCCTGTCCATCAGGCGCGTGCCGCCTCGTCCGGGGTCTGGGCCCGGGTGATCGCCAGGGCGTGGATTTCGCGGCCCATGCGCGCGCCCAGGGTGGCGTAGACCATGCGGTGGCGGGCGATCGGCGACTTGCCGGCGAAGGCCTCGCACACCACTTCGGCCTCGAAATGGACGCCGTCGTCGCCGGTGACCACGACCTGCGCGCCTGGCAGGCCCTGCAGGATCAGCTCGCGGATGGTATCTGGGTTCAATGGAGTTCCTGACTGAAGCGCGCATGAGCCGGCAACCGCCCGTGCGGCACCGGCGGGCCTCTCACGCCGGGCATGCGCCTAAAATGAACCACTTAGATTATCGGAAAGCCCGCGCCCCGGATATGGCCATTCCCGACCCCACGCCCCGCGAGTCCACCGAACAGAGCGCGCTCGCGGCCAGCGGCCGGCGGGTGTTCGAGATCGAGGCGCGCGGCCTGCAGGCCGTTGCCGCCCGCCTGGACGGCGCCTTCTCCGCGGCCTGCCGGCTGATCCTGGCCGCGCAGGGCCGGGTGGTATGCACCGGCATGGGCAAGTCCGGGCACGTGGCGCGCAAGATCGCCGCCACCCTGGCCTCGACCGGCACCCCGGCCTTCTACATGCACCCAGGCGAGGGCGGCCACGGCGACCTGGGCATGGTGACCGACGCCGACCTGGTGCTGGCCGTGTCGTACTCGGGCGAATCCGACGAGATCCTGATGCTGCTGCCGGCGCTCAAGCGCCAGGGCAACGCACTGCTGGCGATGACCGGCCGCCCGGAGTCGACCCTGGCCAGGGCCGTCGACGTGCACCTGGACATCAGCGTCCCCGAGGAAGCCTGCCCGCTGCACCTGGCGCCCACGTCCAGCACCACCGCCTCGATGGCGATGGGCGACGCGCTCGCGGTCGCGCTGCTGGAGGCGCGCGGCTTCACCGCCGACGACTT
>Ga0079224_100009688_pt1 | contig 13170 bp, 9 predicted proteins | sample Stecom2015_FD_80414 | JGI IMG/M metagenome (GOLD analysis project Ga0079224, IMG submission 80414) | Agricultural soil microbial communities from Utah to study Nitrogen management - Steer compost 2015 | ecosystem: Environmental > Terrestrial > Soil > Agricultural land | place: USA: Utah... | reverse complement strand
GGTGGCAACGCGGGATACTTCAGCGCCGATGGCACACGATACTGGCGCGCTGATCATCGGCCATGGCAGGATGTGTTTACGGCGCACTGGCACCAGGAGGACCCAGGCGTCATGCCGGCCGGCGATCGCACCGGTGCAGGCGCACCTACGGGGATTGTACTCATTGAACACGACGCCCTGGGCAAGGACTATCGCGGAATGCTCCTCAGCGCCGACGCGGGACGCAATACAATCTTTGCATATCATCCCATTCGAAAGGGTTCGGGATTCGTTCTCAGCACTCGTGCCAACCTTATTACGTCACTTACCGCCGACAATCCGCAATATGTGTGGAACGATAGTGCAAACCATGTTGACCCCAACAAGTGGTTTCGCCCGAGCGACATAGCCATTGGAACTGATGGTTCACTCCTTATCGCAGACTGGTACGATCCGGTAGTAGGCGGTCACCAGATGCGGGATACAATCGCATACGGCAGAATCTATCGGATCGCTCCCAAGGGCAAACGTCTTCGCATTCCCAAGCTTGATCTTACTACAACACAGGGTCTGATTGAAGCCTTCAAGAATCCCGCGGTCAACGTCCGTTTCGAAGCCGCCAGACTTTTGGCCGAACAAGGTGATGTTGCTGTAGACGACGTGCGTAAACTACTTAAAGATGAAAACCCTTTCATCCGTTATCGCACAATCTGGCTTCTTTCGCGGCTGGGAAGTAAGGGCCAAAATGAAGTCACACAGCTACTCTCAAACCAAGACGACGAAACTCGCGTTGTCGCACTCCGTGCCCTGCGTCAGGTCGGAGTCCTGATACCAATGACGAATGACCCATCGCCCGCTGTGCGGCGGGAGGTGGCAACTGCCTTAACTGAGCTGGCTCACCCCGCTAAGGGAATCGTACTATTTGAACTTGCGCACTCCTGCCCCGCCGAAGACCCGTGGTATGCATGTGCAATAGCAAACGCAGCCAGTGGCTATGAGAACGAACTGTACGCTACGCTGGTCGAAGGTACGGAGGCGCTAAACTGGTCACCCAACATCGCAAGAGTTCTCTGGAACCTGCATCCGTCCAACGCAGTGCGCGACTTTGAATTGCGTGCATCCAAAGCGTCCAGGCTGCAAGACCGCCTTGATGCATTGACGGCACTGGCATTCATACCGGAAGCCACAGCAGCGAGCGCAATGTTGCGTCTCACACAAGATACCAGCGAAACCGTGAGAGAGCAGGCATTGTATTGGGCTTCGTTCCGCAGGGGGAATGATTGGTATGCCATGCTCGACTGGAGCAAAACACCGATTGATGCGGAGTATCAAAACACACTTGCTGCGATGAAGGTGAAACTCAACATGGCACTCAATGCTGAGCTCTCGGCGTATGAACGACGAAGAAATGCGGCGGAGCTTGCTGCAAATCCCATTGGCGGTCGACTGCTGCTAACGAGGCTTGCCGACAACACATTTCCACAATGGTTGATTCCAACGATTACTAAGGCTGTCGCCACAAATCCCGATCCGGGTGTACGCTACCAGGTCGTGCGTTTGTTGAACAATTCCGACAGCCAGGCGATAACTGTGAGCAACGTTCTTGAAATGACCGGCGATGGGTCAACAGGCAAACTGCTCTTTGAAAAGAATTGTGCTCCCTGTCATAGCGTAAACGGCAAAGGAGGAACTGCAGGACCGGATCTCTCCAATATTGCAAGCAAGTACGATCGGTCCGCCATGCTCGACGCTATTGTCAATCCAGACGCGGGAGTCGCATTCGGGTATGAGGCCTGGACAATTACGCTGCATGATGGCAGTACATTGGTTGGCTTCATAGTCGCGGACAACAGAAACACTCTGGTCGTACGTGATCTGTCTGGAAAGTTGCAAACGCTCAACACAGGCGATATAATTTCACGAACAAAACAGCAAGGCAGTCTTATGCCGGCACCGGGCAACATGGGAATGACCGCGGACGACGTGGCTCATGTCGCTGCGTATTTATTAAGCCTTTCCAGTCAGTAACCTTTCGCCTTTTAATAATTAATGCTCCCGACGACCGGCCGACAGACTCGTTGAATGCTGAAGTCCCAGGCGATTTCATGGGTAACTTTGAGTATCGAAATAAAGCAGTATGAAATTGAGATTGACACTGATTATCGCTGCTGTCATGTTTGGCGGTAGCGTGTTGGCCCAGGGCGACACTGCACTCAGGAGGAGAAATTACAATCACGACAATGGCATCGCGTTACAGGAATTCGATCCCGTTAGCTACTTCAAAGGTTCAAGACCTGTAAAAGGAAAAGCGGAGTTCAAACACACACACTTGGGGATAACTTACTACTTCGCGAACGCTGAAAATCTCGAGGAATTCAAAAAATCACCTTCCAGGTATGAGCCCGCTTACGGCGGTTGGTGCGCCTATGCGATGGCTGAAGATGGCCGGCGCGAAAAGGTAAGCCCGATGACGTATAAAATCGTTGATGGCAAACTTTACTTGTTTTTCAATTTCAGTGCGAACAATCACCTGCTGAAATGGAATCAGAATGAGCGGAAGTTTAAGGCGCAGGCCGATGCGAACTGGTCTAAAAAGTGGGGAGGATGACGATGGACAGGAGGCAGTAGGCAGTAGAACAGTAAGGCAGTACGCAGTAAGTACGCAGTCTGCAGTTCGCAGCCAGGAATTCATATTACGGGTCATTTTAAACAATGGGCAGTCGTTCGCGCGAGTCCAGTGTTCAGGACGGGGCATTTACCATCACAAAAATCCGTTTGCCGCATTGAACTGGATGTCCTACTTTAGGTCATACCATGTTCAACCTCAACCCCGCTTACCCCCATGTATGAGTTCAACATCAACCGCCGCCGCTTCCTGCAGGGAGCGACAACGTCGCTGGCGCTAAGCGCCCTCGGCGCACGCGGAATGGATATCATCAATCCTCCCAAGCCGTACCGCGTCGCACTCATCGGTACAGGATGGTATGGCAAGAACGATCTGTTCCGCCTGATGCAGGTTGCCCCTGTCGACGTTGTCGCCCTCTGTGATCCCGACCGAAACCAACTGGAACACGCCGGAAAGCTGGTAAGCGAAAGACAGAAATCGCGCAAGACTCCTAAACTCTATAACGATTATCGAAGCCTTCTCGCTGATCATAAACTCGACATAGTCATCGTCGGCACGCCCGATCACTGGCATGCCCTTCAAACTATTGACGCGGTAAAAGCAGGCGCACATGTGTATGTACAAAAGCCAATTAGCGTTGACGTGATCGAGGGCGAGGCCATGGTGGCGGCAGCGCGGAAATACAATCGCGTTGTGCAGGTTGGGGTTCAGCGAAGGAGCACCCCGCATCTCATCGATGCAAAAAAGAACATCGTCGAAGCAGGACTGCTGGGAAAAATCTCACACGTTGAGATGTGCTGCTACATTCACATGCGAAGCGATGCCAATCCTCCGGAGCAGCCTGTACCCGACTTCCTCGACTACGAAATGTGGACGGGCCCCGCACCACTCAGACCCTACGATGGACTCCCCCACCTCAGATGGTGGCGTGCATTCAAGGAATACGGCAATGGGATTATGGGCGACATGTGTGTTCATATGCTCGACACTGTTCGTTGGATGCTCAACCTCGGATGGCCTGAACGAATTACGTCTACAGGCGGCATCTATGTACAGAAATCATTCAAAGCAAATATCGAAGACACACAGGTAGCCAACTTCGAATACAAGGAACTCAACTGCGTTTGGCAACACCGTACATGGGGTACACCCGCCAACCCTGACTATCCCTGGGCATTTACGCTGTACGGAGAGAAGGGAACGCTGTACGCAAGCACCGCGCGGTGCGACTTTGTGCCTCTGGGCGATGGAAAGAAAATACACCTCGATGTCGTTCTCGAAAAAGACAAATACCCAGAAGATGTGACCGAAGAGCGTATCGATATCAACGCAGCCCCTGCTACGCGACTGCAAATGCTTAACTTTCTTGACGCGATCAACAACGGAGGACGTCCCGTAGCCGATATCGAAGAAGGTCACATATCCACGGCTTCGTGCATACTGGCGAACATGTCGATGGAAACCGGCAGGCCCATGATGTACGATCCCGTAAAGCGCGAAGTCAAAGGTGACCCCGAGGCAACCCGCCTGCTGCAAAGACCCTATCGTGAACCGTGGAAGCATCCCCTGCCCGAAACAGTATAGGTCGTCGTGACAGCGCGGAGTTGGGGTAAGGCTTTTCAGTTCCAGAATTGGGTAATCTATCTGGCAATGGTTGCCCTGAGTTACTTTTGGTCTTGCCGCGAGGAAGGCCCTTCCCCTCCCAGGTCGCCAAAAGAGGAACTCGCCACTTTCAAAATCGAACCCGGGTTAAAGATCGAACTCGTTGCTTCCGAACCTCTCGTCCAGGATCCTGTCGTAATAACCTTCGACGCAGACGAAAGGCTGTGGGTGGTGGAAATGCGCGGCTTCATGCCCGACATTGATGGCGCTGGTGAAGGCGAGCCTGTAGGTCGCGTATCAGTACTTGAAGATCGCGATGGTGACGGCTACATGGAAACCAGCACCGTGTATATCGACAGCCTGGTCCTTCCCCGTGCGATAGCCGTCGTACCCGGTGGGGCACTGCTTGCGGAGAATCAAAAGTTGTGGCTGACACGTGATACAGATGGCGATCTTCGTGCGGACGAAAAGATATTAATCGACTCAACGTATGCCGGCGGACCATTCGTTGAACATGCCGGCAACGGTCTTTGGCGCGGGATGGATAACTGGTACTACAACGCGAAGTCGCGATTTCGCTATCGACTTATTGGCGGCACATGGTGTCGAGACACTACCGAGTTCCGCGGACAGTGGGGAATCTCCCACGATGATGCCGGGCGCTTGTACTATAATTATAACTGGTCGCAACTCCATGCCGACCTTGTCCCTCCCAACTATCTGTCGCGCAATCCTAACCACAAGCCGACCTCTGGCATTGACCACGGCCTTACCCTTGACCGACGCGTTTACCCCATACGTGATAACCCTGCCGTAAACCGTGGCTACATCCCCGGAACCCTGGATGAAAAGGGACGGCTTCTGGAATTCACAGCGGCATGCTCACCGCTGTATTATCGCGGCGACGCGCTGCCAGAATCGTACTACGGGAACGCGTTTGTTTGTGAGCCTTCCGGCAACCTGGTGAAACGCAACGTGGTCGTCAATGAAGGATGGGATCTCGGCGCATACGACCCGCACCCGGGAGAAGAATTCTTCGCATCAACAGACGAACGCTTCAGACCCGTGTTTCTGGCATTGGGACCCGATGGGGCTCTGTATGTGGCCGACATGTATCGCGGCCTTATTCAACATGGCCCACATGTTACACCCTATCTTCGCGAACAAACTCTTGCGCGAAAGCTTGTTCTTCCGATTAACCGCGGAAGGATATGGCGAATATCTTCCGAAGAATGGAAACGCCCTCCCATCGCCCGCATGTCAACCGCCACAGATGCACAGCTCATAGTGTGGTTATCTGATCGAAACGGTTGGCGGAGGGACATGGCGCAAATGCTGCTCGTGAATCGACGTGACACAACCCTGGCAGGAGCCCTTGAAGAGGTGGTTCGAAGCGGCACTAGTGCCCTCGGTCGATTTCATGCCCTGTGGACGCTTGAAGGGCTTGGCCTACTAAAGGTAGATTTGCTGATTGACGCATTGCGCGATGAGGACTCAAACGTCCGCATGACGGCACTCCGACTGATCGAACCCTTTGCAGCACGCGATGCTGACGTCAGGCAGAGGCTCACTCGCATTCTTGAGGAGATGATCGAGGAAGGCAAGCCGGAACTCGTTCCGCAGATCATCTTTGTCTGCAGTTCACTGCCGCCAACCATAAGCCATCACATCCTGGGTGATGTGATTATGAAATATGATACCTCAGCGCTGATACGCGATGCGGTGTTAAGCAGCCTGCACGGGCAGGAGTTTGCCTTCATGCGCGGGATTATGCCCTTGTGGAAATCTTCAAGTCCTTCCCGCGAAATATTCCTCGAAATGATTGCCGCCGCCGTGCTAAGGAATGCTGATCCGAATGAAATGAAGGCGCTGTTGAGCATGACTGGCGATCGCAGTGCACTTCCGGAGTGGCAGCGACAAGCGCTTGCTACGGCCGTCAAAGTAAACTCGAACGTTGGTGAAGCCGTGGCGGTGGATGCGCCAAAACTGGAGCCACGCGATATGGAGTTGTTTGCCGAGGGCCGGCAACGATATCTTACGACATGTTCCGGATGTCACGGTACGGACGGTGCGGGACTGCCGCGGTTTGGCCCGTCGTTAGTGGGATCGGAGTGGGTGTTGGGCGACGAACGCCGTCTGGCGCTGATTCTGCTTCAGGGTATGGAGGGACCAATTGCAGTGAACGGCAAGGTGCTCGATGTTCCGGACATTCTGCCTGTGATGCCCGCGCATTCTGTGTTGGGAGATCGGGAGATCACAGCGATAATGACGTATATTCGGAATGAGTGGGGAAACAACGCTGGTCCGGTTACACCCCGAGTTGTCGGGACCATACGACACACGACGCAGGGACGCGTAGTGCCCTGGACTGCAGAGGATCTGAACCGGCACATGGAAACACTGGAGGCAAAGTGATTCTGCTACAAACACCTGCATGAAGGAAAACGATATACCCAACCACAGAATCGGCCGGCGCGCATTTCTCCAGCTCGCTGCAGCCGGTGCAATACATTTGTCTATGAAAGATATTGGAAAAGCTCAGCGCACCTACGATATGGGTGTGGTTGTTCATTCGTACGCGAGCCGCTGGAATTCAAAGGTACCCAGCGCCAAGTATCCCGGCTTCAAAGACGCCATCGACATGTTACAGCATTGTCACACCATTGGGGCAAAGGGCATCCAGGTGATGGTCAGGGGCTGGGACAAAGACTTTGTGAAGAGATTTAACAATGCCAATGAAAAGCTGGGCATGTACCTGGAAGGATCGATCTGGCTGCCCGCAACGGATGCAGATGTGGAGGCCTTCGATCGCGATGTAGCCAGCGCCAAAGCAGCTGGCGCCATGGTTATCAGGACGGTATGCCTGAGCGGACGACGGTATGAGAATTTTCATACGGCAGCGGAATTTGCTGAATTCAGGAAGGACGCGATAGCGGCACTTAAGCGCGCAGAGCCCATCGTGCGGAAGCACAAGGTGAAGCTCGCCGTGGAAAATCACAAAGACTGGCGCGCGGCTGAATTGATTGAGATTCTCGATATGATTGGGAGCGAATGGCTCGGCGTTACGCTCGACTTTGGCAATAGCATTTCGTTAATCGAAGATCCAATGGATGTGCTGAACACCCTCGCACCACGGGCGTTCACGACTCATGTGAAAGACATGGGCGTTGCCGAATATGAAGATGGCTTCTTGTTGTCGGAGGTGCCGCTCGGACAGGGGTTACTTGACCTGCCCACGATGTTTGAAACCTGCCGGAAACACAACCCCTCGATTACCTTCAACCTCGAGATGATCACCCGTGACCCGTTAAAGATTCCGTGTCTCACCGATGTATATTGGAACGTCTTCGACGGTGTCAGCGGAAGAGAACTCGCAAATACTTTGAGGATGGTTAAGACAAAGCGATTTAAGTCTGCGCTTCCCACGGTGTCACAGCTGTCCCCGGAGGAACGGCTTGCCGTGGAAGAAGAGAACATTTTGGAATCGTTCCGATACGTGCACTCATTATAACAGCACCCAACTTAATCCTGGCACCAAATCACAAATCAAAAATCACAAATCACTAGTCACTAATCCCAAATCTCCCGATGCTTCCTGGAATTAAACAATTTGACCTGACCGGCAAATCCGCGATAATCACCGGCGGATCGAAGGGACTTGGACTTGCAATGGCTGAAGGGCTGGCGTCAGCCGGCGCGGATGTAATGCTCGTCAACCGTACGGCAGAAGACGGAAAGACTGCGGCGCGTCAAATCGCGTCTGAGTACGGCGTCCGTGCAGAATCATTTGCCGCAGACATCACCGTACAGCGCGAAGCAGAGGCCATGGTCAACGCTGCGATCGAATATTTCGGCAAGGTCGATATCCTCATCAACAGTGCAGGAATCAACATCCGCGGTCCTATTGATGAGGTAACGCTTGATGATTTCAACAAGGTCATGAATGTCAACGTGAACGGAACGTGGCTCTGCTGCCGCGCGGTGGTGCCTCATATGAAGAAAAACCGTCGGGGCAATATCATCAATATGGCGAGTACCCTTGGCGTTGTTGGCCTTTCAAACCGAACTCCCTACACGTCCAGCAAGGGTGCGGTGGTGCAAATGACGAGAGCTCTTGGCCTGGAACTGGCACCGTACAATATTAACGTGAACGCTATTTGTCCCGGACCATTTCTCACTGAAATGAACATTCCCATCGCCGATACGGAAGAAGCCAAGAAATTTGTCGTTGGCGCGACTGCACTGGGCCGTTGGGGCGAACTGCGCGAAATCCAGGGCGCCGCGATATTTTTGGCCAGTCCCGCGGCGAGTTATATGATTGGATCGATGGTGACGGTGGATGGAGGGTGGACGGCTAAGTGAGCATAACGCGCGCTGGGCCCCTTTAGGGGACTAACTTAAACAATCGCACCGATTCCGTAGACCGCTACTGCCAGTATCGCTACTGCACTTATCCAAAAGAGAATACTATATGGAATGCTGGTCTTTTCGGCGCGTAGCGCGGAATAGCGGGTGTGAATGACGGCGTACAGAAGGAGCAGTAGCAATACGGAGCCGACGGCGCCGCCGAAGAGGATCATGAATACCGGGAGCTCGATGAAGAGATATACGGAAGCCCACACAATCGGAAGTACCCACGCCAGGATGCGAACGACCTTCGCACGCTCTTGCCGATCGTGGAAGTCGATCCAGCCCAACTGACCAAAGATGTCACCATATAGCCTCGTCCACGCTGCGAGCGACGCGAACACACTTGAATACAGCACAAAGAACGCTCCGATGAGATAGGCGTTGCGAACACCAGGACCCAGCGTTTCGGTGTATATAAGAGAAACAGTCGCGATCAATTGATTGCCTGAAGGTATAGCGCCCTGGTCGTGCAACACCGATGCACCGAGCAGGTAGAAAGCAGCCGTAACAATGGTATAGATGACCATGGCCAGGAAGGCGTCGAGGTGCATCACGCGTATCCATCCGGCAGCGCGGCGGCGCCACGCCTCCGAGTCTTCGCGCGGACCCGCATAGGCGGCATAGCCCTTCTCTATGCACCAATAGTTGTACGCCAGGATTTCGTCGCTGCCCACACCGGTGATGCCAAAGGCACCGATGGCAACGGCAACGACCTCCGGCGGGAGCCGGAATGTCAGGCCGGACATGACCTCACTAAAGGTATATCCATATGGCGTGAATGTGAGGGCGATGACCGAGATGAGTGTCATGGCCGTAAACATCCCGATCATCCACAAAGAGGTCTTCTCAACAATCCGGTAATAGCCGCGGTAGATCAGAAGGGATATCGTTAACGCCAGGAGTGCCACCCATATCCACACCGGCATGCCGTCAAACAGCATGTGCAGCACAATGGCCGCACTGCCCAGCATGCCGCCGAGTTGCACGACCTTCAGCAGCATCATCAGCAACACCAGCCATACACTCCATCGTCCCTTGCCCACTTTGGGCCCCGGCAGTCTATTGAATATCTGCATGGCCGTTGCGCCTGTAAGGATTGTGTGGCGTCCAAACTCGAGTTGCACGGCAACCTTGACCAGGCAGCTGACAATGATCACCCAAAAGGCTACGAACCCCGCCTGCGCCCCCAGCGTGGTCGTCGCAATGAGCTCGCCGGAACCTACAATGGAAGCGGAAAGGATAAAGCCCGGACCGAGGAATCGCAGGCGTTGCGCAGCAGTGACGGGCGCTTCACGAATGGTCGCTGCTGATATCGAATAGTTGTCCATGCGACCCCGACTTAGGCTACGTAAAGATCAGTGTGAGCACATAGATCATGAGGATGGCCGACACCGATAGAATGAACGTGCCTGCGCTGTGGGCCTTATTACCTTGTTTGATGCTCATCCCGGTCATCTGGGTCATCACCCAGAAGAAACTGTCGTTGGCATGGGATATGGCTATCGCCCCGGCCCCGATCGCGAGAACGGTAAACACCTTCATCATTTCCGTGTCCAGCCCAAGCGACCCAAGAAGAGGCAGCATTACCGATGCCGTGGTAATTATCGCCACGGTGGACGACCCCTGGGCTGTCTTGAGGGCAAACGCCATGATGAACGGCAGGAATATCCCCCACTCTGCCCCGGCCAGGTTCTTGCTGACCAAATCGCCCAACCCGGAATTCTGAAGCATCGCGCCAAAGACGCCGCCGGCCCCCGTAATGAGAATGATGGGTGCGGCGGTAACGACTGATTGCCCAATCCACCCAGTGGACGACAAAAGCTTGCGGTCAAACTTCTCGGGGAGCAGGAACGACAGGAAAAGTCCGATCAACAGGGCCATCATAGGATTGCCGATGAACAGAAGTACCGAGGCCAATGCACCATCGCCGAACGGCTTGGAAGGATATGAGGCAATGGACCCCAACACAATGAGGAGAATCGGAACGATGATCGGCAGCGCGGACTTCCCAAGGGAAGGATATCGCGTGGCCTGTTCGACGTTGTCCGATTCGGTGAAGACAGGCACCAAAGGTATCCGTGAAACGTAGTAACGGACGAAGAAAAAGCAGGGGATCAGGGCAACCGCGGCGATAATGATCCCCCAGAATATCACCTGCCCCAGGTCGGCTCCAAGGATACCGGCCGCCGCAATCGGACCCGGCGTAGGCGGTACCAGGGAGTGGGTTGATGAAAGGCCCAGCGTGAGTGCAATTGTTGTAGCGGCAAAGGGGACCTTGGCCTTGAACGAAAGTGACTTGTTTATGGGGTGCATGATGATAAAAGCGCTATCGCCAAACACCGGTATCGAAAGGATGAAACCGGTGATCATCATGGAGAGCGTCACAGCCTTTTCGCCGATGAGCCGTAGCACACGTTGCGCAATCACCATCGCTCCCCCCGTCCGCTCCAGGAAAGTTCCTATCATCACCCCGAGGAGGATAAGTATGCCGATCCTGCCCAATACATTTCCAAAACCTTCATTGACGGACCTTATGATGTCGGGACCATGCATTCCGGCCAGCAGTCCATAAGTCAATGCCCCGACGAACAAGGCCAGGAAGGGGTGGATGTCAAATTTCATGATGGCCACCAGGATCAGGGCCAGCGAAACGATGACAATCAGCAGCGTGTACATGTACAGGTTCGGATTGGTAAGGGTTAGGCCCCAAGATATCGATTTCGGTGGAATGCCAACTCAAAAAGTTGACAACCGCCATTCCTTCCATACATTGAATTCAAGTTAATGTTTTGATACATATGTATGCTTATTATCGGTTGTTATACAGCATTTTAAATGATTTTACATAAATGTTAACTTGAGTTAAGAATTTGTACCGCGTAGAAGCGCTGTATCCCTTTCTCGTACGGATCATCTAATGGCCAAAACCTTACAGCCTATGATCACCATTATCGTACTCTTCGCCGTGGCCGCGGTGTTCGGCCTGACGCTCATCATCCCCATCCTTCAGGGTAAAACCCCCTCACGCGCGTTCCTATTTATTCACGGGGGACTCGCCGCTATTGCCCTGGTGCTCCTGATCCTTCGCTACGTTAACGAGGCGGCGGCGGTCCCGGTCTCCAGCCTGGTACTCTTCGTCATCGCAGCCCTGGGCGGATTTGTATTGATCTCGCAAGACCTCCAGAAGAAGCCCGTACCCAAGGCCCTGGCTGTGGTGCATGCCGGCGCCGCTGTGGTGGCCTTCCTCATCCTCCTTTTTGCAGTGCTCTGACATGAAGGTTGATCTCCTCCGCGGTCGGCTGGGCCACCATCGGTTCCATCCGATGCTCGTGCACTTTCCTGTTGCCCTCTACCCCTTCGGACTGGTCATGTACTGGCTGGGGAATCGACACGATAATCCTGCCCTGGCCGACGCCGGTCTGTACGCCCACGGCGCCGCCCTCGCCGTGAGTGTACTCGCGATAGTCTACGGACTTATCGACCTGGTGAAGATCGATTCAAAATCGGAGGCGCCCAAACCTCACTCATGAAGGCGTTTGGAGCCCTTATTGTTTTGTTTTGGCTTTCCGGTTGCTCTCAGAAGTCCGGAATAATCGGAACCACCGAGATCATGACGTGGCAGGGAGCTAAGAAGGGAGCGGTGTCAATTACCTTCGATGACGGGTCGATTAACCAGTTCCGACAGGCCATCCCCATTCTCAACCGGCTGGGCTTCAAGGGGACATTCTTCATCATCACCGGGAACATTCCCGGCTCCGAATTCCGGGGTCAGTTCGTCGGCCGCCCTTTGCAGGAACTGATCGCCGAATCAGCCGCAATGCCCACGAACGACGCGAACTTCTTTGAGCGCGCGTCGGCCCTGGCCTATCTCGGAATACCCGACGCTGTCGAGTTGCACACGGAGGCTGGAGCCCTCTTCGAACAGGGCAAAAAGCAGGACGCTTACGCCATCGTTGACGAGGGCTTCGCAACAGCCCGCGTGAAGGCGGTGAGCAACGCCCTACGTCCTTCGCCGGAGGGTGGGATTACCTGGGCCGAGATTTTTGAATTTGCCCGGCAAGGGCATGAGTTCGGCAATCATACCGTAACCCATCCCCGTCTTGCTGTGCTGGACGAAGCCAACCTCCTGTATGAGCTGGAAAAAGGAAAGGAAGAGTTGCTTCGCCGCCTCGGTTCATATCACACCTTCTCTGCCGAATGCCCTTACGGTACGGAAAACGAAAGGGTGATGGAATATGCATTAAGAATTCACGAGGCCCTGCGAAACAGAATGCCGGAACCTTTCCTTGAGGAGTTAAACCGATGGAACGACATGGACCCCGGCGCGTCTGACAAGACCTATGTTCAATGGCAACGCGGTGCACTGGCCGACACGCCCCTGGACCTGATGAAATCCTGGATCGACGTCGTCGCGCAAAACAACAACGTTTGGCTGGTGCTCGTCTTCCACGGTGTCGATGGTGTGGGCTGGGAAGCCAAACCGCACGAAGAACTGGATGAGTATTTCTCCTACATCAAAGATTATGAAGACCGTCTCTGGGTTGACACCTTCG
>Ga0079224_100009687_pt1 | contig 13172 bp, 7 predicted proteins | sample Stecom2015_FD_80414 | JGI IMG/M metagenome (GOLD analysis project Ga0079224, IMG submission 80414) | Agricultural soil microbial communities from Utah to study Nitrogen management - Steer compost 2015 | ecosystem: Environmental > Terrestrial > Soil > Agricultural land | place: USA: Utah... | reverse complement strand
TGGGAGAAGTCGCCGTTCTATCGCCGCAAGTGGGACGCGGCGGGATTCCACCCCGACCACCTGAAGTCGCTGGAGGACTTCGAGGACAAGGTGCCGGTCATCACCAAGGCCGACCTGCGCGAGGCCCAGGAACGAGCGCCGACGTTCGGCGATTATCTCTGCATCGGCGAAGATGAGGTGTTTCATATCCACGGCACGTCCGGGACCACTGGCAACCCGACCGCGTTCGGCATCGGTCGCGGCGACTGGAATGCCATCGCCAATGCCCATGCCCGCATCATGTGGGCAATGGGTCTGCGGCCCGGAGACACCATATTCATCGCCGCCGTGTTCAGCCTCTATCTCGGGTCCTGGGGCGCGCTCATTGGCGCCGAACGGCTGGGGGCGCGCGCATTCCCGTTCGGTGCCGGTGCCTCCGGCATGTCGGCGCGGGCGGTTCAATGGATGCGCCGCTTCAAGCCGACCGCCTTCTACGGAACACCGTCCTATGCCATCCATCTGACCGAGGTGGCCGCGGAGGCCGGCATCGACCCGCGCGAGTTCGGGCTCAAGCTCCTGTTCTTCTCCGGCGAGCCCGGCGCCTCGATACCGGGCGTGCGGGACCGCATTGCCGAGAGCTATGGTGCCCGCGTCATCGATTGCGGCTCGATGGCCGAGATGACGCCGTGGATGAACCTCGCCGGTACCGACGGGACCGACGGCATGGTGGTGTGGCAGGACGTGGTCTATACCCAGGTGTGCGACCCGAAGTCCTTCCGCCGGGTCGGCTACGGCGAGCGCGGAACGCCCGTCTACACGCACCTGGAACGGACGTCACAGCCGATGATCCGTCTGGTCTCCGGCGACCTGACGCTGTGGCAGGATGGGCCTACTCCGTGCGGCCGCACCTACCCGCACCTGCCGAACGGCGTTTTCGGCCGCATCGATGATGCGTTCACGGTGCGCGGCGAGAACATCTATCCGAGCGAGATCGATGCGGCGCTGAACGAACTCGAGGGCTACGGCGGCGAGCACCGCATCATCATCACCCGCGAGGCGGCCATGGACGAGCTGATCGTTCAGGTGGAGGCCAGCCGGGACATCTGTGCCGCGGGGGACGGGGCGAAACGCCGGTTTGGCCAGACCGTGACCCAGGAGCTCAACAGGCTGCTGGGCATCCGTGCATCCGTGGAGGTGGTCGACGAGCAGACCATCCCGCGCACCGACTTCAAGGCGCGCCGCGTGATCGACGATCGCGAGGTGTTCCGTCAGTTCGAACAGAAGCTGGGACCGAAGCCATGACCGCCGTACCGCCACTTCCCTCACTGGCCCTTGTCGAGGGCGTCCGCGCCGGCAAGGTGGCCGCGATCGCCCGGCTCATCTCGCGCGTCGAGGCGAACAGCGACGAGGTCGAAGAGGCACTCGCCGAGATCCACCGCCACACCGGGAAGGCGCACATCGTCGGCATCACCGGGGTTCCCGGCAGCGGCAAGTCGACCCTCATCGCCCAGCTGTGCCGGGCGGTGCGCGAGACCGGCCGCAAGGTCGGTGTCGTGGCCATCGATCCGACCAGCCCGTTCTCCGGTGGCGCTATCCTCGGCGACAGGATACGCATGAGCGACCTCAACGCCGATCCCGACGTGTTCATCCGCTCGATGGCCACGCGCGGCGCCCTCGGCGGCCTCTCTCGCGCCACCGTGCCGGCGGTCGACGTACTGGACGCGGCGGGATACGAGGTCGTCATCATAGAAACCGTCGGCGTCGGCCAGGACGAGGTCGACGTGGTGAGGGCCGCGCACACCACGGTCGTGGTGTCCGCCCCGGGTCTCGGCGACGACATCCAGGCGATCAAGGCCGGTGTGCTGGAGATCGCCGACATCCATGTCGTTTCCAAATGCGACCGCCCCGACGCCAACCGGACGGTAACTGAGCTGAAGAGCATGCTCGGGCTGGGCCTGAAGCTGGAGCAGGGCGGCGGCTGGCGGATCCCCGTGATCCCCACGAGCTCGGTCTCGGGCGAGGGAATCGACGAGTTGCTCTCCGCAATCGACGGGCACCTCCAGTCGATGAAGGAAAGCGGCGAGCTTGCAGAGCGTCTCCTCGCCATGGCGGAGATGCGCCTGCTCAAGTCGGCAGAGGGCATGCTGCGCGACCGCTTCGAGGCCGAACGCAAGGGCAAGGTGCGGTCCATCGCCGAGCGGATTATCCGCTTCGAACTTTCGCCACGGGCCGGTGCCCGCCTGCTGCTCGACGAGATACAGGGAGAGATCAATGGTCAAGGCAATGAACCCGCATGACGATCTGAGCGAGATCGAGCGCTCGCTGGAAGACTGGGAGCGCGGCGAGCTTGCCGCGTTCCTGCAGCGACAGCCGGAACGGAAGGACGAGTTCCAGACCTACGGCGGTTTCCCGACCAAGCGCGTCTATACGCCTCTCGACGTGGCGGACATCCCGTACGAGGACATCGGCCTGCCCGGTCGCTATCCGTTCACCCGCGGGCCCTATCCCACCATGTACCGCGGCCGGATCTGGACCATGCGCCAGATCGCGGGCTTCGGTACCGCGGAGGATACCAACGCACGCTTCAGGTATCTGATCGAGCAGGGCCAGACCGGGATTTCGACCGACTTCGACATGCCGACGCTCATGGGCTACGACTCCGACCATCCGATGAGCGAGGGCGAGGTCGGACGCGAGGGCGTCGCCGTCGATACGCTCGCCGACATGGAGATCCTGTACGACGGCATCGACCTGGAGAACATCTCCGTGTCGATGACCATCAATCCGACGGCCTGGATCCTGCTGGCGATGTACGTGGCGCTGGCCGAGAAGCGGGGTCTCGACCTCAACCGGCTGTCGGGAACCATCCAGGCCGATATCCTGAAAGAGTATATCGCGCAGAAGGAGTGGATCTTCCCGATTGCGCCATCGGTCCGGATCGTGCGCGACTGCATCACCTGGTCGGCGCGCAACATGAAGCGCTACAACCCGATCAACATCTCCGGCTACCACATCTCCGAAGCGGGCGCGTCGCCGGTCCAGGAAGTCGCCTTCACGCTCGCCAACACCATCACCTACGTCGAGGAAGTCACGAAGACGGGCATGGACGTCGACGAGTTCGCGCCAAGGCTCTCGTTCTTCTTCGTCTGCCAGGCCGATTTCTTCGAGGAGGTGGCCAAGTTCCGTGCCGCAAGACGGTGCTACGCAAAGATCATGAAGGAGCGCTTCGGCGCCAAGGACCCGGCGTCGATGCGGCTCAGGTTCCATTGCCAGACGGCTGCGGCAAGCCTCACCAAGCCGCAATACAAGATCAACATCGTCCGCACCGGGCTGCAGGCGCTTGCCGCGGTGCTCGGCGGCGCCCAGAGCCTGCATACCAACGGCATGGACGAGGCCTTCGCGATCCCGACCGAGGAGGCGATGAAGATCGCGCTGCGGACCCAGCAGATCATTGCCCATGAGACGCGCGTCGCCGACGTCATCGATCCGCTGGGAGGCTCGTACTACGTCGAATCGCTGACCAGCCAGTACGAGAAGGCGATCTTCGCGATCCTTGACGAGATCGACGCCAAGGGCGGAACGATCAAGCTCATCAACGAAGGCTGGTTCCAGCGGCACATTGCGGACTTCGCCTACGAAACGGCAATCCGGAAGCAGGACGGCGAACACCCGGTGGTAGGCGTCAACTGCTACGTCGAGGGCGAGGAGCAGCACGACATCGAGATCCACCCCTACGATCCGACGACGGCGGAACGCCAGATCGCCCGGCTGAACCATGTCCGTGCCACCCGCAACGAGGCGGAGGTGCAAGGCCTGCTGGAGCGGCTCAAGGCGGTCGCCCGCGACGAGAGCGAGAACATCATGCCGGTCACGATCGACCTCGTCCGGGCCGGCGCCACGATGGGCGACATAGTCGAGACACTGAAGACCGTCTGGGGGACCTACCGCGAAAACCCGGTGTTCTGATGTCGCGCAGCGGGCGGTAGTGCCACGCACATGGCAGACTGTCGACGGCATCGCGCATCTCGCCGCCGTGGACGTGCGGCTCCCATCGCTTGCCGATGCGCTGCCGCACCGTTATTGCCCGGTGAGCGATGAGGCAACGACGAGGAGCAGGCGATGATCGAAACCGTGCGCAGTGTCGTCCACCCGTGGGAATGTGACGCGGTCGAGCATTTCACCACCGCCTACTATTACCGCGCCTTCGGGTGGGCAGGCTGGCACCTGCTGCAGCGCCTCGGTCACGATGCGGCGGCCATCGCCGCTCTGCGACCGGTGAGCTGCCGCACCCGGTTCCTGCAGGAGCTGCGGGCCGGCGATGCCTACCACATCACCTCGGGCATCGTCGAAGCCGGCGGAGGGGCCCTCGTGCTCGGTCACAGGCTGTTCAATTCGGAAACCGGGGAAACGGCCGCGACGCATGCCGAACGCCGCGAGGGACCGACGCGCAGCCGCTACGATCCCGGCCTTGCAGCGGAGCTGGACGAGACGAAGCCTGTGGGGGAAGTGGATTTCGAACGGCTGGACATGTGGTCGACCACCGCCATGACCATTGTCAAGGCGAGCGACCTCGACCACACTGGACAGTTCGGCCTCGATGCGCTGATCCACCATGCATCCGACGCCAACGTCCAGTTCCAGAACATGATCGCGATGACCTCCAGCTACATGCACGAGAATCGCATCGGGTTTGCCACGGCGGAGTACCAGATCGCACTCGGCCCGCTGCCCCGGGCCATCGGAACGGTGGTGGAAACGAAGAGTGCGCTCGCCCATCTCGGGAGAACGTCGCTGTGGATGGCGCATCGGGCGACGGACTGCGCGACCGGCGAGACGGTGGCCAGGATCGCGCAGTTCGGCGTCCACCTCGACCGCAGGGCCCGCCGCCCCGCCGAGATCCCGCCGCACATCCGGGAAGCCGCCTCCGCCCGCCTCGTGACGGCCTGATCTCCGCCGCTATACGCCGAACGGAAATGTCTCGCGTGGATGCGCTCCGTGCTGCCTTGCGTCGGCCGGGACGGTGACGGCCCGGGTCTCCTCGATCCACACGAAGGCGTCGAACTGACGGGCGAGTTCCGCCTCGAAGTAATGTGACATGAGCTCGCTCTCCGGCCGGTAGACGACACCGATGGCCCGCTCGAGCAGCGGCTGGGCGAGGGTATCGCGTATGTCGCGGCGCTGATCTTCACCGAAATCGGCGAGGAAGGCCGGAATCCCGGTGTTATGGCAGCGACCTTCGAACGAGTCGTCGCGGGCCGGATTGACGCGCTTGATCTCCATCGGCCGGTCCCAGCTCGAGGCGGCGGCAACGGTTCCGCGATCGGTTCCGAAGCCGACCAGTACCGCGGCCTCGCCGAACCGCTCGCGGATTAGCTGGCCGATGTTGTGTTCGCCCCTGATCTGGCCCATTTCGGTGTGGCGCGCATCGCCGATGTGCGAGTTGTGCGCCCAGACGACGGCCCTGGACTGCGGTCCGCGATGATCGAGGATCCGCTCGAGCGTGTCGAACATGTGCTGGTCGCGAAGGTTCCAGGCGTCGGCGTCGCCATAATAGATCGCGCGGTAGTAGGCTTCCGCGCTGGCGACTATGCGGGCATTCTGCTCGGCCGAGAACAACGCGTCGCCATTTTCGACGAGGTAGGCGAGTCGCTGATCGAGGAGGTCGATCAGCGTCCTGGTTACCTCTTCCTCGCAGGTTCTGAATCCCGGTGTCAGTGCCATGCGGCCGTAGCCCGCCGGCTCGTTGCGCCACGGCGTGAGGCAGCCATAGCGTTCGCGCGCGACCCGGGCGGCGTCCGGGTCCACACGGTCGAGGTAATCGAGCACAGCCTCGATCGACGCACCGAGCGAGTAGATGTCGAGACCGTAGAAGCCTGCCCTGGCGCTCGGATCGGCAAACTCGTCGTTGATCGCGGCGAGACGCTCCAGGAACCGATAAACTTCCGCATTACGCCACATCCACTGCGGGAAGCGGCGAAACGCCTTGTCGGCATCCTCCGGTCGCCGTCGTCTGCGGACATGGGCATCGTAGATCGCGGCGTCGGGCCAGTCTGCTTCGACTGCGACGATGTTGAAGCCGTGATCGCGCACCAGCCGTTCGGTGATGTACGCCCTAGCCTCGTAGAACTCGGCTGTGCCGTGGGTCGCCTCGCCGAGTGCAACGATGCGCCGGTCGGCGTAGCGTTCGGTCAGGCGTGCCAGTGCGTCGAAGTCGGCGAAGGGTTCGGCGGCTTCTACGAATGCGGTGACCACCGGATCACGCCCGCGCCCCGGCGCCAGCCGCTTCTTGAGGCCGGCCAGAACACCCGAATGCCCCGTTTCGCCCGCCGCGGTCGTTGCCGGTCGGGAGGCGGAATGCTCGTCGTCGTCCCGCCAGCCGTGTTCACCGACCAGCGGCACGAAGGCGACCGCCCCGTGGTCCTCCTCCTCGAACTGATCGGGGCCCGTGCGGTGCACCACGACAAGGCGTTGAACCGTCCGCTTGCCGACGGGCAGGACCAGCCGGCCGCCGACGGCAAGCTGATCGCGCAGGGTCTCCGGAACGTCCGGTCCCCCCGCTGCCACCAGAATGGCGTCGAAGGGAGCCTTTTCCGGCAGCCCGCGGGTTCCGTCGCCGTGGATGATGGTGACATTGTCATAGCCAAGTGCCTGCATCCGCCGGCGTGCCAGCGAGGCGAGCTCGGCATGACGTTCGATCGCGTAGACTTCCTTGGCGATCCTGCCCATCACCGCCGCCGCGTAACCCGAACCGGCTCCGATCTCGAGCACGCGGTCGCCGGGCGATACCCTGGCGAGTTCGACCATGTGGGCAACGATGTAGGGCTGGGAGATGGTCTGTCCGGCCTCGATCGGCAGCGGTGCGTCCTCGTAGGCAAACTCGCGCAGCGACTCGGAGACGAATTCCTCGCGCGGTACTTCGCGCATCGCCGCCAGGACCCGCTCGTCGCGTACTCCGCGCCCGGCGATCTGACGTTCCACCATGCGCTCGCGCGCCTTCGCCAGTTCCTGCGGCACTGCCTGCTCCGCCTGTCAACCGGTCCTGCACCCAACGCCTGAGCACGGCAAATGTTCTGACCCGCAAGGCGGTCTCATTGTACTACCTGTCGGTTTCGTCGCGCTTCAGGCCCTTCAGCCAGTCGGCGATCTCCATCGGGAAGGGAAACACGATCGTGGAATTCTTCTCGCTGCCGATGACGGTCAGCGCACCGAGATATCTGAGTTGCATCGCCTCGGGGCGCTGCGCCAAGATGTTGGCCGCCTCGAGGAGGCTTTGCGCCGCCTGTTGCTCGCCGAGGGCGTTGATCACCTTGGCTCGTCGCTCGCGTTCGGCCTCGGCCTGGCGGGCAATGGCGCGGACCATCGATTCGTCGATGTCGACATGCTTGATCTCGACATTGGCAACCTTGATCCCCCAGGCGTCGGTCTGTGCGTCGAGGATCTCCTGGATGTCGTTGTTGAGCTTGTCGCGTTCGGCCAGCATCGCATCGAGATCGTGCTTGCCGAGTACCGAGCGCAGCGTTGTCTGGGCGAGCTGGCTCGTGGCCGTCATGTAGTCCTCGACCTGGATGGTGGCCCGCGCCGGATCGATGACGCGGAAGTAGATCACCGCATTGACCCGTACGGAGACGTTGTCGCGGCTGATCACGTCCTGGGTCGGTACATCGAGGACCAGGACGCGCAGGTCCATTCGCACCATCTGCTGGATGAACGGAATCAGAATGATCAGGCCCGGTCCCTTGACGCTGGTGAATCGGCCGAGGGTGAACACCACGCCGCGCTCGTACTCGCGCAGGATCTTGATCGCTGTCGCCAGGAAGGCGACCACGATGATGGCAATCGCCAGATAGAAGCTGATGTCCTCGAACATGGTCGTTTCCTCTGTTTATTGATTGACGTCGGCCGCGGGTTCGACCTCAAGGGTAAGGCCATCGAGCGAAAGCACCCGCACCGTCTGGCCCTTTCGAAGCGGGGCCTTCGACACCGCCTTCCAGCGTTCGCCGTGGACGAGGATGTAGCCCCTGTTGCCGCGCCATTCCGACACCTCCCCGGTGCTGCCGATCATCTGTTCACGGCCGCTCACGACCTTGCGGCGATGCGCCCCGACCGCCAGCGGTACCACGAACAGGGTGAACGCAAGGCCCATAAGGGCAATCGCCCCGATCACCGGCCACGAAACCTGGAACGCGGGCTGTTCGGTATCGATCAGGATGGCCGCCCCAAGCGCGAGTGCGATGGTGCCGCCGATACCCAGAATGCCGAACGTCGGAGTGAAGGCTTCGGCAACGATCAGGACAAGGCCGAGAAGCATCAGCCCGATCCCGGTGTAGTCGAGCGGCAGCGCCGCGAGCGCGTACAGCCCCAACAGAAGGCAGATCGCTCCGATGGTTCCCGGATAGAGGGCGCCGGGATTGAGGAACTCGAAGATCAGGCCGTAGATGCCGATCATCATCAGGATCAGGGCGATGTTGGGATTGGTGATGACGGCAAGGAGTTCGGTGCGCCAGTCGGGTTCGATGCGTTCGATGGCAATGGCCCCGGTCGCGAGCCTCACCTCCTGTCCTGCTACATTGACGATCCGGCCATCCAACTGTGCCAGGAGTTTCTGCAGGTTGGCCGCGGTGAGGTCGATGACACCGCGGTCGAGAGCGGCTTCGGCCGACAGGCTGGCCGCCAGACGGACCGAGTCTTCCGCCCAGTCGGCGTTGCGCCCCCGCATTTCGGCGAGCGAGCGGATGTAGGCCACCGCATCGTTGATCGCCTTGCGTTCCGAGGCATTGCCCGGTTGCGGTGACGCGGTTTCCGGGTCGTCCTGTGCGTCCTGGCCGTCGCCTCCCGGCTTCTTGTCCTTCTTGTCGTCGTCTCCGCCGCCGAACGGCAATCCGCCGCCGCCAATCTGAACCGGCGTGGCGGCACCGAGGTTGGTGCCCGGAGCCATGGCGGCGACGTGGCTGGCATAGAGGATGTAGGTGCCGGCGCTCGCGGCCCGGGCGCCGCTCGGCGCGACGTAGGTGACGACAGGGACAGGTGAAGCAAGGATGGCGCGAATGATTTCGCGCATGGACGTATCCAGGCCGCCCGGTGTGTCCATCCGCAGGATGACGAGTTGCGCACCGCTCTTGCCGGCGCCCTCGATGCTCCTGACAATGAAGTCCGCCATGGCCGGTCCGATGGCGCCGTCCACGTCAAGGACGAAGGCACTTCCGGTTCGATTATCCTGCGCCATGGCAAGCGGTGTAGATGCCGCAAGCCCCTGAAGGACCGCGCCGAGGATGGCCAGCCATGAGAGTGCAGCCAATGCAGACCGTCCGCGATCGCGTCTTTGGACGCCCTTCCTCATGGCTACAATCTATGACGCGACCGGGCCCGGGTTAAGGGTAACGCCCGCCCGTATCTGCTGTTGCCGGTTCTCCGGACACCGATTTTCGCTTGCGCGCAAGGAAGCCGAAGGTGGTTCCCCATATTATGGCTGAAGCGGCCACAGCAGTGGAATGCCGAGAATGGTAACAGTGCCGGCAAGCAGGTTCATCGGGATCCCGATACGGAGAAAGTCGCTGAACCGGTAGCCGCCGGCGGAGTAGACAAGAGTGTTGGTCTGGTAGCCGATCGGCGTGGCAAAGCTCGCGCTCGCGGCGAACATGACGGCGACCACGAACGGTCGCGGGTCGAGCCCCAATTGGCTGGCAAGCGCGGCGGCAATCGGCGTCACCACGACGGCCACGGCATTGTTGCTGACAGCCTCGGTCAGGATCGAGGTCATTGCGAACAGCAGGGCGAGAACGAGCAGGGGCGGTGCCTCCTCGAGCAGGGGCACCGCCGATTCGACCATAAGGCTCAGGGCGCCCGACTCCTCCATCCCACGACCGATTATCAGCATGGCGAAGATCAGCAGCAGTATGCGTCCATCGACGCTTCGCAATGCGTCCTCGCCGTCGATGCATCGGGTCACCAGGACGATGCCTACGCCCATGATCGCGAGCGCCGCGATCGGCATCACGTTCAGTGCCGCCAGCAGGACCACCGCCACGAGCACGGCGACGGCGATCGGGGCCTTGTGCCGGCGCAACGGCCGTTCACCGGGCGCCGACAGATTCAGGAAATCGGCGCGTTCGACCAGATCGGCGAGAGCCTCGGCGGTTCCCTCGAGCAGGATGGTGTCGCCGGTTGCGAGGCGCACCTCGTCCAGGTTCTTGCCGGCAAGTTTTCCGTACCTGTGAACGGCGAGCGGGTAGACGTCGTGGCGTGACAGCCGGATGTCGCCGAGCTTTCGCCCCACCAGCGTCGGTCCCGGCGCAACGAGGGCCTCGACAACGGCCTTGTCGGGAGCCGGAACCGCATCGGGGCTGCGTCCGACCTTCATGCCACGCTGTTCGTGCAGCGCCAGGAGGTCTTCCATCGGTGCGGCGATGACCAGCCGGTCATTGGCCTTGAGCTCGGCGTTCGCAAGGTTGCCATGCCGTGTCTTGCCGCGCCTCCGCAAGGCCAGGAGGTCGACGTTCTGTGACGCCAGTGGCGCAATGTCGGCCGGCGTCTTGCCGATGAGCCTGGAATCCTTCGGAATTGAAATCTCGGTCAGGTAGCGTGGCGCGTCGCGGTTGGTGAGGACATCGGCGATGGTGCGGCGTTCCGGCAGAATAAAATGCGCCCCGACGAGCATCAGAGGGCCGCAAATCACAACGAGCAGCAGGCCGAGTGGGGTGATCTCGAACAGGCCGAACGGAGCAAGGTCCATCCGTCGCGCCACACCGTCGACCAGCAGGTTGGTCGAGGTGCCGATGAGCGTGCAGGTGCCGCCCAGGATGGCCGCATAGGAGAGCGGTATCAGGAGCCGGGAAGGAGGCTGGTCGAGTGCGCGGGCGAGTTTCAGCACCACCGGGATCAGGATCATGACCACGGGCGTGTTGTTCATGAACGCAGAACTGGTCACCGCGCCGCCGAGGACCGTGCCGGTGGCGAGCCGCGGCCTGTGAGTCGCCCAGTGAAGGACGTATGTGCTCGCTGCACCGAGAACGCCGGTCTGAACCAGCGCCCCGCTGAGGACGAACATGGCGGCGATGGTCACCGGCGCGGGGTTCGAGAGGACGTCCAGCGCTTCGTCGGTAGACAGGATGCCCAGTGCCAGGAATGCGCCCGCCCCGGCCGATGCCGTCACTTCCGGCGGAAAACGTTCGGTCACGAAAGCCGCGAAGACGCCGGCCAGCAGGACAAGCGCGACGACGGCTTCGTAGTCACCGAAAATGGGCATTGAGTCCGTCTTCCTCCGATCGGCTGCCGGGCAGCGCGATACCCGCACGGGCGACACAATCCGCCAAAACTCGGCGGCGCGTCAGGAGGTTCCGGATAAGGCGCCCCCTCAAACGAAGGGGCCGACGGGCAGTACCCGCCGGCCACCATCGGGCCCTGTCGGGGGACGATACCGCGATCAGAGCATGAAATCACCGTCGTTGAGGAGCGGTGCGTTGAGCACGACGATCTCGAAATCGGCCACCCCGTCGCCATTGGTGTCTGCCTGGACCCTGGCGTGCCCCGCGTTGTTGACGGAATACCGGAGTTCACCCTCGGCACCGCTGAAGGCATCGGTACCGAGCCAGACGAACGCGTTGTTGCCGGGCGCCGCATCCTTGGCATCGATCGCAAACAGGTCGATGAGATCGAAACCCTGTTCGAAATCGGCAATGCGGTCCCGGTCGGCTCCCTGTGTCGACTGCTCGACTGCCGTGTACACGAAGACGTCGGCACCGCCGCCACCGGTGAGGATGTCGCCCCCCAGTCCACCGAAGATGGTGTTGTCGCCGTCGTTGCCGGTAAGCCGGTTACGGTCGTCGTTGCCGGTGAGATCAAGGTTGCCGGTGCCGGTCAGCGTTGCATCCTCGATGTTGGCGTAATCCGCGAGATCGAGGCTGAGATTGCCCGACTGGACTTCGTCGTGGTTGCCTCCGTTTGCCGTCTCCTCGACGACGTCGCCCGCGGCGTTGACGACATACGTGTCGTTGCCGGCGCCGCCGATCATCACGTCGGCGCCGCCGCCGCCGTTGAGCGTATCGTTGCCGCCGGCGCCGATCAGCGTATCCCGGCCCCCGTTGCCGATGAGCATGTCGGCGCTGCCGCCGCCGCGCAGGACGTCGTCGCCGGCGCCGCCCCTCAGGATATCGGAGCCGCCGCCGCCGACCAGCAGGTCGTCGCCGCCCTGGCCGTAGAGCGAATCCTCGCCGGGGCCGCCGGTGAGGGTGTCGTTGCCGTCGCCGCCGAACAGCCTGTCGTGCCGTTTGGTGCCGCCGATCGTGTTGTCTTCCGCATTGCCGTGGGCGATCAGCCGGCCGTTGCCTTCGAACACGAGATCCTCGACATGGTCGGGCAGGTCGTAGCGGTTGAGCGTGGTGCGGACGACGTCGTGTCCCTCGCCGGCGGCCTCGACGACGATGTCGCCGTCGTCATCGACGACGTAGGTGTCGTCACCGTCGCCGCCGGCCATTTCGTCGCCGCCGGCGCCGCCGTCGAGGGTGTCGTTGCCGCCGCCGCCGGACAGCTGGTCGTTGCCGCCGCCGCCGGTCAGGCTGTCGTTGCCGGCATCGGCGAAGATGCCGGTGCCGCCGTCGGTCGGGGCGGTGATCACGTCATCATCGGAGGTGCCGATGATGAGGTTCTCGAGACCGAACTGCGCCGGCAGCACCGCGCCGGGGCCGAAGTACTGGTCGAGGATGAAGATCGCCTCGACGCCGACCCCCAGCCCGGTGAACGTGTTGCCGGTGATCTGGACCTGGTTCAGCCGCTCCACCGTCGCGACATCCGGCGGCGTGCCGCCGTTGAAGGTCCGGAACGCGATGGCGCCGTCGACCGCGGTGATGTTGGTGAAGGTGTTGCCGGTGACGACGAGGTTCGAGACGCCGTCGGTACCCCAGGCATCCTCGATCGTCAGCCCGCGATGCTGGGTGCCGTTGGCGGTGAACGTGTCGTCGATGTTCTGGAACGTGTTGCCGGTGACGACCGCGTTCTCGACCCCGTTGAGCGCAATGCCCTGTCCGTCGAAGACGTTGTCCTGGATGAGGACGGAGTCGAAGCCCGACACGTAGAAGTTGCCGCCGCGGGAGGTCTGCGAGTTGACTATTTCCACCGCGGCGGACTTGCCGTTGTCCTGTGGCGACATGTTCCACTGTGCGCCGAGCCCGCTGCCGGTGCCGGTGGCGGTGCCGCTCAGG
>Ga0079224_100009686_pt1 | contig 13172 bp, 9 predicted proteins | sample Stecom2015_FD_80414 | JGI IMG/M metagenome (GOLD analysis project Ga0079224, IMG submission 80414) | Agricultural soil microbial communities from Utah to study Nitrogen management - Steer compost 2015 | ecosystem: Environmental > Terrestrial > Soil > Agricultural land | place: USA: Utah... | reverse complement strand
CGGCACACCATAACTCGGCGCCTCTGCTAACCTTACATTACGTGGGATGACTGTACGATACACCTTATCGCCGAAATGCTGCGCCAACTCACCAGACACCTGCTGAGCTAGGGTATTGCGATTATCAAACATGGTACGCAGCAAGCCCTCTATTTCCAGATCTGGATTGAGATGCTGCCTTACTTTGCGTATCGTATTGACCAAGTCAGACAAGCCTTCCAACGCAAAATATTCACATTGCATCGGTATCATCACCGCATGTGCGGCAGTTAAGGCATTCACTGTAATAAGACTGAGGGCAGGGGGGCAATCAATGAGTACGTAATCATATTCATCCTGTACTTCTTTTAAGGATGCTTTTAATCTTGTCTCGCGCGCGATTTCATTCACCAACTCGACCTCTGCCCCTGCCAAGTCCCGGTTAGCCGGCACCACATCAAACTGACCCTTCACTGATGACTGAATTACGTCCTTTAATGAACTTTCCCCAATCAGCACATGATAAACCGTCTTCTTCATGGCGGTTTTCTCGACCCCGCTTCCTGTCGTCGCATTGCCCTGAGGATCCAAGTCAATCAGCAGCACCTTACGTTTTGTAGCAGCGAGGCTAGCTGCCAAGTTGACACAAGTCGTAGTTTTCCCGACACCGCCTTTTTGATTACTAACAGCAATTATCTTCATTACTCAGCTCGCCTCACTCGTCTTCGCCACTGACTCATATGATAGAAACACTAAATGCCTCTGCGCCGAAAGACCTGCAACATTTAAAGGCTCCACTCTTGAGGGCTGCACCTCAATCTGAGCCAACTCTTCAGTTGGGTACACGCCTTTCATTGCCAGCCACTGTCCACTAGGTTTACACAAATGCCTTGTCAATCCGACAAACTGACCTAAATCTGAGAATGCTCTTGAAATAATGACATCATATGGAGCAGCCGGTTGAAATTTCTCAACACGATCGCAAACGACCTCTAGATTTAAAAGGCCGAGCTCACCCTTTACCTGCCGCATAAAGCTCGTTTTTTTCTGACTGGAGTCAAGAACTGTGACATGCAACCCAGTAAGGCATATCGCCAACGGTATCCCCGGCAATCCAGCTCCGCTACCCACATCAATCAATCTTCCGCTATTTCCGACATAAGGCAACACGGCTAGACTATCCAATAAGTGCAGCACCACCATATCAGCAGGCTCACGTACCGCTGTCAGATTGTGTACCTTGTTCCACTTATGGATAAGGGCAAGATACTCCAATAACTGCGCTTGCTTTAGCTCACTGACTTCCAGACCCATCTGCCTCAAACCTTGCTTAAGGCTAGCCTCTAGCGACACTCTGTCAAATCCATTCATGCCACTTTTTCCGCTGAGCTACCAGATGCAACTCGCCCCTTGCGTTTCAAGTAAACCAGCAACAACGATATGGTCACAGGCGTTATTCCACTAATGCGACTTGCTTGACCTATTGTCTCTGGCTTGACACTGTTCAGTCTTTGTTTCGCTTCGATTGATAAGCCATGTACCTCGCTATAATCAAGATCGGGGGGTAATGGCAAAGATTCGCTTGATCGCTGCTTCTCTATTTCTTCTTTTTGTCGATCGATATAACCCTGATATTTTGCCGCTATCTCCACCTGCTGCCTGACCTGCTCATCAAGCACCTGTGGTTGAGGCTCACCTGAAGGTAATAGCAGGCTCAACAATGCGTCATAACTTACATCCGGTCTTCTCAGCAATTCGAACAATGAATATTCATGCTCGATAGGTTTGCCCAAAACCCTCAACGCTTCCTCTTTCGGCAGACTTGCCGGATAAACGTAGGTTCTTTTCAATCGCGCCTGTTCACTGGCGATACCCTCCAACTTCCTCGAAAAGGCCTCCCATCGCACATCATCCACCAAACCGATCTTGCGACCCATCTCGGTCAGCCTGATATCGGCATTATCCTCGCGTAAAAGCAACCTGTATTCTGCGCGGCTAGTGAACATGCGATAAGGCTCTGTCACACCGGTCGTGATCAAATCATCAACCAGAACTCCGATATAAGCCTCCTCACGACCCGGGCACCATGGCTCTCTCTCGGTCGCAAATAAAGCAGCATTCGCACCTGCTAATAAACCTTGTGCCGCCGCTTCCTCATAACCTGTTGTTCCATTAATCTGACCTGCGAAAAACAATCCCTGCACACTCTTTGTCTCGAGTGAGCGCTTCAGGGCACGTGGATCGTAATAGTCATATTCGATTGCATACCCAGGCCGCAAAATATGCGCATTCTCTAATCCCTTGATAGAATGAACCAATTCCAACTGGACATCAAAAGGCAGACTTGTAGAAATGCCATTCGGATAAACTTCGTTCGTTTGAAGGCCTTCCGGCTCCAAAAAGATCTGATGCGAATCCTTACCGGCGAATCGATGTATCTTGTCTTCGATAGAAGGGCAGTAGCGCGGCCCCACACCTTCGATAACTCCCGTATACATTGGTGACCGATCCAAGCTACTTCTAATGATATCGTGCGTACGCTCATTCGTATGTGTGATCCAACATGAAAGCTGCCTAGGATGCTGACTTGCCTCACCCAAGAATGAAAATACTGGCACGGGCAAATCTCCAGGCTGCTCCTGCATCACAGAGTAATCAATAGTTCTACCGTCGATTCGAGGCGGTGTACCCGTTTTCAAACGTCCAACCGGCAAGCCTATCTCGCGCAATCTGGCTGCCAACGATATAGATGCAGGATCCCCAGCCCGACCCGCCTGATAATTACTCAACCCCACATGGACTAGGCCACCCAAAAATGTCCCCGCAGTCAGCACAACCGCTCTTGATTTAAACCCTATCCCCAACTGGGTCACCACCCCAGTTACACGATCATCCTGAACAAGAATGTCGTCCACCGACTGTTGGAACAACCAAAGATTCGACTGATTCTCCAAACGCTTGCGTATAGCCGCCTTATACAACACCCTATCTGCTTGAGCTCTAGTCGCACGTACAGCAGGGCCTTTACTTGAATTCAGTATACGAAACTGTATGCCACTCTCATCGGTTGCAGCAGCCATTGCACCACCTAGAGCATCCACTTCTTTAACAAGATGCCCCTTACCGATACCACCTATAGATGGATTGCACGACATTTGCCCCAGCGTCTCAATGTTATGGGTCAACAACAACGTCTTACACCCCATGCGCGCACTAGCGAGTGCAGCCTCGGTCCCCGCATGACCACCACCCACAACAATCACATCAAAAACACTGGGAAATTGCATATATAAATATTCTCAATCAATAACGTAACGAACAGCAACCTTTAAAACTCAGACACAATCGAAGCAAACCACTACCCAAGCACATCTTACATCAATGCAACAGAGCAGTCATGCACACATGTTTCACGTGAAACATGGTTACAACACGCTCAAAGACGAATACTGAGGATGCTTTACCGAGCGATTTTTATCTAACAACAAGATGGAGCAGAGATGTTTCACGTGAAACATTTAATGCAACCAAACATGGAACAGCAAACAAAAAAGATACTTAAACCACTGATTTATTTACCTATACAGAAATTGGAGAAGATCTCCCCCAACAAATCATCAGGAGTGAACTCGCCCGTAATCTGGCTCAACGATTCCTGTGCGAGCCGTAACTCCTCAGCCACCAACTCTGCCTGACCAAGAAGTGACATGGCATTCTCTAGATGCAAATCAACATCTTCCAAAGATTTTAGATGACGAGTTCTGGCCATGAAGACTCCCTCACCGCCAGGCTGCCAACCTGCAACCTTCAATAATTGATCGCAAAGTAAAGATACACCTTCACCATGCTTAGCTGATAAATAAATATGCAGACCTTCACCCACCAATTCTTTCCTTGGTGCCTCTTCGCTCAAGTCGATCTTGTTGTGAACCCAGATTTTTGGCAAAAACGCTGGTAATCGCTCTAGAATCGATTTTTCAGTTACACCAATACCTAAGCTTGCATCGACCATTAATAACGCGACATCGGCGCTTTCTAGAGCCCGCCATGTTCTGGAAATCCCGTGCTTTTCCACTTCGTCTTCAGTTTCACGCAATCCCGCTGTGTCAATGATATGTAGTGGAACGCCATTAATCTGTATCTCACTGCGTATGACATCGCGAGTGGTGCCTGCAATTGGAGTGACAATTGCAACTTCATCGCCAGCCAAACGGTTCATCAAACTTGATTTTCCAACATTAGGCTGGCCAATCAAGACGACACGGATACCTTCTCGTAACAAGTTTCCCTGCTTTGCGCTTCTAAAAACTCGACCCATTTCATGCTTAAGCGCTTCGATTTTCTCAGCGACCCTGCCTTCACTGATAAAATCGATCTCTTCCTCAGGAAAGTCAAGGCATGCTTCGACAAACATGCGCAACTCTATCAGTTGCTTCAGGAAGACATTGATGTGAGCGGAGAATTCACCGGATAAGGATCGCACCGCACTTCTTGCCGCTGCTTCTGTAGAAGCGTTGATCACATCCGCAACGGCCTCGGCTTGTGCAAGATCCAATTTATTGTTGAGAAACGCTCGCCGAGTAAACTCTCCTGGCAGAGCTTGGCGTGCACCAAGATCCAGACATCGTTTAAGTAGAATCTGCATCAGAGCAATCCCACCATGCGCCTGAAGTTCCAGCACGTCCTCACCGGTATAGGAATTAGGAGCAGCGTAATAGATGGCAATACCACGATCTATCAAGCTCCCATCTGCATCCATGAAATCGAGGTATGCTGCATAACGTGGGGCAGGGCAGTGCCCCAGTACCGCTTCCGCAATGTTGCGGCTGGCTTTACCAGATACTCGTACTACGCCGATACCACCTGAACCAACCGCTGTAGCTATTGCTGCAATCGTGTCTGTGCTATCAGTCATCTATATACGCCCAGAAAACCAAGCGCCGGCCAGATACCGGTTAACTTGCTAACGTTTTCCTGCTCTTTTTTTCGCAGTTTCGCGCTCTGTAACGCGATTAATATGCCACTGCTGAGCAATCGAAAGGATATTATTGACCAACCAGTAAAGCACCAACCCGGCAGGGAAGAAAAAGAAGAACACGCTGAACACAATAGGCATGATCATCATGACCTTCGCCTGAACCGGATCAGTCGGCTTCGGATTCAGCTTGGTCTGAACGATCATCGTTAACCCCATAAGGATAGGCAGAACGAAGTAGGGGTCTGTCGCCGAAAGATCCTGTATCCACAGCATGAAAGGTGCATGGCGCATTTCCACACTTCCAAGAAGAACCCAATACAGCGCAATAAAGACGGGAATCTGCACAAGTATCGGTAAGCAACCGCCTAAAGGATTTATCTTCTCTGTCTTATAAAGCTCCATCATTGCCTGCTGTAGCTTTTGACGATCATCGCCGAACTTCTCCTTCATGCTCTGCAACCGCGGTGTCAGTTCCCGCAAGTGAGCCATCGAACGATAACTCGCTGCAGAGAGCGGATAGAAGGCAAGCTTAATCAATATTGTCAGCAGAATGATAGATACGCCCCAATTACCAACAAACTTTTGGATCGTGGACAGCACCCAGAACAACGGGGCAGCAATAATAGTCAACCAGCCATAATCAACGGCGTACTCCAAGCCAGGCGCAACCGCCTTTAATTGAGATTGGATTTGCGGTCCTGCATACAGTTTCGCTGTAGTCTCGACCTTATACCCTGGCTCTAGTTGTCCAAGAGCACTTACACTACCGATCGAATAAACATCGGTTGTTAGTTGCTTGGTGTAAAACTCCCGAGCGATTCCTTCCTGAGGAATCCAAGCTCCCAAAAAGTAATGTTGGACCAACCCAACCCAGCCATCACGGCTATTTTTTGAAAGATTGCCTTTGGCCATATCGCCAAAGCTGATTTTCTTAAACTTATCTGTGTCTGTGTAATATGCCCCACCAGTAAATGTCGGCATCATGAAAGAGCTCTGGTTTGACTTGTCATCATGCAAGATCTGATAGTAAACGGAAGGAGTGATCACACTTTCCGAATTATTAACGATCTCATAACGCACATCGATGGCATAACTGTCGCGTTTGAATATATAAACCTTATCAACCTGAAAACCTGCATCACTATTCCAGCTCAACCGAACTTCAAGCTCATTACTGTCCGCTGACATCTGATAGGAATCAGACTTACTGGTAAATGTACTGCGGTGATTTGGCAGATTCCCGCCAATAAGGCCTGTCTGCGCGACATATAGTAGCGGAGCTGCCTGATCATCCAATAGCACGTATTCACTTTGTTTGTCGTCGGTAAGATGTTGACGCAGTTCCAGTCTGCGCAAATCCCCCCCAATCGTATCTATCTCACCACGGTAGAGATCGGTCTCTATACGTATCCGCTGACCTTTTTCAAGAGTGAATCCACCAACCCGAGGCAAATCCGGCTGGCTATCTGCCGCTAACGTATCCAGTTTTGGTGCGTCTGGGATACCAGCATCTTGTAGTTCAGCGCTCGCCACGGCTGACTCAGGTAGATTATGCTGCTGCCACGCATCCCAGAGCATCAGCAGAGAAAACGAGAAAATAACAAATAAAATCAGCCGCTTGGTATCCATTGACTTGTCTATATTACTCTAGGTAGGTTGATGAACTTGCTGCTCATGGCACAGGGTCATGGCCGCCATCATGCCAAGGATGGCATCGAGACAAACGCCGTATGGTATACGCTAAACCCTTGATAGCGCCATACTTTTTAATGGCTTCAATCGCATATTGGGAACAAGTAGGAGCGAATCGGCATTGCTGCCCGAAATACGGACTCAAAGATATTTGATAGATTCTGATCACAGCAATCATGAATCTTTGAGCCCAATTTGCTGGCGCGACCCTAAGCACTTCTGTGCTCCTGGAAATCCGTTTTATCTCGCTTCGTCATCGCGCGCTCCAGTTTAGCCATCAATTCTGAAAACTCACGTTCTACGTCTTTAAAATCCGACCGATGGAACACTTTTGTGGCACGTATGACCAAGTCTATCGGTAATAGACATGAGCGTTGTTTACGGAACAGTTCGCGTAAAACACGGCGCATATAATTTCGGTCTACTGAACGCTTGGCAATCTTTTTTGAGATGACCAATCCCAATCTAGCACCGCCAGACACACTTTTACGGTAATGGAAAACCATATAATCTCCGTAAATACGTCTGCGAAAACTAAAAACGGATGAAAAATCATCCGTTTTTGTAATCCTAGCTTGGCGCGGAAAACCCTGATTCAAACTGGGACCATCGCCTGTCAATTATGAAACGAGGCTTTTAAACGCCTTATACGGCCAGACGTGCACGACCCTTGGTACGACGCGCTGCAATAACGGCACGACCACCACGGGTTTTCATGCGCACCAGAAAACCATGTGTGCGAGCACGGCGTGTTTTGGATGGTTGGTAGGTACGTTTCATTACAAATCTCCGGTAACTTCACTTTATTTCAAGTTAAGAACGCGATTTAACACGATTTTGCCTTATTCTGTCAATGTTTATTTGGTTTAACCGCTTATAAAAAACGCTGTGGATAAGTTCTGCCTTTAGGGCTAAAATTGAATGCACTAAAAACGCTAACCCGTTCATCCTGAGCCATTTGTACAATTCAGCTGTTACGTTGCGACTTTAGGAAATTAATCACAAAGGCCTAGAGCACATAGGTTAGCTGCCAGCTCCCGGACAACAATAAACACATACCGGGCGGATCGTTCATGCAATAACTTTAAAAGAGGTGTCGGGCAACCGATGGATAATTTTTGGTCGATTTGTCTGGGGCGTTTTCAACAAGAACTTTCCGCACAGCAGTTCAACACCTGGATCAAGCCACTTGAATTCGAAGCAAACAACGGCGCGTTACGCCTTATTGCTCCCAATCGTTTTGTCCAACAATGGGTCAAGGATCGTTTCCTTGAACGGATACGATTGATTGCAGAAGAGATTGCTTCTGAACCAGTAGAGATTGAGCTCGCAGTTGCAACCAAGAAAGGTAAGACGGAGAACGACTCCAATCAAAAAACAACAACTAAGCTGTCGAACTTGGTTAATAAAAGTACTCTGGAAGCAAGAGAAACAGAACCATCTATTTCTGAAGAAATCAGTAAAACCAAAGCAAGACCCGTAAAAAAAACCAAGGCGGTAAATGAAGCTTCTGGACTCAACCCAGCATTCAACTTTGATAACTTCGTCACCGGCAAAGCGAATCAGCTTGCCCGTGCAGCAGCAATTCAGGTTGCAGAAAACCCTGGTACAGCCTACAACCCATTGTTTATCTACGGTGGCGTCGGTCTTGGCAAGACACATCTACTCCAGGCCATTGGGAATCACTTAAAGAAACACCATCCAGATGCGAAGATCCGTTATCTGCATGCTGAACGATATGTATCGGACGTTGTCAAAGCCTATGAACACAAAGCCTTTGATGAGTTTAAGCGACAATATCACTCGTTAGACCTTTTGCTAATTGATGATATCCAGTTCTTCGCGAAAAAAAGCCGGACCCAAGAAGAGTTTTTTTACGCATTCAACTCCCTTATCGAGTCAAAAAAGCAAATCATCATCACCTGCGATACTTACCCAAAGGAGATCGCTGATGTCGATGAACGTCTGCGTACGCGCTTCAGTTGGGGGCTGACTGTTGCGGTTGAGCCGCCAGAACTTGAGATGCGAGTTGCGATTCTTTTGAAGAAGGCAGAAGCTGCTCGTTTTGTTCTACACGAAGACGTCGCATTTTTCGTAGCTAAGCAGGTCCGTTCCAGTGTTCGTGAATTAGAAGGTGCCCTAAACCGTATCGTTGCCATGTCCAAATTCACCGGACATGAGATCGATGTTCAGTTAGCTAAGGAAGCACTGAAAGATTTAATCGCCGTACGCGGACGCCAAGTCACTATGGAGAACATCCAGAAGACAGTCGCTGACTACTACAAGATCAAAGTCTCAGAAATGTACAGCAAAAAGCGCTCCCGAAACTTTGCTCGTCCTCGCCAGATTGCAATGGCCTTGGCCAGAGAGTTGACCAATCACAGCTTTCCTGAGATTGGCGAAGCCTTTGGGGGGAGACACCATACAACAGTGATGCATGCTTGTGAAGAAATCGAGCAGCTTCGCAAGAGTGACCCCAACGTTTCACACGATATCGCCTTTTTAATCCAAGTCATCAGAGGATAGGATACAAAAAATATATAGTGGATAGCCTGTGTATAAAAATGTGGTTTATGCGCAATTATGAATATGACCTAAAATAAACAACAAACAGTCCACAGTAGTCTATAAAGTCATGCACAAGGAATTTGTTTTATAAATATTTGATTTTTATATTAAATAATTTTTACCCACAGATCTTCTGTGCATTACTATTTATTATTATTTTTTTTATGTATTACTTTTAATATTAAACAAATCAGGACAGCCATTAAGAGACGGGTTTTGAACAATGAACATTAAAATAAACAGAGACACCCTGTTAAAACCGTTATCTGCCGTCAGCGGTATCGTGGAAAGACGTCATACATTGCCTATTCTTTCCAATTTATTACTGGAAGCGAAGCAGAACAGCATCGTACTGACTGCTACGGATCTTGAGATGCAGATATCTTTGTCGATAGAAACCGATGCAGGCGGAGAATTGTCTACAACGGTATCGGCAAAGAAGTTGTTGGATATTTGCAGGGCATTGCCAGAGAATTCTGAAATCGATGTATCCACTACAGATACACGAATGCAAGTTAGATCTGGTAAAAGTCGCTTTAATCTGCAGACACTGCCAGCTGCTGACTATCCTACGATGACCAAGATCTCCGTGGCAGAATCAACTCAAGTTACCATTAGCCAAGGCGTATTGAAACGCTCGCTTAAGCAAGTCGAATTCGCAATGGCATTGCAGGACATTCGCTATTACCTGAATGGGCTCTTATTCGAGGTCAACGCGAATCGCTTGAATCTTGTAGGTACTGATGGCCACCGCTTGAGTTATACTTCTGTAGAACTTGACCGTAACTACGAAAAACAGGAATTAATTCTGCCGCGTAAAACGGTTATTGAACTGATAAAGCTATTGGATGACAGCGATGAAGAGGTGAAAATTGATATAGCTGCTGGCCAAGTCAATTTCTCCTTTGGTAACATATACTTAATAAGCAAGGTTATAGATGGAAAGTTCCCAGACTATAATCGGGTCATTCCTGTAGGCCATAAAAACACCTTTACAGTAGACCGTATGTCAGTTCTACTGTCCATGCAGCGTGCTTCAATACTTTCCAACGAAAAGTACCGTGGCATCAGACTGGTACTAAGTAATGACAGTCTGCGACTTATCAGTACGAATAGCGAGCAGGAAGAAGCAGAAGAAGAACTCGAGATCAGCTATAGCGGTGATGCGCTAGATGTCGGATTTAATGTCACATATATGATCGATGTCCTGAACAACATCAGCAACGACCAAGTGGTGTTCTCGTTTGCTGATGCCAGCAGCAGTTGCCTTGTGACCATACCCGAAGATGACAACTACAAATATGTAGTTATGCCGATGCGTATTTAATTATCGATTAGCTACGCGTTTTCTTTCCATGTTTCACGTGAAACACAGCAAAAGACTTACATCATGACAGATTACGATTCATCCAGTATTAAAATTCTTGAAGGTTTAGATGCAGTGCGTAAACGCCCTGGCATGTACATTGGTGATACATCTGATGGAAGCGGTCTGCATCATATGGTGTTCGAAGTGCTGGATAACGCGATCGATGAAGCACTCGCTGGGCATTGCGATGATATCAAGGTGATCATTCATGCTGATAATTCCATCAGCATCACGGATAATGGCCGTGGAATCCCTACTGATATCAAGGAAGATGACAAACACGAGCCTAAACGTTCGGCCGCTGAAATCGTCATGACCGAGTTGCATGCAGGCGGCAAGTTTGATCAGAACTCTTATAAAGTCTCAGGTGGTCTGCATGGTGTAGGTGTATCCGTAGTTAATGCGCTCTCAGACTGGCTGAAATTGAAGATCTGCAGGAACGGCAATGTCTATCAAATGGAGTTTCGGCGTGGAGTACCACAAGCACCGCTGACGATAACCGGAACTACAGAGCGTCGAGGCACAGAAGTACATTTTCTGGCATCCGAAGAAACGTTTACCAATGTTGAATATCACTTTGAGATTCTAGCGAAACGTATACGTGAGCTTTCATTCCTGAATAACGGTGTCAAAATCGAACTGATCGACAGAAGGACAGGGAAGTCAGAGAATTTTGCATATTCCGGTGGTGTTCAAGGTTTCGTCGAGTATATGAACCGTAGCAAAACGGTCCTGCATACGAAGCCGTTTTATGCAAGAGGAGAAAAGGATGGCATGGTCGTCGAGGTGTCCATGCAGTGGAACGATTCCTATGCGGAAAACGTGCAATGCTTCACCAATAATATTCCTCAACGTGATGGCGGAACACACCTGACTGGACTACGTACCGCGATGACCCGTACCATCAATAACTTTATCGAAGAGAACGAGCTGGCGAAGAAGGCTAAGGTTGAAACCAGCGGCGACGATATGCGTGAAGGATTGACTTGCGTGTTGTCAGTGAAGGTACCTGATCCCAAGTTCTCTTCGCAAACAAAGGATAAACTTGTTTCATCTGAGGTTCAACCGGTTGTGCAGGAGATTGTCTCAGCCAAGCTTGCTGAATATCTTCTGGAAAATCCAGTAGATGCGAAGATCATCTGTGGAAAGATTATTGATGCAGCCCGTGCTCGGGAGGCTGCGAGGAAAGCTCGTGAAATGACACGTCGTAAAGGTGCGATGGATACAATGGGCTTGCCAGGTAAACTCGCTGATTGTCAGGAGAAGGATCCGGCGCTGTGCGAACTCTATCTTGTTGAGGGGGATTCTGCGGGTGGTTCCGCCAAGCAAGGTCGTGATCGAAAGAATCAGGCTATTCTTCCATTGAAGGGAAAAATCCTTAACGTAGAAAAAGCTCGTTTCGACAAGCTTTTAAGTTCACAAGAAATCGCGACACTTATTACTGCGCTAGGCACAGGGATCGGTAAAGATGATTTCAATGTAGATAAGTTGCGTTACCACCGCATCATCATCATGACTGATGCGGATGTAGATGGTGCACATATTCGTACGTTGCTTCTGACATTCTTCTATCGCCAGATGCCTGAATTAGTGGAGAGGGGGCACATCTACATCGCTCAGCCACCATTGTATAAGGTCAAGCAGGGTAGAGAAGAACGCTATCTCAAGGACGAGCATGAACTAGACGAGTATCTATTGCAATCGGCTCTGAAGGGTGCTGAGTTGCTTACCAGTGAAGGAGGTGAGGTGATCAGCGGAGACTCCTTGACCGATATCGCAAAGCAGATGGTCTTGACTGAAGCCGTGATTCGACGGATATCCTTGATATATGATGAGGGTGTATTGAGGGCCTTACAGGATATCGGTGAGATCAGCTTGGAAGATCGTCAGAGTGCTGAGGATGCTGCAGCAAGATTGCGGGCCGCACTCGGTGACAAAGAAGAGTCTGAAGTCATTATCGGTTTCGATGAGGAGACGGATAGCTATCGGTTAGCAGTCAACAAATACCTGCATGGCAACCTGCAAAGCTGCGTGATCGATCAAGAGTTTCTCAGTACCGGCGATTACCACCAAATACGCAAGGTCTCCAGCATGTTGCAAGGGCTGATAGGGTCAGGTGCCACTATGAAACGTGGTGAGAAGGAGCAGCGTATCGGGAATTTCAAGCAAGGGTTGGATTGGTTGCTTGATGAAGCCAAGCGCGGTGTCGGCATCCAGCGGTACAAGGGGCTTGGTGAAATGAACCCGGAACAGCTTTGGGAAACTACGATGGATCCTCAAGTGCGTAGGCTACTCAAGGTGCAAATCGACGATGCCATCGCGGCAGATGAGATTTTTACTACATTGATGGGTGACCAAGTAGAACCGCGACGTGCATTTATTGAAAACAATGCGCTGGGGGTAAATAACCTGGATATCTAGTGGTGTAGGATCCGAGCTGACTTTAGATTTGTCCTATCAATTTAGATTTTGTGAGACAAAAGAAAAGGCCATAACGGCCTTTTCTTTTGGGGCTGTAGTAGATAAGCACTAAATATCAGCCCACTCCTTTAGTGTTTTCAGTTGTTGTTTCGGTGTTCCGTAATT
>Ga0079224_100009685_pt1 | contig 13172 bp, 12 predicted proteins | sample Stecom2015_FD_80414 | JGI IMG/M metagenome (GOLD analysis project Ga0079224, IMG submission 80414) | Agricultural soil microbial communities from Utah to study Nitrogen management - Steer compost 2015 | ecosystem: Environmental > Terrestrial > Soil > Agricultural land | place: USA: Utah... | reverse complement strand
CGCGACTACTTAGCCGAAGTTTTGCGTATCGCTCCCCAATACGCGGGCTTAATCGCTAACGACTTAATGAATTGCTACAAGCAGCTGAATGAAGCCGCTCAAGGCCTAAGCGCGCTTAAAAGCTGCTACGAGGCGAATCCTTCGGTTGATGTGTTTAATGTGGTGTTTCGTGAATTACGTGAGCAGCAGGGCCATGTGCGTGCTTGGACCTTTGCGCGGTCAGCATTACGCTCAAATCCGCTGTTGCTAAGTCTAGATCGTATGTTAGAGGTTGAGTTAACCTTTGCGGATAATCGTTCTGCGGTGCCTTTAACGGGGGCTCCTATTGAGGCATTGCCAGCATCGGCAGCTGTGGATGTGGTGGCAGGGGCCGATTTGGGGCTGTTACGTCGCTTAGTGCATAAGCATACGCATCGCTTAGATCGTTATTCATGCCGCGAGTGTGGTTTTGAAGCGCAGCATTATTATTGGCAGTGCCCGGGGTGTAACTCGTGGGAAACCTATGCACCCAAGCGTTTAGAGGAGTTGCAATGACGCCGTTTCCCGCAGCAAAAGTAAAGCATGTAAAGGTATTGGTTATTGGTGATGTCATGCTTGACCGATACTGGTTTGGTGATGTCGAGCGGATTTCGCCTGAAGCGCCCGTGCCGGTAGTAAAGGTGGCTCGCCGCGAGGACCGTTTGGGTGGGGCAGCGAACGTTGCACGTAACGTGGTGGCGCTAGGAGCACATGCAACCCTTTTAGGGATTGCCGGTCAGGATGACACCGCGATCGATGTCGAGCAGCTGGCACATGGCGCGGGTATACACGCCAATATTGTGCGTGATCCGCGCATGCCGACTACGTTGAAATTACGTGTTTTAGGGCGACAGCAGCAGCTATTGCGTGTGGACTTTGAACAAGGCCCTGGAGAACGTGCGTTAGAAACCATGTACGACTATGCGCGTCAGCTTATTCCTGCACACGATTTGGTGGTGCTGTCCGATTATGCTAAAGGTACTCTGAACAATATCGAGCAGCTTATCGCCTTGGCGAACGAGTTTCAGGTACCCGTATTGGTGGATCCTAAAGGTGACAGCTACGATCGCTATCGTAAGGCTACGATTATCACGCCCAATCGCACCGAAATGCAGCAGGCTATTGGACGCTGGACAGATGAGGTTGATTTAGCAGAGCGAGCGCAGGCGTTGCGACAACAGCTTGAACTCGAGGCCTTACTCATTACTCGATCCGAGCAAGGAATGACGATCTTCACTGCCGAGGGCTCATCCCATGCCGATGCACAGGCTCAGGAAGTCTTTGATGTTTCGGGAGCAGGAGACACGGTATTGGCCACGTTAGCCGTAGGGCGTGCGGCTGGATTGAACTGGCCTGATGCGATGTACTGGGCCAATATTGCTGGCGGTATTGTGGTGGGCAAATTAGGTACGTCGATTGTGACGGTGGGAGAGTTAAAGTGATTGTGGTGACAGGTGGCGCAGGCTTTATAGGCAGCAATCTGGTGGCGGGTTTAAATCGCCGTGGATACACCGATATTTTAGTGGTCGATGACTTGACTGATGGTGACAAGTTTGCGAACTTAGTTGATTTATCCATTGCTGACTACATGGATAAAGATGAGTTCAGGCAGCGTATCGCAAGCGGGGGCTTTAGCGATATCGAAGCTATTTTTCATCAAGGGGCGTGTTCGGATACGACCGAGCGTAATGGCCAATACATGATGGATAACAACTATCGTGTAACGCTTGAGCTGTTTAACTATAGTCAGCAAGAAAAAATTCCATTTTTGTACGCTTCGTCAGCTGCGGTGTATGGAGCAGGCCCTGTTTATGCCGAAGCGCCAGAAAATGAGGCGCCGCTGAATGTGTATGGTTACTCTAAGTTGCTGTTTGACCAAGTGCTACGTCGTTCCCTATCAACGCTAACGGCACCAGTCATTGGTTTGCGCTACTTCAACGTTTATGGACCACGTGAGCAGCATAAAGGACGGATGTCATCGGTTGCGCTGCATAACATGAAGCAGTATCGCTCTGAGGGTTTTGTGCGTTTATTTGCGGGCTGGGATGGCTACGACGATGGTGGGCAGCAACGCGACTTCATTTTCGTGGACGATGTGGTGAATGTGAATCTGCATTTTCTAGAAAAAACGGCTCCGTCGGGCGTGTATAACTGCGGTACGGGTCGGGCACAGCCTTTTAACGATGTAGCCATGACCGTTGTGAATACGATGCGCAAGCATGAGGGGCTGGATGAGCTGCCGTTAGAGCAACTGGTGGCGCAAGGGCTAATTCGTTATATTGATTTCCCGAACGACCTTAAAGGTCGTTACCAAAGTCATACGCAAGCCGATTTACAGCAGCTTCGTGAAGCGGGCTATCAACAAGAGTTCAGTACGGTTGGTGAGGGTGTACGTCGTTATGTCCAGATTGAGTTAGCTAAGCGAACTTAATCGTAAAAGTACGAGTGGAATATTGGGGCGCTATAGGCGCCCCTTTTACGTTGGAAAAGGGATCATAAGGTTTTGTCCTTTTGTGATGGAGTCGTTATGAATCCCTTTATGCATTCCGTAGTTGCAGCACCCCTACATAGCCCCCGCGAGGTGTGGCATCAAACATCAACAGTTCAGCTAGAACAGCATCCTTTGGCGGGCCAATCCATACACACCCAAGGACTGAAGCCCGGTATGTTTTATGTGTCGGGGCGTAGCCTGTGGTTACGGCTGTTAGTCATGTGCTGTGGGGTGGTTACGGTCGCGCACGTATCGGCCGTTGAGCTTAATTCTGCAAGCGCCGCTGAACTACAGTCTTTGAAGGGGATAGGCCCTAAAACGGCTGCGCTTATTGTGGAAGAGCGTGATCGTGGCGGGTATTACGACGATATGCAAGACCTTAGCGAACGTGTGCGGGGTTTAGGGCCAAAGAAGTTGGAAGGCCTGAAGGAGGCTGGCTTAACGGTAGAGGTACCGGACGTCAGCGAGGTTGTTACAAAGCCTCCGTCTTCCCGCAATAAATAAATTTAGTTATTTCTAACTTTATGGGTATTGCATCGCTAATGGGGCAATACCTGCTTAAAGTTCGTGACCGATCTGAGGGTAAATGAAAAGGGAGTAGGTCACTGAGAGTGACCTACCTAGTGCTACTTAAGCAGTTATCGCGTATTGCTCTTGCTTCACTCTAAAGACTTGAACGGTGCGACTAAGCTCTTGGGCTTGATCCTCTAGGCTTACTGTCGCCGCTGCGGCTTCTTCTACCAAGGCTGCGTTTTGTCGGGTGACCTCATCCATTTGCAGTACTGCGCGGTTAATTTGTTCGATCCCCACGCTTTGTTCGTCACTGGCAATCGATATTTCGCTTACTAAATGCGAGGCTTGCTGCACACTGCTGACCACTTCATTAATGGTGGTGCTGGCATCGTCAACCAGTTTGGCACCGTCTTGAATTTTGTTTACAGCGTCATCGATTAAGTCTTTGATTTCACGCGCAGACGTAGCACTACGTTGTGCCAGCGACCGTACTTCGCTTGCTACCACCGCAAAGCCTCTACCTTGTTCTCCGGCACGGGCAGCTTCAACGGCGGCATTCAGAGCCAAAATATTCGTTTGAAACGCAATACTATCGATGACGCCAATGATGTTGACAATTTTCTCTGCTGATTCGCTAATGGATGCCATCGTTTGCGTGACTTGCTGGGTTGCTTGTCCTCCCTGCTGAGCAATATGAGAGGTTGAGCTTGCCAACTGGTTAGCTTGGTTTGCGTTTTCAGCTGTTTGTCGAATCGTATTGGTGAGTTCCTCCATGGCCGAGGCAGTTTCGGTAAGTGACGCTGCTTGCTCTTCCGTGCGCGAGGACAGGTCTGTGTTACCTGCAGCAATTTGACTGGAAGCCGACGCAATGCTTTCGGCGCCATTGCGTACGCTACCGACTAGCTTATTAAGGTTGTTATTCATGTCCGCAAGGGTTGCCAGTAAGACCCCGGTTTCGTCGGTGGATGAAGCGTTAATGTTCCCTGTTAAGTCGCCTTTGGCGATGCGCTGAGCGGCCTCGACAGCTTGAGCAAGGGGAAGGGTGATGCCGCGGGTAAGACGCCACGAGAAAAAGGCACAGAGCACCGCTACAAGTAGCGATGAGCCAATAAGTAAAATTTGGCTTTGCTGGCTGGTTTCCACGAAGCCCGCTGCGACCCGATCCATGTAGACCTGCTGGGATATTAGCAGTTCGTTTACCGCGGACTGGTACTGGTGCGCAGCAGGAGCTAAGTCGTTATTAAAAATAACTCGCGCTTCATAATCATTGCCACTTTGCTCTGCCGCCGTAATGCGATTGCGTGCATCTTCATACAGGTCCCGATGCTGAACGACGCGACGAAAAATTTCAAATTCGTAATCGGCCACTAACATGGGCTCGATTTTTTGTTGTAGGGCAGTGGATTCCTCTGTTGCCGCTTGCGCTTCTACGGCAAAAATTTGTACTAAAGATGAGTCAGCGCTTTGTGCCACGGCCATGGTACGGGTGACATCGTTACTGATGTTGCGATACCAGTCGTTGATTAAACGTTCTTTAACAAGAGGGCTGGCCATCATTTCTTGGTTGGCTTGGGACAGGCTATGAAAATTCCACGCGCCCAATAACGATACCAACACGACAAATGTGACCGCCGTACCAAAGCCGAGAGCCAGCCTTCGACCAATAGGCATATTGGTAAACAGTTTCATGATACAGCCTTACATTAGGGGAAAATAAACAAGCAATATATAAGGAGTAACGGCTGCGACCGGTGAAAACTTTAGTGTTTCTTTTAAAAAAATGATTGTTAGGAAAGAGTTAATTGTCTTAGCACTTAATTGTTTTTATTTTCAGACGTTATTTATTTAAAACTTAAAATTATTATTTCTGCGCGCGGTGCGTGAAAAAAGGCAGTTCAAAATAACCGGAAGTAATAGTACAGTTGAACTCTGGGCTTGAGGAGGCCCTTACAGATACTTCTTCGCCAATTAGCTGTAGTATCTTGCTTATCTCCCGTTTACGATTTCAATTATGACTGCATATCCAACTATTGAAGACACTATCGGTTCAACCCCTTTAGTGCGTTTACAGCGCTTATCCCCCGAGCTTACTGAGCATCGGGGTAATGTGATCTTGGCCAAGCTAGAGGGTAATAATCCAGCTGGCTCTGTTAAGGACCGGGCTGCTAGCGCCATGATCCGACACGCCGAAGAGCGGGGCAAGATTAAGCCCGGGGACACGCTTATTGAGGCAACCAGCGGTAATACTGGAATCGCTTTGGCGATGATTGCGGCAGTGCGCGGCTACAAGATGGTGCTGATTATGCCCGACAATCTTTCCGTCGAACGCCGCGCTTCCATGACAGCCTATGGTGCTGAGCTCATCTTAACGCCAGCCTCTGAAGGGGGGATGGAGTATGCCCGTGACTTAGCATTAAAAATGCAAGCAGAGGGTAAGGGTTTAGTACTTGATCAGTTTGCGAATGATGACAATCCGAATGCCCATATTCAAAGCACGGGGCCAGAAATCTGGACGCAAACTAATGGCAGGGTGACTCACTTTGTTAGTGCAATGGGAACGACGGGCACCATCATGGGGGTAGGGTCTTATTTAAGACGTCAAAAACCCGATGTGGTTATTGTGGGCGCGCAGCCTGCAGAGGGAGCGCAAATTCCAGGTATTCGTAAATGGCCAGAAGCCTATCAGCCCGCCATTTATAAGCCGGCAGAGATTGATCGTTTCGAGTTGATTTCTCAAGACGAAGCAGAGAATGCAGCACGAGACCTCGCTGCTAAAGAAGGCATTTTTGCTGGAATTTCGTCTGGCGGGGCATTGGTTGCTGCATTAAGAGTGGCGGCAACAGTGGAAAATGCGACGATTGTATTTATTGCATGCGACCGCGGCGATCGTTATTTATCCACGGGTGTATTTAACTAAGGTATTGCTTTGACCGGGTGCGTGGCAAACCTCGCACTTCAGAAGCCTTTTGCGACTGCCTCTTTAGTTAGGGGGATGTCAAATGTATCGCGTGGCATCGTTGGTGAGCGATGCCGCATACGACTAAAGCCCTGACTGGCCTTGCCATCGCTGCTAACTTAGTAACGAAATGCAAGGCCAGTATTATCAACCAGCCTTGCTCGCACTGCTTAGCCGCCTTGGCCCATCTCTCGACTTAAGGCATTAGCCAACTCGGCTACCGACGCTGCATAAAAATAACTGCGGTTATAGTGTGTGATGGCAAAAAAGTTTTCAGTCGCGATACGGTATTCGACAGTTGAGCGAGGCTCATCAACCAGATTGATAATACTTAGTGGGCGATTGGCCCACAAAGCTGACTCTGCCCGAGCGCTGCTGGCACCTTGTCGTTGAAGTTCTGCCCACGTATGAGTAGGCTCTAAGCCGCCGTGAACAAAACTTTGTGGGTCTGTTGGTAGCGTAGCTTCAACAAACACAGGTAGCCCGGGTTGCCATCCATGCACAATTAGAAAATGGGCAACCGATTCCATAATGTCGGGCATCGAGTTAAATAAGTCGATGCGTCCGTCGTTATCCCCATCGACAGCGTAACGCATCAGGCTGCCGGGCATGAATTGTGGAAGGCCCATGGCCCCTGCATAGGATCCATAAGCCTGCTGAGCATTCAGTTTGCCTTGATGGTGCAAATCAATTAAGTCAGCCAACTGATTCCTAAACAGCTCACCGCGTTCAGGGCGAGTATTGTCAGGGTACGAGAAGCCAAGTGTGGCTAAGGCATCTAAAACTTTAAAGTCGCCCGTATGGCGCCCATATACTGTTTCTACCCCGATAATGGCAACGATGATGGCAGCAGGCACACCGTACTTATCCTCGGTTTGTGCCAGAAGTTGTTGGTGTTGTTGCCAAAATTCGGCGCCCGCTTTAATGCGAATAGGATCAACAAAACGGCCGCGGTAGGTTACCCAACTGCGTTTAATTCGTCCTTTGCTGGGTGCCATTAAACGTGCGGCTTGCGCGTTATAGCGTACGTCTTTAAGTAGACTTGTGACAGTTTCAAGCGGAATGTCTCGGCTGCTGGCGACTTCATCGGCCCATTTAGCTAACCATGGACTCAACTCCCCATCAGGCAGGTGGTAGACGGTGCGTGCCGATTGTGAGTCACCGTAGTGGATGGGTGGGGGATCAGGCTTAAGTGTCGGCTTGGAATCCGTCTGTTGAGGCACTGCGGTGATGCCCGATGCCACCGGAGCCGGAGGGGCTGCACACCCTGCGACAGCAAAAATGACCAGTGCGACTTGCAAAATGCGCGCAGGTTTGAACATAATTCATCCTTATGGAGACACTATTAATTACGCATCCGTCGTTCCACTTGCATGAGATGGGCGCTGGGCATCCTGAATCCCCCGAACGGTTGGATGCTATCGAGCGCCAGTTAACAGGCAGCGGCTTATCTAAACGGTTAGTGATAGAGGAAGCGCGAGCGGCAACTGATGTTGATTTGTTGCGAGTGCATAGCGCATCGCATCTATCATACTTAGCCCAGATTGCGCCTGCTAGTGGTTATAGCGAAATTGATGCTGATACGATATTAAATCCGCATACCCTGACGGCTGCGCGTTATGCGGCTGGGGCAGGGCTGACGGGGATAGACGCTATTATGCAAAATAGGGCGCGGTCCGTGTTTTGTATGGTGCGTCCACCGGGCCACCACGCTACGCGTTCACAGGCAATGGGGTTTTGCTTCTATAATAATGTAGCCGTGGCAATGGCCTACGCAATGGAGCACTATGGTATTAAACGAGTTGCTCTTGTTGACTTTGATGTCCATCATGGAAATGGCAGCGAAGATATATTTGCCGGTAATGATCAGGTTTTGATGTGCGGTTTTTACCAACACCCTTTTTATCCTGGGGGTGCTCAGGAGCCGCCAGCACAAAACATGGTAAACATAGCAGTAAAGGCACGCAGTAGTGCCGAGCAGGTACGTCAGGTAGTGTCGCAGCATTGGTTACCTAGACTGCGTGAATTTGCACCTGAACTGCTGTTTTTTTCTGCTGGATTCGATGCCCATGATCACGATGAGATGGCTCATCTCATGCTACTCGAGTCCGACTTCCAATGGATTACCGAACAGGTTATGGCAAGCTGTTACCCCAGTACTCAGGGAAAAGTGTTGAGCATGCTTGAAGGCGGCTACGACTGCCCGTCGCTGGGACGCAGTGTAGAAGTGCATATCAAAGCATTATCCACCTGCTTGTAAGCGTTGATCGAATGAATGCCGCTTAGGGGTTGGTGTGGTAGGTCGAACTGGCCGGCCCTTAGCTCAAGAGCGAGTGCTATTTTTTTACGTATTTGGAGATAACCGGATGAAAGTCTTGGTACCCGTTAAACGAGTGGTAGATTTCAACGTGAAGGTGCGTGTGAAATCGGATCAAAGCGATGTCGACATTGCTAATGTGAAAATGTCGATGAACCCGTTTGACGAAATAGCGGTTGAAGAAGGGGTACGCCTTAAAGAAAAAGGCGCTGCCACTGAAGTGGTGGCTGTATCGTGCGGGGTAACGGCTTGTCAAGAAACCTTGCGCACAGCGATGGCAATGGGTGCCGATCGTGCGGTCTTGGTTGAAACGGATGCCGAATTGCAACCCTTGGCTGTAGCAAAATTGTTAAAAGCAGTGGTGGAAAAAGAGCAGCCTCAGCTTGTCATTTTAGGCAAGCAAGCCATTGATGATGATGCGAACCAAACAGGTCAAATGTTGGCCGCCTTGCTGGATTGGCCTCAGGCTACGTTTGCAAGCCAAATTGAGGTTAATGGCGATCAAATTCAGGTTACACGTGAAGTGGATGGCGGTTTGGAAACGGTGTCACTGAATTTGCCTGCAGTCGTTACCACCGACTTACGTCTGAACGAGCCGCGCTTTGTGACTTTGCCCAATATCATGAAGGCCAAGAAAAAAACGCTGGATGTTTTAACGCCTGATGAAGTGGGCGTCGATGTAGCCCCTCGTCTTAAAACCTTGAAAGTTGAAGAGCCGCCAGTGCGTGCAGCAGGGGTGATCGTTCCAGACGTGGCAACGCTGGTTGAGAAACTGAAGAATGAAGCGAAGGTGATTTAGGATGTCTATATTAGTTATTGCAGAACACGATAACCAACAGTTGAATGGCGCAACATTGCATGCAGTGGCTGCGGCAGCACAGATTGGTGAAGACATCCATGTGCTCGTAGCTGGTCAGGGGGCGCAAACTGTGGCGCAAGCAGCTGGGCAAATCGCTGGTGTTAGCAAAGTATTGCATGCAGATGGTGAGAGTTTGGCAGACGCATTGGCCGAGAACATGGCAGCCCAAGTGCTATCTGTAGCACAGAACTATAGCCATCTGGTGTTTGCCGCGACGACAGCGGGTAAAAACGTAGCGCCTCGCGTGGCGGCCAAGTTGGATGTGGCACAAATTTCCGACATCATCAGTGTTGAATCGGCCGACACCTTCAAACGGCCTATTTATGCTGGTAATGCGGTGGCGACCGTACAATCAGCTGACGTACAAAAAGTACTCACGGTGCGCACTACTGCTTTTGATGCACAAGCAGCAGAAGGTGGCAGCGCGGCCATTGAGTCTGTGTCACCGGTTGCCGATGCGGGTAGTTCACGCTTCATTAGCCGTGAATTAGCGCAAAGTGACCGCCCCGAGCTTAGCTCGGCGTCAGTGGTTATTACAGGCGGTCGAGGTTTAGGCAATGCCGAAAACTTTAAACTGCTCGATGCCTTAGCCGACAAACTGGGTGCGGCGATTGGCGCGTCACGTGCTGCTGTTGATGCGGGCTATGCGCCGAACGACTGGCAGGTGGGGCAAACTGGAAAAATTGTAGCGCCTCAGTTATACATGGCTTTCGGTGTGTCAGGCGCAATTCAGCATTTGGCCGGAATGAAAGACTCTAAGGTGATCGTAGCGGTCAATAAAGACCCTGAAGCTCCCATTTTTAGTGTCGCTGATTATGGGCTCGTGGCAGACTTGTTTGAGGTCTTGCCAGAGCTAACCAAAGCGCTGTAGAGATAAAAGCCTGTGTCATTACCGTGACACAGGCTTTTTTGTAGTAGTGGTCGATCAGCCGCGCTGCCTCAGGGGGGCGGCAGCCGCTGCAGCATTTTCCTTATTACGGAGGTTGTATGGCGTATCGTGTGCCTCGCGCAGAAATTGATTTTGTCTTACGTAATCTGGCTGATGTTGAGTCTGTACTGCAGTTACCCGGTAACGAAGAACTTTCATCAGACTTGCTAGCCGCAGTGCTGGATGAGAATGCTCGGCTGGTTGAAGAGGTTATTGCGCCGTTAAATCGTTTAGGTGATCAGCAGGGGGCTCAGTGCAACGACGGGAAAGTCAGTACGGCACCCGGTTTTAAAGCGGCATTTGACGCCTTTACCCAAGGAGGGTGGCAGGGCTTGCTACACGATGCAGAGTTCGGAGGGCAAGGCCTTCCTGCGGTAATCGGTGCAGCGGTTAGCGAGAACCTAAATGCAGCGAACTTGGCTTTTGCATTATGCCCATTACTCAGTGATGGGGTCATCGAAGCATTAACCGTGGTTGGGACACCAGAACAACAAAAAAAATACATTCCACCTCTAATCGAGGGCCGTTGGACCGGCACCATGAATTTAACCGAGCCACAAGCGGGCTCCGATTTGGCATTAATTAATACCCGCGCGCAGCGCCAAGAGGATGGCAGTTACCGCTTAAAAGGCCAAAAAATCTTTATCACCTATGGTGAGCACGATTTAGCCGAAAATATTCTGCATTTGGTTTTGGCGCGTACACCGGATGCCCCGGCAGGGGTAAAAGGTATATCGTTATTTTTAGTGCCTAAGTATTTGGTCGATGAAAACGGTGGTTTAGCGCAACGAAACGATGTGTGGTGTGCTTCGATCGAGCACAAGCTAGGGATTCACGCCAGTCCTACTGCTGTTTTGTTATATGGGTCGGGCCAAGGTGAGGTTGGCGATAGTGGGGCGGTAGGCTATTTGGTTGGTGAGGAAAATTTAGGCCTGCAATACATGTTTATCATGATGAATGCAGCCCGATTTGCGGTGGGAGTACAAGGTATTGCCGTCGCTGAACGATCACTGCAACAGGCTATGCAGTACGCGCACGAGCGACACCAAGGTCAAGATTTAGCTGGGTCGGATGGGCCCGTAGCGATTGTCCAGCATCCGGATGTTGATCGTATGCTGCAAACCATGAAAGGCTTAACCGAGGGAGCACGAGCTGTTGCGTATTGGGCTGCAGTGGCTAAAGACATGTCTCAAGATCATGCCGAGATAGAGATCCGTAGCCAAGCGAAAGCGCTGTATGAGTTTTTAGTGCCGGTGGTGAAGGCCTTTTCAACCGAGATGGCCCAAGAGGTCAGTTCACTGGGCATCCAAGTGCATGGTGGCATGGGCTACATTGAAGAAACGGGTGCTGCTCAGTATTACCGCGATGCTCGCATTCTTTCCATTTACGAAGGCACGACCGCGATTCAGGCAAATGATTTTGTAGGGCGCAAACTACTTCGGGATGGGGGTAAAGTGGCTGCTAGTTTGGCTCAAAGCATGCGTGATACGGTTACTGAGTTGCGTCAGAAGCAGGCAGATACGAAGGGTGCGGCCGGGCTGGTGTTCATTGCTGATCGTCTAGAACAGGCATTGCAGCAGTATGAGCAGTCAATTGCTTTTAGCTTAGCGAACGCAAAAGAGCATATAAAAGGTGTTTTTTATGGCAGTGTACCGTTGCTGATGCTAACTGGCACGGTATTGGCGGGGTGGCAGTTGGCCAGAGCCGCCTTGATTTGTGCGGAAGGTCGTAGCGGCCAATCGCCGGCCTTCGATACACAAAAGGTGGCAACAGCGGTGTTTTATGCTGCAACGGTCTTACCGCGCGTGTCGAGCTACGCCGAAACCATACAGGCAGGCGTGACACTCGAAACGTATGCCACGCGGCTTAGCCCGCCATAAGCAAATAGAAACAAGCTATTTGCCTTGTATTGGGGCTGCTGGGAGAATATTTATCTGTCCTGATGCAGCCTGCACTTCTGCAGACTGAGCCTATAAAAAATAGGCCCCTTATTGAACGGAGCAAAATGATGGCAACTTTACGTTTAGGCGATATCGCCCCCGATTTTGAGCAAGAGTCTTCTGTAGGAACCATTCGTTTTCACGAATACTTAGGTGATAGCTGGGGTGTGCTGTTTTCGCATCCAGCCGATTTCACACCCGTTTGCACCACCGAACTCGGTTACACAGCGAAACTAAGCGATGAGTTTGCTAAGCGCGGCGTTAAGGTGATTGCGGTGTCAGTGGATGATAACCAATCTCACCATAAATGGATTGAAGACATTAACGACACGCAAAACACCACTGTTAATTTCCCTATTTTGGCTGATGAAGATCGTAAGGTATCCGACCTTTACGACATGATTCACCCTAATGCCAGCAATACAGCGACCGTGCGCTCGGTATTTATTATCGATCCAGCAAAGAAAATTCGTTTAACCATTACTTATCCTGCAAGCACAGGTCGTAACTTCAACGAAATTCTGCGGGTTATTGACTCTTTGCAACTCACTGACAACCACAGCGTTGCAACCCCTGTTAACTGGGAAGATGGTGACGATTGCATTATCGTGCCTTCACTGGTTGACCCTGATGTTATTAAGCAGAAATTCCCTAAGGGCTATGTGGAAGTGCGTCCATATTTACGCATTACACCGCAACCCAACAAGTAATAGACAACTAAGTCTGTCTAAAAAAGCCCTGCAAGCCCTCGTTTGCAGGGCTTTTTTGTGGTGTGAAATTAACGCTTCAGTTTATTTACATTGCCACCTTAGCTGTGTTCTTGTACAGTACTGTATAAATAAACAGCTATGGAGGGTGTTATGTCTTTCACTACTTACCGCGAGCAACAAGGCACTTATGCATCGTCACACTGTCGTTCCGAGGTGCTACATACCATCAATACCAAACAAGGTAGGGCTCAGCGTTCTCGCGCTAGCGTTAAGCGCACACTTTCTACCCGTGACAAAATATTCGATGTTGTTGTTATCGTTGTGTGGGGGGCATCGATTCCTGCTGTAATGTGGTTAGGTGCTTAGGGTAGCTTATAGCTTGAGCTTATTGTGATGTGCGTCTGTTTTGCTGCGAAGGATAATTATTAGCTGTGTTGTAT
>Ga0079224_100009684_pt1 | contig 13173 bp, 14 predicted proteins | sample Stecom2015_FD_80414 | JGI IMG/M metagenome (GOLD analysis project Ga0079224, IMG submission 80414) | Agricultural soil microbial communities from Utah to study Nitrogen management - Steer compost 2015 | ecosystem: Environmental > Terrestrial > Soil > Agricultural land | place: USA: Utah... | reverse complement strand
TTACTGTAGATTCTTTGCCAATTTGCTCCATCAGTACGGTGGGCTCAAAAGTTTTAACCGGCAATCCATATTCTTTAATAGCACTTACTAAATAAGGCTTCATGAGCTTACCATCGTTAGCCACAGCATTATACACCATACAGGTATGCAAAGGAGTAATCAAACTTTCATAGCCATAACCAATCCAAGGTAGCGAGGTAACCTTATTCCAGTCCTTACTTTCGGTAGTTTTAATTTTAGGTTTACGTTCACCATCTAAATCGATACCTGTTCTAACATGAAGTTTCAGGTCTTGCAAATGCTTGATGTACTTCATAGGATCCTCGAAATAGTACTGATTTACCAACTTGGCAAACACCACATTTGAGGAACGAGCAAATGCGGTTTTCAAAGTCATTTCACGATCGCCACTATGATCATCTACCACCCTTTGATTGCCAAATCGCGCAACACCTCCTTGGGCATTCACCTTGGTATCAATGGTTACATATTCATCCTCAAGCAAAGCGTATAAAGACATCAGCTTAAATGTGGAGCCAGGCTCTGAAGGAATAAGGGCATAATTAAAATCCTCCCAGTATGACCCATCCGGTTGACGGCCTAAATTAGCCAAAGCTCTTATCTTTCCTGTTTTTACTTCCATCACAATTGCCGTACCGAATGCAGCTTTGTATTTAGTCAGCACATCAAGCAAAGCATGCTCTGTAACATCTTGTATATTTACATCGATGGTAGTTACAATATCTTGTCCGTTAACAGGATCAACTTCAGAACCTTCAATAGGCATCCAAACATTTCCGGTAGTTTTTCGAATAATTCGGCTCCCGGGTTTTCCTCGAAGAATAGAATCATAGCGTTGCTCCAAACCGATGTTGGTTGCATTCTTTCTCCACAATCCAATGGTGCGGTAGGCCAGCATTCCGTAAGGATTCACCCGTTTAGGCTTAGCTTCGGCAATAAATCCACCTCTATTTTTCCCTTTATTAAAAATAGGGAAATGACGAGCCGCCTGATATTGGTAGTAAGGAACATTTTTTTTCAGCAAATGATACCGTTCTCCCTTTTTGAATGCAGCACGCAATCTGCGTTTATAGTCATTTTTAGAAGCATCTTTAAATAAATTCGCTAAACACTGAGCCAGTGTATCTACATTTTCTGTAAAAACATCCTTATTTATAGCCTTAAAATCTACCCGAAGATCAAACTGAGGAATAGTTGAAGAAAGCAAAGTACCATCTTCAGCATAAATATTGCCCCGCTCAGGAAGCAAAGTTACGTTTCGGGTATGCGCCTCTTCTGCTTTAGATCGCAGCACATCCCCTTCTGATAGTTGGATGGAAATCGCTTTTACAACAATAGCCACTGCCAGCACTACCATTCCGGTGAAGGAAAGATACACCCTAAATCGTATGTCACGTTTAAAACTCAAGGCAGCTATTATTTTTTATTCTTCTACAGTTATAGTTCGTTTTATTTCAAATGCCGGCTTATCCAATGGCTGCAGGCCCAGTGTGGCAGCTTGTGGTATCATTTGCGTTTCAGAAGTTTGATACATCAATCGAGACTGAATGTCCATATACTGCCAACGCAGTTCTTTTAATTCTTTAGTTTTTATATTTATACTTCTTGTCAATGAAATAGCACGGTTGTTGTTAGCTATATAAAGAATACATAACAAAGTGATATACATCAAAAATGGCATGTTATTTACTATCCCTTTGTAGGAAATACGATCGAACCAGTCTTTCAGACTACCCTTTTTCACTACCGAATCCGTCGCATTTATTTCTTTTTTATCCTCCATTTGTTCCTATTTATTTCCTTTCAGCAATGCGCAACCGGGCACTGCCTGATCTTGAATTTTCCTTTATTTCCTGTTGATCAGGAACCACATCTTTCAACACTTTAAAGGGCGGCTCAACTACCGGTCTGCCAAATGCATCTTTTTCAAGATTATCGTCCAATGTTCCGTTCTTCATGAACCGCTTCACCATGCGATCTTCTAAAGAATGAAAAGTAATGACGGCCAATCGCCCTCCGGGCTTTAAACAATTGGGTGTTTGTTCCAAAAAATAACGAAGCACTCCCATTTCATCATTTACTTCAATGCGCAAAGCCTGAAAAACCTGTGCCAAATAGCGATTAGGATTACCTTTAATACAGTCGGCAATCGATTCTTTAAAGCTATTTATAGAATGAATATTCGATTTTTTTCGCTGCTGTACGATAGTTCTTGCCAAGGTTTTGGAATTTCGAACTTCACCATACTGCTCAAAAATGCGAAGCAGCTCGGACTCAGCATAAGTTTGCAATAATTGCGCTGCAGTAAACTCCATCCTATCATCCATCCGCATATCCAGCGGGGCATCGAATCGGGTAGAAAACCCTCTTTCGGCTGTATCAAACTGAAAAGAACTAACTCCTAAATCGGCCAAAATGCCATCAACTTTAGGAACATTATATAATCTCAAAAACCGATGGAGGTATTTAAAATTTTCTTTTACCAATGTAATTCGAGAATCATCCGGTAAATTTTTCCAAGCATCCCGGTCATGGTCAAACGCAATCAACTTCCCCTTTGGACCTAAATTTTTAAGAATCTCCCTACTATGTCCGCCGCCACCAAAAGTACCATCAACATATACCCCATCTGGTTTTATAGCCAGCGCTTCTATACTAGCTTCCAGCAAAACTGATTTGTGGTAAAAAGTGGGTTGCTCCATAGTGCACAGCTTTCAAGAATTTGTATCTACCCTCTGTATAAGCAAAAATTCTATTAAAAAGGATCCAGAAAATCACTGCCAAACACTTCACCCGAAAGACTTTCCAGGTCTGAAGAATGTTGTTGCAGATAAGTGTAATATTTATCTTTATCCCAAATTTCTACTTTGTCTACCTGTGCTGTAAATACCAATTCCTTTGTTAGCCCTGCAAACTCCTGCAAAGGCTTTGGCAGCAATATCCTCCCTGCACTATCTACATCCAATAAGGTTGCTCCATTCAAAAACAACCTTTTAAAGCGCTGCACTTTAGGATTGAAATTATTGAGTTTAGAAAGCTTTTCATCAATGAGCGACCATTGTTCTTCGGTATATAAAGACAAAGAGGGCGTATCAATGGTGCGATGGATTACAAAACGCAAGGGAGCCTCCTCAGGCAATTGCCTGCGAAACCCGGAAGGCAATAAAAACCTCCCTTTGGCATCCATCGCGATTTCATATTCTCCTAAAAAGCCTTTCATTCACCAGTTTTCTACTTTATTCCACAAAATAACACAATTTCCCACAAATTACCACTTTCTCACATCGTTAATTTTTTCCACATAAAATATCTTGCGAAAATCAATACCACAAGCACTTTCGAGCATTGAATGAATTTAACTGTGAAGAATTTATAAATGCTGTTAAAAAAACAGAAAACAATGTGCATAACTTCAGGCGACTTGTGTATAACCATCAAATGTCTTTTGGGCACAAAAAAAGAGACTACCCCAATTGGGTAGTCTCTTTATAGAAAATCATTTATAAGCTATAAGCCGCTTAAACAGATTCCCAGTGAATAAGGGAACACTTCCGGGCCTTTGCCCGCATTAAATAGCTGACTTATATTGTAGGAACCATAGATTGAAAAATTTCCCCATCCCACTCTGACGGTAGGAGCAAAACGCCAAGTCTGCACATAGCGTTTCGTGTTTGTTTTTTCCACAACTGTATATCCGGGAAGGCTGTTTTTACTTTTTGCACTGGCACCAATCAATACACCTACACGCATTCCAACAGCAGCTTTAAACCCTTGGTTTCGGTTTTCTTTGTTACCAAAGAAACGAATTTCGAAGGGGGCCTCCAGGTAACTGGTCATCAGTTTACTTTTCTTATACAAATTCTGACTAGTCGAATCTACATCCTGAAAAAGGATCTGATCCTCCGGGCTATTCATGATAACACGCTGATTCTTGAAATACACATTACTCACAGAAAGTCCGATACCGGCTGCAAAACTAAAATTGGATTCTTTAATCGGGAAATCATAACATAAATACCCATTAAAACCCCGGCCTATTCCGGTTAGGTGAATATCTTCAGGCGTACCATTCCAATTTTCGTAGGTCAGTTGCAACATCACAAAATCACGTGACGGACGTTTTTTGCTTTCTCCTTTTTCAGAAGTAGTTGGTGTTGCAGCTGGGTTTACTTCCTGAGCAACAGCAAATGTGGATGTGGTTACGGCAAAGAAGAGCAAGCCGGCAATTTTCTTCATAAAGATGCTTAAATATTGAGGCGCAAAGATAGGATTTACAGCGCTTTTTTAATAAAAAATAAGTGGGCCTATCTACCACAAGCAATTTATAATTAATTTCGTTTCATGTTAGCGCTCCACTATCAGGCCGATGCGCCTGAGTTCGAATTCCCTTTCACTACCTCCAAAGGCTCTAAAACATCTCAACCCAACTTGATCGTATCTCTATCTTTAGGTAGGCTAAGCGGATGGGGTGAAACCACATCAATTGGCTACTATAACGCTGATGTTGAGGAAATGATTGTGCTCTTAGAGAAAAATCGCAAGGTTATTGAAAGCTACGCGTTGACAACACCGGAAAGATTCTGGCATTTTTTACACCACCTTCTGCCGGAACAAAATTTTTTAATAGCAGCCCTGGACATTGCCGCTTGGGATCTTTTTGCAAGGATGCGCAATACTCCTTTATATAACGTATTGGGCTTGCAATGGAAAAATACGCCGCCCACAGATTATACCATTGGCATTGATGCTGCGGAAACAATAGCCGACAGGTTACAACAAAAACCCTTTCCGATTTACAAGCTGAAAGTAGGTGGAGAAGAAGATCTGGAACAACTAAAAGCTTTACGACAAGCAACTGATGCTATCATCAGGATTGACGCTAACGAAGCCTGGGATTGGCCTACAGCACAAAAAATACTGCCCCAACTGGCCGATATGAATATAGAGTTAATCGAACAACCTTTTCATCGGGAAGATTGGGAAGCCTTACGGAAACTCAAAGAAATCACTACTATACCAATCATTGCCGACGAAGCCTGCCGAAGTATAGCAGACCTTACTCCATGCTTGGAATTATATGATGGAATCAATATTAAACTAAGTAAATGTGGAGGCATCACTCCTGCATTAGGAATGTTACAACAAATTAAAAAAGCTCAAAAAAAAGTGATGCTGGGAGGTATGTGTGAACATATAATAGGAGCAACTGCCATTGCCCAATTGTTGCCTCTTGCAGATTATGCTGATATAGACGGACCGTTATTATTGAAACCTAATAATTACCGAGGGTTGACTTATGATGAGCAAGGAAATATTCGTCTTCCCGATGGTCCTGGCCTAGGCATTACACCTATTGTTAATTAATCCAAACATGAGCCCCTCCTAAACAGATTAAATAGTTAACTTCGTTCCGCTTATTTATCAAAACGTAATATTAAAAATGACTCAAACGAAATCCTTAGTTTTCTCTGCTTTACTCATTGGAATTGCAGGTAACGCAATGGCCAAGCCTGTTTCAGAAGCTGTGGCCAAACAAGTAGCCGAATCTTTTATGAGTAGCAAAATGGAACAAAGAAATGTGGTGGCTCTGGAAAAAATATCCCTAAGCCCGGTTAATGGCGAGCAAGAAAATTTATTCTTCGTATTTGGACATTCTAGCAATAATGGCTTTGTCATAGTGGCTGCAGATGATGCAGTTAAGCCAATCCTGGCCTATTCCACCGACAATAGTTTTCCTTCAGAAAATATGTCGCCACAAGTACAATACTGGCTAAATAACTATAACCTGCAAATCAACTTTGTACAAGAACAAGACATTTCAGCTAGTGCAGACATAAGTGCTCAATGGCAAAAATATTTAGGAACTGCCACAGATAATGGTGCAGCAGCAAAGCCTACAAATGTAGTAGCTCCTTTGGTGGCTACAACCTGGGATCAAGGAAATTATTACAATGAGTTGTGCCCAACCAGCGGCAGCCAAACTACACCAACCGGATGTGTAGCTACAGCCATGGCCCAAATCATGAAATACTGGAATGCACCTACTACAGGAACTGGTAGCTACTCCTACAATCATAATCAATTTGGGCAACAATCTGCTGACTTTGGTGCGACTACCTATGAATGGGCAGTGATGCCTAACAGCCTGAACAGCACTTCATCTGCTCCTGCGGTAGATGCCGTTTCTACCCTGATGTACCATTGCGGTGTAGCCGTAAAAATGAACTATGGCTTACAAGGAAGTGGTGCGCAAGTTATTGGCTGGGGCAGCTATCCGTCTGCTTTAAAAGCATTTAAAACGAATTTTGGATACAAGCAAACAACCAGTGGTGTGTGGCGCGAAGATTACACAGACACTCAATGGATCAACTTGCTGAAAAATGAAATGGATGAAGCTCGTCCTGTTTTATATGCCGGTTATGATTTAAGCTTTAATGCTGGCCATGCTTTTGTATTTGATGGTTATGATGAAAATGATTTGTTTCATGTAAACTGGGGCTGGTCGGGTTATTATAATGGCTATTTCTCTGTAGATGACCTGGCTCCAAGCGGCACAGGCACTGGAGGTGGATCCGGTTATTATAATGATGATCAACATGCGATTATCAACATAGAACCCAACAACCCGAATACAATTACCGATTCTGTAGCCTTAGTAACAAACATAACACTAAGCATTTCTACACCTACTATCGAACAAGGTGATGGATTCACGGTAACAGCTAGTTTCGGAAACGAAGGAACTTTGGATTATCTTAACGGCTACATACAAGCACGGATGTATAATGCAGAGACTGATGAAGAACTGAGCTATTTCGGTCGCTTATACAACCAAAATATTCTGGTTAACCAAGATACGACTCTTACCTTCACCACCAATGGTTTTGGCAGCTTAGAACCGGGTGCTTACTATGTTCGGATTCAATATCGCGACATGAATGAAAATTGGATTAACCTGTATGATGGTTCCGGAGCTGAAAACAAAGTTGATTTGACCATTTTACCCAAACCCAACAGCCTGAATGAGCTGGATGAGGCAAATGCTATTATCTTGTATCCTAATCCTGCCAGCAACTATGTACAACTGGATATGTCGGCAATTAAAGGCCTTGTTAAGGATATAAAATGTTTCGACATTCAAGGAAAGTTAGTAGACGTTCCCGTTCAGTTGAACCAACAAAACAAGGCAAACGTACCCGTAAGCCATTTAGCAAATGGTGTGTACTTCCTACAAATAAATACTAATGAGGGTCGTTTACACAAAAAATTTGTAGTTAAACATTAAGCAGAACAAATTATAAATCAACCGAAAAACCCGCCATCGTTTGTGGCGGGTTTTTTACTAAAAAAAACAATATGAAACCGATGACTGTCTTGATATTTTGTTTTTTAATGTTGAGCGCATGCGACACACAACAAGCATTAGTACAACAAAACTCCAAAACCAACCAATCTAGCGCTATGATGCCCGGACCTGCAACCTTTATTTATAAAACGAAAAAAGATTATCGAGATAAAGTTCCTGTTATGCTGACCGATGACAAGACTAAAGTCCGCGCCTATCCTGACCCTAAGGACTTAAAAACAAAAGGAAAATTTGCTTATCCTACTCAGCTGGAGCAAGGTTTTCTTTTAGATAATCAGGGCATTAACAACAATGTTGCCTTTCTGAGTTTAACTTATGAAGAATATGCTGCCTTATCTCAAAAACCGGATGCCGCCACAGTGCTGAAAATGGTATTGGATGCCGACCCATTAACCGAATTATTTTATTGCGGAAGCCGGGTTCAGTACGAAGAAACTACCATAGCAGAACAACTTAATAAAGTTATTCGCCAAAATAAAATGGAGCAAAAATTTCAAAGGGTAAAATAAAAACGCTACTATCAGGTATAATAGGGGCTAATAAATAAATACACCAAAACACCTGAAATAGAAACATAGAGCCAAAGCGGCCAGGTATAACGAGCTATTTTTTTATGTCGACTATAATTACCACTCAAACCACGGTAAGCCGTAATCAAAATGAAAGGAAGTATGACCGCTGCCAAGATAATATGAGAAATTAAAATAGTATAATAGAAATAGCGAATCAGACCAGTGCCGCCAAAAGTGGTATCGCCTGCCCATAAATGATGCGCAATATAGGATAGCAAAAACAAAACTGAAAGCAGAATTGCTGTTAGCATGAGTCGCTTATGCAGTAAATAATTTTTCCTTTTTACGGCAACCAAAGCAGCAATTAAAACTACTGTAACACAAGAGTTGATCAGGGCATTGAGTGAAGCAAAAACGTGTACATCAAAACTAAATGGATAAGGCACCTGTATCGTCCGTCTATCCAAGGCAACAATTGCTACAAAGATGACGATAGACGTTGCCGCAATAAGTATGTTTGCAAGCCGATCATTCCGTTTGATATCCGGTTTTAGGTTCCCTTCCATTAATCTTTATTTTTTGCCATCGAAACGATAATGATGTCATCTGCCAGCTTCTTAGTTGCTACCGGGTCGTTACCGTTATAATAACCTCTTATATAGCGGGAAGTATCAATTAATACAAAATTCTCAGAATGGTCAAAAAAACCATCATTAGCGTCTGATGCCTGAATACTTAACCCCAATTCATTTCGGGCATAATCAAAAATTTTTGCTTGACTTCCGGTCAAAAACCACCAACGGTCATGGTCGGCATTAAAACGATCAGCATAGGCACGAAGAACATCAGGATTGTCCCTGGCGGGATCTACTGTAATGGAAATAAACTGTACCAAATCAGGATTCTTTTTGGCAAATGCTTTATGTACCATACTCATACTACTGCTCAGAGCTGGGCAAACTGAAGGACAGGAAGTGAAAATAAAATTAACCACTAAAATTTTCCCTCTCAAATCCTGATTGAGGCTAACCTCTTTATTTAGCTGATTGGTCAGTACCAAATCCTTCACCTGATGAAAAACAGTATCGGGTTGCATAATTCCTTCTATTTCCTTTTGCAATACCGTATCCGCTATGTAATATCCCGGAATTTTTATATGCCCATCGGACAGACTGCGCATAATAAAAAACAAGGATAGCGGTAGCAATGCCGCTACCGCTATCCCTATAATATACTTTAATTTTAATTGCTTCATGAACTGGAATTCCGGTCTTTTTTAAATCCTTTAAAAATTAAGGAATTAATATTAATCCCAAACTCACCAAAAACCTTATTTGGTTTGCTCAATCTTTGTACCTGCTTGCGTATTGTTCATCTCTAACCAAAAAGCACCATCACCTAAAAAGGCAATAATAAACCAAATGAACAAGGAAAGGGGGGCCATAATTGCCCAAATAAAGTTCTTTCGTTCATCGCCTAAGTGCATAAATACGCGAACAATCAATGCTGCTTTTAGCAAGGTAAGAATCAGGAACACGGTGATGATAATGGCATTATGCACACCAGCCCAATAAGCTGCCAAACCAATTGCTACTTCAATAATGGTGATGATGGACAACCAAAGAGTGATCTTCCAAATCCGCTTAATCTGTTTTTTGCTGTCTTCGGAACGAACATCGGAATGATGATTCATTACGCCGGAATACAGTTTTGATTGATCGCCTTCGTAAAGTGCTAAAATATCTTCTTCTTGATGATGATGTACAGACATAATTATTGCCTTTGACTATGTTTAAAGATTTTTTTCTTTGAAATAATTTCGAAGTTGGAAAATATATTAGAGTAGATAGAAACAGGTAAATACAAATACCCAAACCAAATCTACAAAGTGCCAGTACAAGCCCACTTTCTCTACCATTTCATAATGTCCGCGACGTTCGTAAGTTCCATTCACGGTATTGATTAACAACATCACATTCAGCAGCACCCCACTGGTTACGTGTAAACCGTGGAAGCCGGTGATGGTAAAGAAGTAATTAAAAAAATCATGAGTTGACTGACTAAATGAATCAGGATAGGCAGTAATGGCTTCAGCCACTCCATGACGATCCATATTAAAGAAGTGCTGAACAGTGTCTATAGGTGCATTTACAAAAGAACCCCACCAGGCACCAACATGATGTAAGTGAGTCCACTCCCAAGCCTGACAAGCCAAGAAACAAACACCACCAATGATGGTCAAAAGCATCCAGCGAATTACCCCTTTCTTGTCATTATGATGTCCTGCATGCACAGCCAAAACCATCGTTACAGAACTCAAAATCAAAATGAAGGTCATCAAACTCACGAATGCCAAAGGCAAAGGAGCAGAAGTTAAGTCGCTAATTACCGGGAAGGAGGCAAATACTTTATTAGGATCGGGCCAAACGTTGCTGGCAAAACGGGTTGTACCATAACTAATCAACAAGGCGCCAAAGGTTAACGCATCGGAAATCAGAAAGAACCACATCATCATTTTACCGTAGCTCACTTTAAAAGGAGATTGTCCACCTCCCCATATAGATGCCTCGGCTTTAGCAGTAGCTGTAGAAGCTTGTGTCATAAAAGTGTAAAATTATAAATTAGCTCAAAAGACGCTGCAAGTTAGTACTTGTTCCTAATTTTTGAAAGGAACCACAACATATTTTTTTATTCCTTACGTCGCCAATTACTGATTGAGCAGGAAAAATACAAACAAATAAATCCAAAGTATGTCTACAAAATGCCAGTAAGTGCTGACCAGTTCATGCCCGGTTGTACTGTATACCTTTAGTTTTGGATTAAAACTCCGCAAGAACAAAAATAATAAAGCAACCACGCCTCCCAATATATGAAGTGCATGTACCAGCACAATGACAATTAGGTATTGGAAGGAAACATTATTGGCCCATTGCATGCTTCCCAGCAATTCTTTAAAACCAATATATTGCAACACTGCAAAAGCAATACCCAATACTAAAGTGAGCGACACCATGGCATTGTGTAAGGCCATTTTTCTTTGCTTAAAGTAACGTAATGCCAAGCTCAAAGTAAGGCTACTGAGCAAAATAACTACAGTAGAAGTATAAAATGCCGATGGAAGATTCAGCAACTCCCAATTACCTTGCGACTTACGAACGATATAACCGCTAGTCAGTCCGCCAAACATCATAATAATACTACCAATAGCAATCCACATGGCAAATTTCTGTGGATGTATTTTTCCTTTTTTGGCCGGTTTACTTGGCGGGGGCTGGTTTAAAGCCTGGTCAATATGCCTGTTCATGATCAAATGTTTGCTTCAATACTATAATTTATCAATAAGTAAGGCTACCAGCACCACAGGTAGGTATAAGAACGATATATACATTACCCGTTTTGCTGAAGTCTTATCATTTTTCAAGTAGAACAAGAAGGAGCCCAGAGAATAGAGTACTGCCGCCCCCACACAAATCCACATACTGGTAGGGCCGCTCATACCTAATTCATAAGGCAGCATACCCAGCGGTATCAAAGTAAGACTATAAAAAATACATTGCAATCCGGTAAAGGAAGTTTTTCCGGACTTGGAGGGCAACATCCGAATTCCTGCTTTTAAATAATCTTCATACCCTACCCAAGCAATTGCCCAAAAATGGGGGAATTGCCAAAAAAACTGGATTAAGAATAAAGCCCAACCGCCCAAACCTAAGCTACCTGTGGCAGCCACCCAACCGATTAAGGGAGGTAGTGCCCCCGGTATAGCACCCACAAAAGTGGCCACCGGATGAATCTTTTTCATCGGGGTATAAGCAAAGCCGTATAACAATAAAGAAATGAAACTTAATACGGCAGATTGCCAATTGAAAAACCAGGCTAATAAGCCTACACCCAAAGCAGCCGAAATCAGCACTAAAAGCCAGGCTTCAGTAGTGCCCATCCGCTGGTCAGGTAATGGGCGCAAGCGTGTACGCCGCATATGTCGATCACTAAATCGCTCCAGAATTTGATTGATAATATTGGCACCATTAGTCACCAACATCCCTCCCACAAAAAGTAATATAACCTCTTTCCAACTAAAAGAAATTCCGGGCGCCATTAAATAACCTACCACACTCGAAAACACAACCATGAAGCTTAGATTAGGCTTCATCAGCTGAGCGTAGTCACGGGTTTTGGCTACAATAAAGGAATATTCTTTGGTATTTATTGGCTCTTCTTTAACCATGCCATTTCAAAACTATAGAAGAAATTATCGATTGGGTGGCAAAGGTAGCAGTTTTATGCTAGAGCTGCTCAAAATTTTTATGAGTAACACTTCCCTAAGTAAAAAAACAAGCATATAAAAAGCGGGAGTTTTATCAACTCCCGCCTGAATTGCAGTTAAGGCTTAGTTCCGCTATGGCCAACGTTCATTTATACACCTACACCGCAAAACTTTCTCCACATGCGCACGTTCGGCTTGCATTAGGATTTATAAAGTGAAAGCCCTTTCCATTTAGGCCATCTGAAAATTCTAATGTAGTATCGCAAAGATAAAGAAAACTTTTTATATCCGTCACCAATTTTATTCCTTTATCTTCAAAAACCTGATCTCCTTTTTGCGGTTGATTATCAAAATCCAGTTTATAAGAAAGCCCGGAGCATCCTCCGCCTATTACACTAATCCTTAAAAAGGAATCGGCTCCCATATTTTCTGTTTGCTGAATTTCCAGCACTCTGGCTTTCGCCTTATCGGATATATATATCATAACGCTCCTTTTTACAAAATTAGTATACTAATTCAATTTTTTAATAGCTATCAAAGCATGCATTCGTTCTCTGAGTTCTTCCAATTCTTCTTCGGAAGTACCATACCCTAAACTAAAACGTAAGGAAGAACGAATAACCTGATCTGTTAATCCCATGGCTTTCAATACATGTGAGGGTTCGTTCGAGGCTGAAGTACAAGCAGAGCCTACAGAAAAGGCAACGAAACTATTAAGTTTGCTAACCCACTCCGAACCTGTAAATACCGGAATAGAAAAATTACTGACATGGGGCAAACGGTTCGCCTTCCCTCCGTTAATCATGCCCCCTTCCTCATCCACCACCCAGGCTTCCAAATCATTCCGTAATTTCTCCAATCGCTTAAATTCCAAAACCATATTATATTGTCGCAACTGGCAGGCAGCTCCAAAACCCACAATTCCGGGCACATTTAATGTTCCGCTTCTATTTCCACGCTCATGGCCACCACCATCTATTTGAGCAGTCAAACTTACTCTTGGCCCTTTT
>Ga0079224_100009683_pt1 | contig 13174 bp, 9 predicted proteins | sample Stecom2015_FD_80414 | JGI IMG/M metagenome (GOLD analysis project Ga0079224, IMG submission 80414) | Agricultural soil microbial communities from Utah to study Nitrogen management - Steer compost 2015 | ecosystem: Environmental > Terrestrial > Soil > Agricultural land | place: USA: Utah... | reverse complement strand
TTGTTAAAATCGCATATATCTCTTTTGGTTGTTTTATAGCGCTGCAAGGTTCTAGCCGTATAATCCTTACCAACTAGTTTTGCCATTTTTATGTTATGTTCTTCAATCACTTCAAGAATATGTTTTCTGGTACCATCTTTTCCTAAATACCGATTACGAATTTTCATAGCTGTGATTACCTGTTGCTTATCCAACATTTCCTGATAAGCCCGATATACATTCTTTTTAATCATTTCTAGGTTTCTGTTTACTTCTTTGGTAGCGGGAGAGCTACCCATTAGCTTTTTGGCTTTGGCATTCCATTTTTTGATGATTTCATGATAAACGGGTTTTGATTTACTTCTCATAGAGCCGTATAGCTGTTCTCTTTTTTTGATGCTGACACAGATTCAATATTTTGGATTGACAAGGACTTATAAAAGCGAGCTAGGGGAGCGTCTTATGCAGTCCGCTCAACTCCAAAATATTGGTGTTTTGCGGTCAAATAAAGAGTAACTGCCACGGGATAGAGGGGATTAAAACCTAATTATGAAGAACGGGAACTATCAGGAAGTGAAACTAAATGCAACGAGTTGTCAGATGAGATGGACTAAGCTTTTTAATTTATGTGAGTGTGATATTCTAAATTAGAATACATGAAATTCTAAGCAGCCATAAGATTGTAGAAATTAAGGGCTCAAAGTATAAATAAATGCCATTGGCTCAGGAGGTTGACCAGACTTTTGTGGGTCAGAATTATCAGTAATGCAACTGTTACATAATGATCCTAAGTTGAGGTATTTGGAGATTGAAAAGGATAGATGACGTAAGATTACAGAATATATAGTACTTATTATAAATAGGTTCCTTCATTGATTGGTGTAAATAAGTTTAGTCCTTACTTTTTGTATTGCTCTACCCGACACTTGTTTGTCTTGAATAAGATAATTTGCGATTAGATGTAAATGCCTGTATTTTTTTGAAAAAGTATATTGTAATAGAAAAGGAGAACCAGGTTGTTCAACTCATAAGAAACGTTATGGACGAGAAAGGCGAAAATGCTTTTTGTGGTAGTTCTGATGATTATAACGAAAGTCTGGAGATGGTGTTAAAAATGACCCCGGATATTATCTTTATCGATATTGATGATACTTTGGATGATTTGAAGGGATTTCTGTATGAAGTACTTCAGTATTCTGAACACCAACCAGTTTTACTTGCCTTGTCCCATACTAAAGAAAAGGCCTTTTTTGCCTTTAAAAATGATTTTTTTGATTACATCTTAAAGCCCTTAACGAGCCTTTCCCTTCGCAGGTGTTTGTTGAAATACCAAAAGGCGTATCCTCCATTATCACCAGAATTAATATGTATTAAATCAAATAAAGATTTTAATTACCTGAACACGGAAGACATCCTTTTTTTAAAGGCGGATAATAATACTACAGACTTTTATTTAATGGATGGGATCGTGGTTCACGCATATAGTACCCTTAAGACATACGAAAAGACATTGCCCGGGAATTTTTTGAGAATACATAAAAGCTACATCATAAACAGCAACTTTATTTCCAGAATCCATTATGGTAAGAGTATATGTGTGATAAAAAAGAACCTACATAAAATACCTTTTACCAAAACATTTATGAATAATGTGAATTCAATAGTGGAATTGCTTTCTAATAAAGCAATCTTAACTCTGAATTAATACTTCACCATTTAAAGCATGTATTTGTCTAGCAGAAGTATGGGTTTCACTATATCCACTGATTTTTTATAAAGAATTTATTCTTCCCAGTATACTTTAGCACCGAAGCTTCATAGCGTGAAAACAAACGCGCTTTCATTGTGCACAATAACATGACCTATGCAACTCGCATGGCATGCTAATCTATTGTTTAACCAATTAAATGTCGCACTTATGAAGTACGTTAAAAATCTTTCCATTTACTTGATATTAATAAGCTTATTTACTGCATGTACTGTTGATGAAATAACAGAAGATGAAGCACTCTATTCCGAAGCTCCTCAGGAAATTACTATCGATGCTAATTCTACTACATCGGATACAGGTGATGATGAAACAGATATTGATGACACCGAAAAAGGAGGATGATGAAATAATATACTAGTAAATAATTTAAAAACCTTTTAATGTTATAGTTAAAAGGTTTTTTTACTTTTGTTTTGTACCATTAAATCCGCTAATATCAAAATATCGCGTTATTTCTTTTCTATCTTTATTTTCATTTTTTATGGTTGTGGTGATTTTAATAATGAAAAACATCATCCAAACATGGAAAAGGATAGTATTGATTTATGGGTTGACTCTTCTAAAAAAAACAATATTTCCCTTACTAGGCATAAAATGTTCTTGTTAAAGGCTTATAATTCTGTTAATAAGCACCCTAATAGCTCAGAATATCCCAAAAAGTTGAGCGAAATAGCATATCAATACCTGATTTTAAAGGATACAGTCTTGTATGGCAAGATAAACGGAGAAGCCCGATATTTAGCTTTAAGACTAAAAGATACTTTTGCTTTGGCAGATACCCATTGGAATGATGCCAATTTGTTTAAAGGTCTGGAAATATATGATTCCGCATATTATCATTATAATACTGCATATAAGTATTTTGAAAGCATAGAAGAAGACAATTATGCCGCAAAAATGCTCTTTGGCATGGCTTTTATTAAGGGGAGATATAAGGATTATACAGGTAGTGAGTCATTGATTATAAAAGCTATATCAAAATATAAAAATCTTAAAAAATATAAATCTCTATATGCTTCTTATAATCACTTGGCATTGATACAAAGAGATATTGAGGAGTATGATATGTCCCTGTATTATCATGATATTGCAATGCAATACTTGAATAAGATAAAAAGCAGAGACAATAAGAGGTATCTGCAAGCCAGCTTAAATAATATTGGACTGGTTTATATGGATAAAGGGGAATATCGTATTGCTCTGGATAATTTTAATAAAGTTTTAGATGACGACAGCCTAAGAATACGGAATATAGGACAATATGCCAGGGTATTGGATAACAGGGCATATTGTAAATTTTTAAATAATGATACCTTAGGGATAAAAGGAGATTTTTATGAATCGTTAAAGCTAAGAGAAGATCTAAACAACAAAAATGGTATCATCATATGCAAATTGCATTTATCCGAATACTATTCTTTTAAAGGGGATACTGTACAAGCTATAAAATATGCTGATGATGCTAAGGTTATGGCAAAAGATGTTAAGAATAGCCGTGATTATTTAGCCTCACTGGCAATACTTTCTAAATTGGATTATAAGGATGCATCTGAGCATTTGAGAAATTATATTAGCTTTAATGACAGTATACTTGACACCGAACGAAAAGCCCTAAATAAGTTTGCGCGGATAGCATATGAAACCGATGAATATATTGAAGAAAACAAGCATTTGTCCGAACAAAAAAAATGGCTGTTGGTAATTGCTTTTGGGGTATTATTAACTTTGTCGTTAATATACTATATTATAATACAAAGAGCAAGGAATAAAAATTTGTTATTAGAAGCCGAACAACAAAAAGCGAATGAGGAAGTTTATCAACTAACGATTAAGCAACAACTTGAATTAGAGGAAGAGAAAAGAAAAGAACGCAATAGAATTTCCCAGGATTTGCATGACGCCATCCTGGGAAACCTTTTTGGAATACGTATGCGACTGGATTTTTTAAAACTAAAGATGAATGAAACAATCGTAAAGGAGTATAACCAACTTTTGGATAAGTTGCAAAACGCTGAAAATGATATCAGGACGGTTTCCCACGAACTAAATTCAGATGAAACGAGCTCTTCAAGTAATTTTAAAGCACTATTGAATCAATTATTGGAAGATAAAAGTCGACTAGGCAATTTTGATTATGAGCTTGTCATGGATGAATCGATTGATTGGAGACATATTGATGAAGTTGTTAAAGTTAATTTATACAGGATTTTACAAGAGACACTGCAAAATATTATTAAACATGCCGGAGGCGAACATATTTCTGTGCATTTAAACCTAAAAGACGAGGACTGGCTCGAAATGAAGGTAAAGGATAATGGAAGGGGTTTTAATCCCTTAAAGGCCAAATATGGAATTGGAATTAAGAATATGAAATCGAGGATAAAGAAATTAGGTGGGAGTATAACTATTAACTCATCAATTAATCATGGGACAGATTTGAAGATAAAAATACCGATTTTAAATAAATAGCATGAAAAAAGACAAATATAGAGTTTTATTGATCGATGATCATCCAATAGCTAGAGATGCATATAAGGATGCCCTGAATTACATTGAGAGCAGTGAGAAAAATGTCTTATTCGAAATTGAAGAAGCGGGTAGTTGTGATGAAGCTACCGATATAGTACAATACTTACTGGAGAAGGATAGATGGATAGATGTGGTTTTTTTGGATATAAGTTTGCCTACATCCAAAGACGTTAAAATTGTTTCAGGCGAAGATTTAGGTTTATGGATAAGCACAAAGATGCCAAATATTAAAATTATCGTATCAACGGCTTTTAACGATAATTATAGGATGTATAATATAATGAAAAATTTGGACCCTGATGGTTTTCTGATTAAGAATGATATAACGTCAAAGGAATTAGTGGAAGCAATAAAAGTAGTTATTAATGATCCTCCCTACTATAGCAAAACAGTATTGAAATTAATTAGGCTAGAAGTTTCAAATGAATTTGTACTCGATAGCATCGATAGAAAGCTTCTTTATGAGCTTTCGGTTGGGACAATGATGAAGGATATACCAGATATATTACACCTTTCAATAGCAGGTATTGAGAAGAGAAAAAGGAAGCTTAAGGGAATATTTAATTTAGAAACTTCAACGAATAAAGAACTGCTTGAGAAAGCTAAAGAAAAAGGATTTTTGTAACAACAATATATAAGCTAAAATGAGCATAAAGAGTTATTAATTATTGTAAGGGAAAAAGGTTCATATAACTCTTTGTAAGCGGTAAGGATCAATGCACAGAAAATGGTAAATTCTAATTTCCGATTTGATATGTCCTAGATAATAATAAAAAAGTAAGGTTTAGCCTTACTTTTTTTATTGATGGGTTACACCTTTGTTTAATGGATAGGCAATACTTTGCAAGTGGCTAGCTAGGCGGAAACCGAAAAGCCAGTAATGAGTAGGTATAATCAAAACTTTGTGATGATGAAAGATGCAAACAAATCTTTTTTAGAACTATCAAAGCGGCTTAAACCACTTGAAGATGGTGAGAAAGGTCAATTAAGGGGAGGGTTTTCTGCTCTTTCTGCTGACTTAACTGATCCAATTAAAGTTAATGGTGTTTCATGTCCAACCAACAGTAACTGCCACGGCGCGAATTGCGTTTCTGGCTGTGGAGGAGGATAAGTAACTATTGATTTAACTTAAAGAATAAAGGCAGGAATGAATGTCTGAAGGGCTGTTTTCCTGCCTTTACGTATACTTATTAATAAGAATTTAATTAGAATAATTATGAAACTCAGTCAATTCAATACCTATCTAAATTATGAAGACAAAATAATTACTTATAATGCTTTTAGTAATGAGTTTATCGTCCTTGAACCTTTATTGTATGATTTATTATCAGCTGCCGAAAATGAAGACAATGTTGAAGACCTAAAGGATATCCATCCAGATTTTTACAACGCTTTAAGTCAAAATCAATTTATTGTAGATTCAAAAATCAATGAAATTGAAAAAGTAAAGAACTTAAGCAAACTGGTGGATTCCAATGACAGCCATTATTTACTTATAATCAATCCAACTATGAATTGTAATTTCAAATGTTGGTATTGTTATGAATCACACATAAAAGGGTCTAGAATGGGCGAACATACCAAAGAATCATTACAGAGATTAATACAAAAAATTATAAGTGATAATAGAATCAAGTCTTTTTCAATTTCTTGGTTTGGAGGAGAACCACTTTTGTATTACGAAGATGTAATTAAACCAATTTCAGAATATACGCTAGAGCTCTGTAAAGAGTATAATGTGACATTAAATTCGGATTATACTACCAATGGATTTCTTATCGATGTAGAAAGAGCGAAAATGTTTAAAAGGTGGAGTACTAGTCAAATTCAAATTACTTTAGACGGGAATCGTGAAAAGCACAATTCGGTAAGATATGTTTCTGCATCAAGAGGTTCGTATGATCAGATAATGGACAATATTGGAACTCTTACTAAAGAAGGAGTGAAGGTAAGGTTAAGAATTAACTATACAGAAGAAACCTTACAAGGGATTAGAGATATTGTTAAAGAGCTAAATTCTTTTTCCATACGACAAAAAAGATATATTGAAATAGCATTCCATCAGGTATGGCAGGATAAGACGGATTTAACCAGTCAAACGAACGAAATTATTGGAGATTTTAGACGTCAAGGTCTATATGTTACCACTCATGATAATCCAGATAATGTTAGAAATTCTTGTTATGCAGATACAAGAAATCATGCTACTATAAACTATAACGGAGAAGTATTTAAATGTACAGCTAGAGATTTTAATTCTAAAAACAAAGAAGGAGATTTGACAGTGGAAGGAGACATCGTATGGAATGAAAAGTACGAAAGGAGAATGAATGCGAAATTTAAAAATAACCCGTGTTTAGAATGTAAAATTTTACCAATATGTAATGGCGGTTGCTCACAGCATGCGGTGGAAAATGAAGGGGTTGATTATTGTGTTTATGGTTTTGATGAAAAAAAGAAAGAACAGGCCGTTTTAAATAAATTTTTACAAACCATAGAAAACCGTACTATAGTAAATGTTTAAATTTTACCCGCAATATGATCAGATGGATTGCGGTCCGGCATGTCTGAAAATGATAGCCAAATACTATGGTAAATCCTTCTCTATAAAGTACTTGAGAGATAATTCATTTTTAGCAAAGGATGGGGTTAGTCTGCTAGGAATTGGCCAAGCGGGTAATTTAATTGGAATGGAAACCGCTACTTATAAGATTGATATGTCAATCTTGACAGAAGAAATACCGCTTCCGGCTATTTTACATTGGGAACAAAATCATTTTGTGGTTTTGTATTCAATTAAAAAATTAAAAAATGGGAGGATTATTTATAGAATTGCTGACCCAGGGTTTGGACTTGTTAAACTTTCAAAAGAAAATTTGAAAAATAAATGGCTCTCAGAAGAAGATAAAGGAATTGTAATGGTCTTAAATCCTACTGAAGATTTTTTTAAAATCAAAGAGGTTCCTGATGAAAAAATAAGTATTAAGTTTTTTCTAAAATATTTTAAAGAATATCGATTAGAATTCACAAAATTATTTTTTGGATTAATTATTGGGTCTATATTAACATTAGTTTTTCCTTTTCTGACTCAAGCATTGATAGATAAAGGTATTGCGTTTAAGAGTGCAAACATAGTATTACTCATTCTGCTAGCTCAACTGTTATTGTTTTTTGGGACTTCCTTTAATGATTTGATTAAGAATTGGATTCTGTTACATATTGGTGCAAAAATTAGCATTACAATTATTTATGATTTTCTGACAAAGCTTTTTAAACTACCAATTAAGTATTTTGATACAAAAGTCATTGGAGATATAATACAAAGAATTAGTGATCACAATCGAATTAAAAATTTCATAACATCCGATAGTTTATTTACTCTGTTTTCAGTAATTAATTTTTTAGTATTTTTCTTGGTATTAGGTATTTATGATCTGGGTATTTTGTTTATGTATTCCATATTTACCGTAATTTCTGTTTGTTGGACTTTCTTCTTCCTTAAGCAGAGACGTATTTTAGATTATAATAGTTTTAGATACCGATCTGAAAATCAAGATTCTATTTTTGAGATTATTACAGGTATGCAGGAAATAAAATTGACTGATTTTCAGAATTATAAAAAAAAGAAATGGTTAGATATTCAAATCAAATTATACAGGCTTGAAACAAAGCTCTTAACACTTAATCAATATCAAATAGTTGGATTTAATTTTATCAATCAGCTAAAAAACATTATCGTTACATTTATTGCAGCTAATCAAGTCATCAAGGGAAATATCACTCTAGGAGCAATGTTAAGTATTTCCTTTATTATTGGACAGATGAACTCGCCTATCAATCAATTAATTTCATTTATTAGATCATGGCAGGATGCGAAAATTAGTATGGAACGATTAGATGAGGTTCATAATCAAGGAGATGAGGAAAATAACTCACAAAAGATTTTATCACTAAATTACCATGAATCTATTATAATAAAAAGATTAAGTTTTTCATATGGGGCACCAAAGTCTCCATTAGTATTAAAGGATATTAATTTGTTAATTCCAAAAGGGAAAGTTACAGCAATTGTAGGGGCAAGTGGAAGCGGTAAAACAACATTAATGAAGCTGTTATTGAAATTCTATCCTATAATTCAAGGAGAAGTAAATATAGGAGGATATAGTATAAATGAAATTTCCCCGTCAAATTGGCGGAATAATGTCGGGGTTGTTATGCAAGATGGTTATCTCTTTGCTGATACTATAGCAAGAAATATTGCGACTGGGGCTGATAACATTGATGTTGAAAAACTCGAACACGCTATTCAATCTGCTAATCTTTCAGAATTTATAGAATCTCTTCCACATGGTGTTAATACAAAGATAGGTAACATAGGGAATGGAATAAGTGGTGGTGAAAAACAACGCATTCTTATTGCAAGAGCCATTTATAAGTCTCCGTCATATCTATTTTTTGATGAAGCTACCAGCGCACTGGACGCAGATAATGAAAATCAAATATTAGATAATTTACAATCGATTTTTTATGGAAAAACTGTACTTATAATTGCCCATCGATTAAGTACTGTGAAAAACTCCGATCAGATAATTGTATTAAATAAAGGTGAAATTGTTGAAAAAGGGAATCATGAACAATTGGTTTTATCAAAAAATTATTATTACAACTTAATAAAAAACCAATTAGAATTAGGTGTATGAATTCCAATAATAAAATATCAATTTCACAGCTTTTAAATAATGAACAAAATTTTATTTCAAAGCATTCTTTAACATTGATGTTATCAATTGTAACTATAATTACAACAGGAATGTATTTTATTAATGTTCCAATTTATGAGAATGTAACTATTGTTGTGAATAACGTAGAGAAGGGGAGAAATACATTTGGTGTAAACAAGGCGTTGATGAATGATGTGATTAATGGTGGTGATACAATTAAAATCGTTCAAGAAGGCGGAAAATTGATTCCATTAATTTGCATAACCCAAAACGACGAGATGTATGTTTTTAAAACCAATATGGATTATCTATTTGAAGGAAAATCTGAGGTGAATAGTAAAATTTACATAAGAAGTGAAAACCTCATTGTATCTCTTCTAAAATCTATTGTTCAAGAATAATTAAATAAGTCAATACAATAACAATAAACTGAATATCAGTAATGAAAGAATGTTCGATTTTAAAATTACTTTTAGTTATACTTCTTCCAATTTTCACATATTCTCAAATTGAAATTAAAGGAAATGTAGAGGGAAGCAATGGTGCGATTGAATTAGCTAATATTGTTTTAATAAATGATGATAATGAAGTTGTTAGAGGCACAACCTCTAATGAAAAAGGAGAGTTTATGCTTAAAATTCAACATGGAAAGTACAGGCTAACCATTAGCTACATTGGGTATGAAAATTATGAAAAAAATATTAATGCAAGTTATTCAATTGATTTGGGAGATATTCAATTAGTTGAAGATAAAAATATATTAGATGAGGTAGTAGTTTCTACAAACAAACCAATAATAGAGCAAAAAGTTGATAGGATCTTATTCAATGTTGAGGGAACTTCATATTCTTTGGGAAAATCTTCGCTAGAATTACTTTCGCTAACTCCAAATGTTTGGGTTAGCAATACAGGGGCTATAAGTCTAAATGGAGTTCAAGGGGTGAAAATTTTAATAAATGGGATATTGCTAAAGCTTTCTGGGAATCAATTAACCTCTTATTTGAATTCTTTAAATTCCTCACAAATTAAAAGAATCGAAGTGATACCCGATCCTCCTGCAGAATTTGATGCAGAAGGGAGTGCCGGAATGATAAATATTATTCTTAAACGAGAAAAAAAAGATGGATTAAATGGAAATATTTTTACTTCTTACCAGCAAGGTAGATTTCCATATTTTGCAAATGGATTTAACTTAAATTATAAAAATAACAAAATAGGTATATACGGTGGTTATTACAATATAAAAGATAAAAACTATAGTAGACTACAACAAATTAGAATGTTTCATAATACGAACACTTTAATGAAGACATCGTCATATTCTACTCCCAAATTAAGTAATCAACAAGTAAGGTTGGGTGTTGGGATTGAATTATCGGATAATCAATATCTCGGAGCTGAATTTGTTGGGACTTTCAATGATAAGCGAGATCCATATAAAAATGAAGCCGAAATATTTAATAATGAAGTGCTTGACTCTACAGTGCTTGGAGACTTCTCACTTCATCCAAAAAACACTTTTTATAATGCTACCGTTAATTATGATTATAAAATAGATACCTTAGGTACAAATCTTAAAATTATAGCGGATTATACTTATAACAATAGCTTAGAAAATAATAATTTTAATTCATCATACTATGCTGATAATTCTTTAATAAAAGATATTATTTATAGGAATAATTTTGATATTGTTACCAATATATATTCCTTATTTTCAGACTTTACAAAGGTGATTAAAAATGATGTTCTTAATATAGGTGTTAAATATAGCAGTACCGCAATAGATAATAATATTCTATATGAAAACTTTATAGATGAATCTTGGATGAAAGATGTGGGTAAAAGCAACAGATTTAGATACAATGAAAACATATTTGCTTCCTATATAAGTTATTCAACTCGAATTTTGGGAATTGACTCTAAAGTTGGTTTACGGGGAGAGTATATGGATGTCACTGGAAATTCTTTGACAATTGATAGTGTTTCTAAAAGTACAAGACTCGATTTATTTCCAAGTATTTTCTTGAAATATGATTTAAACGCCGAAAAAGGTAATTCTCTTTCATTTTATTATGGAAAAAGAATTAATCGCCCTTCATTTGACAACCTAAATCCTTTTGTTTTTCAAATTGATGATTTTTCAGCTTCGGCTGGAAATCCAAATTTACAACCGCAATATAATAATACATTACGATTTGGAATAACCTATAGAAGAACCAAAAACCTATCAGTATTCTACAGTAAAGTTTCAGATGTGTTTCAGCAGATAGCATTAAATAACGGAGATAATACTGTGATATATGAGGTGCTTAATTTAGAACATTTAGTTAATTATGGAGCTAGTCTAAACTACCCAATACAAATAACTAAATGGTGGAAATCATATAACAATGCTTCATTATATAATTCAGAGTATATTAATAATAATCTTAGAGCTGACCAATTGACTTTTCAAGGGAAGACAAGCCAAAATTTCTCAATTTCAGATAATTTGAGTTTAGAATTAAGCAGTGGATATCAATCAAGATCCATTGCAGGGAATTATATAATGGATCCAACCTTTTATACAGATATTGGAATTCAAAAGCATTTTATAAATAAGAAACTAAGAGTTATGATTAATTATTCAGATATATTTTATACACGAAATCAAGATATCAATGTGATTTCAGACGACCTCAATTTATACATAAAAGAAAGAGCGCAAACAAGGAGAATTCTAGTGTCATTAAATTATAATTTTTCACTCGGGAAAAAATTGAAAATCCGTAGAACAGAATCTGGTAACTGGGATGAAAAAGATAGGTTGTAAGGATAGTAAGCCTTTATCGTGATTATTGCCATGTGTTACAACATGTTTCTTATTTTTTTAATTAAGTGAAATCGGGGTTGATTAATGAAGCCAATAATTATATATTTGAGATTCCGAAAGTTACTTTGACATTATTAAATCATATATAAGTTCACAAATCGTCAACAACGGAATGTGAAAATTAACAGAGGTCTGATTTATAAGGTTCTGAAAGACGAGGTTCGAATCCCGTCCAGTTCCTATGCTTCAACTCTAATTCAGATGCAATTAGAGACGACTAGGTGGCGGAATGCTTCCATTTACTGATGAACCTTTTCGGCGCACTAACGTTTTATTTTAAGAGTCTTTCCACGTTCTGTCCAAGCTATTCTTAACACATACAAACAGGAGCTGTTGGATCAAAAGCATTATAGCCAAACAGTAGAACGAGAAAGTGAATAATACATTTAAGGCTTAAATTTCCTACTCTTAAAAATCTCTCCTTCTTCCTCAAAAACTTTTTTCAATTTTTGAACATCGTCACTTAGCTTTCTGTCCACTATTTTTGCATAATGCTGTGTAGTTTTCAGAGATTTATGTCCAAGCATTTTGCTAACGGATTCAATAGGAACTCCATTAGAAAGGGTTACTGTGGTTGCAAAGGTATGTCGGGCTACATGGAATGTTAGGTTTTTATTAATTTCGCAAAGATTTGCAATCTCTTTTAAATAATTATTGGTTTTTTGATTGCTTGACATGGGGAGTAAAGGTGCTGCTTTTTGTTCTTCATTATAATATTTGGAAATAATATGTTTAGCTGCCGGAAGCAAGGGAATATTGCTGACAGTTCCGGTTTTGGTACACTTTACCTTAATCCACTGCTCTCCATCAATACCTAAAATGATATCATCATGAGTCAATTTGGTAACATCAATATAAGCGAGTCCGGTAAAACAAGAAAAGATAAATACATCTCGGACTTGTTCCAGACGTTGATTTGATAATTCTTTTTCAATGAGTTTATTTAATTCTTCTTTCGTTAGAAACTCTTTCTCAATTTCATGGGTTCGTAACTTAAAATTATAAAAAGGATCTTTCTCTATCCAACCATTGGCATGACTAATACGAATCACCTTTTTTAAATAAGATAAATACTTCATTGCTGAATTATGAGAAAGATCAACGGTGGTTTTTAAATAATAAATAAAACTATTAATGTATTTCACATCAATATCTTTCACCAAATATTCGGAAGCTGAATAAGTAGCGTTGTTAAAATCGCATATATCTCTTTTGGTTGTTTTATAGCGCTGCAAGGTTCTAGCCGTATAATCCTTACCAACTAGTTTTGCCATTTTTATGTTATGTTCTTCAATCACT
>Ga0079224_100009682_pt1 | contig 13174 bp, 11 predicted proteins | sample Stecom2015_FD_80414 | JGI IMG/M metagenome (GOLD analysis project Ga0079224, IMG submission 80414) | Agricultural soil microbial communities from Utah to study Nitrogen management - Steer compost 2015 | ecosystem: Environmental > Terrestrial > Soil > Agricultural land | place: USA: Utah... | reverse complement strand
CGGCGCCGCCGCCGACCCCGCCGCCGGAAGGGGGCGTGCCTGATGGGCGGCGCGCACACCGGCGTGTGGTGGCTCGAATGGGCCTACGCCGGCTTCACCCTCTTCGGCGAGCACATCCGCTGGGCCGACCTGATCGGCAACATCGCCGCACTGGCCACCGTCGCGCTGGCGGTCCGCCGGTCGATGTGGACCTGGCCGGTGCAGCTGACCGGCGCGGTGCTGCTGTTCGCCGTCTCCATCGACGCCCAGCTCACCGGCAACGCCCTCAAGCAGGTCATGTTCATCGGCCTGGTCGTCTACGGCTGGACCCGCTGGGCGCGGGCCACCAAGGGCGGCACCGAGCTGAAGGTCCGCCCGGCCACCGGGCACGAGCGCGGTCTGCTGCTCGGCCTGCTGATCGGCGGGACGATCGCGGTGGCGCTGCTCTTCCAGGCCACCGGGGTGTCCTGGGCGCCCTGGCCGGACGCCTTCATCTTCGTCGGCAGCGCGATCGCCACCTTCGGCCAGAGCCGCGCCCTGATCGACTTCTGGTTCGTGTGGATCATCGTCGACCTGGTCGGCGTCCCGCTGGCGCTGATGTCCGGGCTGTGGGTCAGCGGCCTGGTCTACAGCGTGTTCTTCGTGCTGGCCCTGGTCGGCATCCGCGACTGGGTCCGGCAGTACCGGCTGGTCCGCGAGCCCGGCGCGACAGCGGCGGAGGTGCGCGCATGACCCCGCCCCGCGCCGCCGAGGCGCTCCGCACCGAACCCGAGGCCCGCGCATCCGGAGGAACCATGGCCGCCACCGCACTGGACGCCCCGGCGTCCGCCCCCGTCCGCCTGGACGCGATCACCGACGCGATCGGCGACATCGCCGCCGGCCGCCCGGTCGTCGTGGTCGACGACGAGAACCGGGAGAACGAGGGCGACCTGATCTTCGCGGCCGAGGCCGCCACGCCCGAGCTGCTCGCGTTCATGATCCGCTACACCTCCGGCGTGGTGTGCACCGCGATGACCGGCGAGGACCTGGACCGGCTGGAACTGCCGCTGATGACCACCGCCAACGAGGAGGGGATGGGCACCGCCTACACCGTCACGGTGGACGCGCGCACCGGCGTGACCACCGGGATCTCCGCGGCGGACCGGGCCCGCACCATCACCCTGCTCGCCTCGGCCCGCAGCACCGCCGCCGACCTGGTCCGCCCCGGCCACGTGCTGCCGCTGCGCGCCCGCCCCGGAGGCGTGCTGGTCCGCCGCGGCCACACCGAGGCCGCGGTGGACCTGGCCCGCCTCGCCGGGATGCGCCCCGCCGGGGTGATCGCCGAGGTGGTCAACGACGACGGCACCATGGCCCGGCTGCCCCGGCTGCGCGCGTTCGCCGACGAGCACGGGCTGCGCCTGGTCTCCATCGAGCAGCTCGTCGCGCACCTGGAGGAGACCGAGGGGGCGGCGCGCACCGCCGAGGCGCCGCGCACCGCCCGCGCCCGCGAGGTGGAGCGCGCCGCGGAGACCCGGCTGCCCAACCGGCACGGGGTCTGGCGGGCGGTGGGCTACACCGGCCTGACCGACGGCGCCGAGCACGTCGCGCTGGTGATGGGCGAGGTCGCCGACGGTACCGGGGTGCTGGCCCGGGTGCACTCCGAGTGCCTCACCGGCGACGCCTTCGGGTCGCTGCGCTGCGACTGCGGCGAGCAGCTGGAGGCGGCGATGGCCGAGATCGCCGCGGCCGGCCGCGGCGTCCTGGTCTACCTGCGCGGGCACGAGGGCCGCGGCATCGGGCTGATGGACAAGCTGCGCGCCTACCGGCTGCAGGACACCGGCGCCGACACCGTCGACGCCAACCTGGAGCTGGGCCTGCCCGCCGACGCCCGCGACTTCGCCGCGGCCGCCGGCGTCCTGGCCGACCTGGGGGTGCGCTCGGTCCGGCTGCTCAGCAACAACCCGGAGAAGGAGGCGGCGCTGGCCGGCAACGGGATCCCGGTGGACGAGCGGATCCCGATGCCCGCCGCCGTCACCCCCGACAACCTCCGCTACCTGCGCACCAAGCGGGACCGGATGGGCCACGACCTGCCCGGGGTCTCCGCCGGAGAGTGACCCCGCGGGTCCCGGGCGGGCGCCCGCCCGGGACCCGGAGAACCGACGCACCCCGACACCGGGACCCCGACACCGAGGAAGAGGACGGAAACCATGAGCGTCACCGGACGCCCCGACGCGCAGGTGCCCGACGCACCGGGCCTGCCCCTGGGCATCGTCGCCGCGCGGTGGAACGCCGACGTGGTCGAACCCATGCTGGAGCGGGCGCTGGCCGCCGCCGGGCGGGCCGGCACCGAGCCGCCCACCGTGGTCCGCGTCGCCGGCGCGGTCGAGCTGCCGGTCATCGCCCAGGAGCTGGCCCGCGGCCACGACGCGGTGGTGGCGCTGGGCGCGGTGGTGCGCGGCGGCACCCCGCACTTCGACTACGTCTGCCAGGCGGTCACCCACGGGCTGACCGAGGCAGCGCTCCGCGAGTCCACCCCGGTCGCGAGCGGCGTGCTCACCTGTGATACGCAGGAGCAGGCGCTGGCGCGCGCCGGCCTGCCCGGCAGCATCGAGGACAAGGGGTGGGAGGCGGCCGCGGCGGCGATCGACTCCGCCCTGGCGCTGCGCGCCCTGCGCGCGGCGGCGGCCCGCTAGCGCCCCAGGAGCAGACAGCCGAGAGCGGAGAAGCGCGAGAAGATGCCGACGAGCAGCAGTGGAGAGGCCGCCGTGGGAGAGGACACCGCCGGCGCGGGGCCGCGGCTCCCCGTGGTGTACCGGCCCCGCAACGTCCGGATCGTCGCCTACGGGCTGGCCGCGCTCCTCATCGTCACGATGACGGTGCTGGCCGTCATGCTGCCCCCGGACTGGGGGCTGCAGGACCGGGTGGGCCTGGTGCTGATGGGGCTGGTGTTCGCCGCCGCGCTGCACCTGCTCGGCCGGCCCCGGCTGATCGCCGCGGAGGACGGTGTGACGGTGGTCAACGGCATCCGCACGCACGTCCTGGAGTGGGCGGAGATCATCGACATCGCGATGCGCGAGGGCGAGCCGTGGCCCTCGGTCGACCTCTCCGACGGCTCCACCCTGGCGGTCATGGGGATCCAGAGCAACGACGGCGCCCGGGCCGCCGCGGACCTGGAGTCGTTCAAGAGGCTCCTGGAGCAGCGCAGCGAGGCGCAGGAACCGGGCGCCTGACGGGGACCGGGGGAGCGCCGGGAGGACCGGTGCAGGCGGGCCGAACCGGACGGGTGCGCCGTGCGTCACACGGGTATGGACGTCCAGACCCGAAGAGAAAGCCGTTCCCGGCCCCGACGCAGCACCGTCGACCGGGCGAGCCTCGTGTTCTGGACCGCGGTCGTCGCTCTCGCGCTGATCGCGTTCCTGTTGACCTGAGGCGTCCGCACCGGCCACGGCGATCCACCGACCCAGCCGACCGAACGACCGGCCCCGCCACCGGGGCCCGCCGGCCCCGCCCCGCGAGCGGGGCCGGTCCCGTTCCCGCACCCTTCCCTCCCGCGCTCCCCGCCCGCGCCCCTCGCGCTCCCCGGCCGGTTCGCCCGCCCGCCTCCGCCGGTCCGGGGGCGCCGCTGCTTCCGGCGATGCTCCCGAGGGGGCGCCGCCGCAGAGACCGCCGGGCGTGCGGGCGGTCCCCCAGAGCCGGGCGGGACGGCAGCGGCATCGAGAGCAGCGGGAAAGCGGTCCGGAGCCCCGGCCGGATGGGCGGGAGTACGAGGCCCCGGGCGGCGGGCCGGGGAAATTTGGAGGATCGCCTCCTCTCCCGTGTGTCGCAGGGCACATAGCCTGGGACATGAGTGCTCGACCGGGAGAAGGGGGAAGGGCATGGGCGCATCCGAGGCCGCCGGCCGTCCGCGCGGAGCCGGCGTGCCCGCCCCCGGTGCCTCCCCGGCCGGGACGGGCGGCACCGCCCGGCCGGGCCCGGCGGACCCCGCGGCGCTCGCCGGGCTGCTCGACGCGCAGGACTACCTCGCCGACGACGGCGCCGCCACCGCCTGCTTCCTCGCGCTGCGCATGGGGCGCCCGCTCTTCCTGGAGGGCGACGCCGGGGTGGGCAAGACCGAACTGGCCAAGGCGCTCGCCGCGGTCCTCGGCTCCCCGCTCATCCGGCTCCAGTGCTACGAGGGCATCGACGCCTCCCAGGCCCTCTACGACTGGGACCACCCCCGCCAGCTGCTGCACCTGCGCGCGGCGCAGGCCGCCGCCCCCGAGGCCGGCGCCCCCGGCGGCCGGATCGCCGCCGACGAGCTCGAAGCCGGCCTCTACGACCGCCGCTACCTGCTGGCCCGGCCGCTGCTGCAGGCACTGGAGGCCGCCGTCGACCCGGCGCGCCCGGCGGTGCTGCTCATCGACGAGATCGACCGCGCCGACGACGAGTTCGAGGCGTTCCTGCTGGAGTTCCTCTCCGACTTCGCCATCACCGTCCCGGAGCTGGGCACCGTCCGCGCGCAGGTGCCCCCGCTCACCGTGCTCACCTCCAACCGCACCCGAGAGGTGCACGACGCCCTCAAGCGGCGCTGCCTCTACCACTGGATGCCGCACCCCTCCTTCGAGCGGGAGGTCGCGATCATCCGCAGGCGCCGGCCGGAGGCGCCCGAGCACCTGGTGCGCGCGGTCGCCGCGGCCGCCCAGCGGCTGCGCGACCCCGAGCCGACCGGCTTCGACCTGCTCAAACCGCCCGGGGTGGCGGAGACCATCGATTGGACCGCGGCCCTGGCCGCGCTGGGCGCCCCCGCCCTCACCCCCGACGCGGCGGCCCGCACCCTCGGCGCGGTCCTCAAGCACCGCGACGACCACGAGGCGGTCCGCGCCCGGCTGGACGCCCTGCTCGACGGGAGGCCGGGGCGCGGCGCGGCGGAGGCCCCGAGATGACCGGGGCACCGCGCCGCCCGCGCTCCCGGCCACCGGCGGCCCCGGCCCCGCGGGGGCGGCGATGAGCACCGCGACGGCGCCCGGCGCGGACGGCGCGGCCACCGCGATCGTCGGCTTCGTCCGCGCGCTGCGCGCGGCCGGTGTGCCCGCCGACACCGCGCGGGCCGCGGCGTTCGCCGAGGCGCTGACCGCGGTCGACCCCGCCCGCGCCGGCGACGTGTACTGGGCCGGGCGGCTCACCCTGTGCTCCGGGCCGGACGACCTCGGCCCCTACGACGCGTGCTTCGCCGCCTACTTCGGCGGGGCCCGGCCGCCGAACGGCCGCCGCCGGCCGCGGCCGGGCGCACCGCGCACCCCGCCGTGGACCGCCGACGGCGGGGCCGGCGCCGCCGGCGGGCGGGACGACGCCCGGGTCCGCCCGGTCGCCGCCGACCGCACCGAGGTGCTGCGCCACGCCGACATCGGCCGGCTCTCCGCGGCGGAGCGCGCCGAGGTCGCCCGGCTCGTCTCGCTGATCCGCACCGGCCGGCCGCGCCGCAGGACGCGGCGGCGGGCACCGGCCGCCCGGGGCGGCCTGGACCACCGGCGCACCCTCGCCGCGGCCGCGCGCACCGACGGCGAGCCGCTCCGGCTCAAGTACCGGGACCGCACCGAGCGGCCGCGCCGGGTCGTGCTGCTGGTCGACGTCAGCGGTTCGATGTCGCCCTACGCCGAGTCCCTGCTGCGCTTCGCGCACGCCCTGGTGCGCGGCCACCCCGCCGGCACCGAGGCGTTCAGCATCGGCACCCGGCTCACCCGGCTCACCCGCGAGCTGCGCACCGCCGACCCCGCCCGGGCGCTGCGCGCGGCCGGCGCCGCCGTCCCGGACTGGCGCGGCGGCACCCGGCTCGGCACCGAGCTCAAGCGCTTCCTGGACGTGCACGGCGGGCGGGGCATGGCCCGCGGGGCGGTCGCGGTCATCGCCTCCGACGAGTGGGAGCGCGGCGACGCCGCGCTGCTCGGCACCGCCACCGCCCGGCTCTCCCGGCTCGCCCACCGGGTGGTGTGGGTCAACCCGCACAAGGCCCAGCCGGGCTACCGGCCGCTCGCGGCGGGCATGGCCGCGGCGCTGCCGCACGTCGACGACTTCGTGTCCGGGCACAGCCTGGACGCGCTGGAACGCCTGGCCGCCGCCATCGCCGGCGGCCGCCCCGAAGGAGGAGGACCACGTGCGTGACATCCGCTCGGCCGTGGCCGAGATGTACGCCGGCGGTGAGACGTTCGCCCTGGCCACCGTGATCGACACCTACAGCAGCTCGCCGCGCGAGCCCGGTGCGGCGATGGCCGTCGCCCCCTCCGGGGAAGTGGTGGGCAGCGTCTCCGGCGGCTGCGTCGAGGGCGCCGTCTACGAACTGGCCCAGCAGGTCATCGAGACCGGGCTGCCGGCGCGGGAGACCTACGGCGTCAGCGACGAGGAGGCCTTCGCCGTCGGCCTGACCTGCGGGGGCATCCTGCACATCCTGGTGGAGCCGGTGGACCCCCGCCGATACCCGCGGCTCGCCGACGTCCTCGCGGCCATCGACGGCCACCGCCCGGTCGCGGTGGCGACCGTGGTCGGCGGTCCCGGCCCGCTCGGCGCCCGCCGCGTGGTGTGGCCGGACGGCGCCGAGGGCTCGCTCGGCGCGCCCCGGCTGGACGCGGCGGTGGACGACGACGCCCGGGGCATGCTCGCCCAGGGCGGCACCGGAACCCTGCACTACGGCGCCGACGGCCAGCGGCGCGGCGACGACCTGGAGGTCTTCGTCCAGTCCTTCGCGCCCGCGCCGCGGATGCTGGTGTTCGGCGCGATCGACTTCGCCGCGGCCGTCGCCGACATCGGCGCCTACCTGGGCTACCGGGTGACCGTCTGCGACGCCCGCCCGGTCTTCGCCACCCGCAAGCGCTTCCCGCGCGCCGAGGAGGTCGTGGTCAAGTGGCCGCACGCCTACCTCGCCGAGATCGAGGACGAGATCGACGAGCGGACCGCGATCTGCGTGCTCACCCACGACCCCAAGTTCGACGTGCCGGTCCTGGAGGTCGCGCTGCGCACCCGCGCCGGCTACGTCGGCGCGATGGGCAGCAGGCGCACCCACGAGGACCGGCTGGCCCGGCTGCGCGAGGCCGGCGTCCCCCCGGAGCGGCTGGCCCGGCTGCACTCGCCGATCGGCCTGGACCTGGGCGCGCGCACCCCGGAGGAGACCGCGGTCTCCATCGCGGCCGAGCTGATCCAGACCAGGTGGGGCGGGAGCGGCCGGCCGCTCACCGACACCACCGGGCGCATCCACGTCGAACCGATGGCCCGCCCGCTCGCGGCGGCCCGCCGGGCCGACTGACCCCGGGCGCCCGGCGCCCGGAGAAGAGCGCGCCCCGCCGGGACCGGGGCACGGTGCGGCACGCGGCCGCGGCGGGCCCGGCGGACGGAATGGAAGGACGGAACGGCATGGCCGAGGACGAGGGACCGCGGGTCGCCGGGCTGCTGCTGGCGGCCGGGGCCGGCAGCCGGCTCGGGCGGCCCAAGGCGCTGGTCGAGCTGGCCGGGGAGCGCCTCGCCGAGCGGGGCGTGCGGACGCTGCGCGAGGCCGGCTGCGCGCCGGTGCTCGTGGTCACCGGCGCGGCCCGGGTCGCCGTGGCGGGCGCCGAAGCGGTGCACAACCCGGACTGGGCGAGCGGCATGGGCTCCTCGCTGCGGGCCGGGCTGGACGCGCTGCCCGCCGGCGCTGGCGCGGTGGTGGTGGCCCTGGCCGACCAGCCGCTGGTCACCGCGGCCGCGGTCCGCCGGCTGATCGCCGCCGCGGTGGACGGGGCCCGGGTCGCCGCGGCCGCCTACGCCGGGCACCCGCGCAACCCGGTGCTGATCGGCCGGGAGCACTGGCCCGCCGTGCACGCCATGGCCGAGGGCGACGTCGGCGCCCGCCCCTTCCTCCGCGCCCACTCCGAGCTGGTCACCCAGGTGGCCTGCGACGACGTCGCCGCCCCCGACGACATCGACACCCCCGAGGACCTGCACCGCCTGGAGGCGCTGCTCGCGGCCGCCCCGCCCGGGCACCCGCGGAGCGGGGCCCTCCGCCCCTCCTGAGCGGCCAGAGGCCCCCGGTCGCATACGTGGCGGCCTCCTGATGTCCTGAGTCGTTGATTCGATGGTGGTCAGGACAGGGCCTTCCGGCGAGGCGTCCAGCGCTCGGCCGCTCGGCCCGCTCCTCCAGCGGCCTGCGCCCGCCCGGACGGCCTCCCGACCCCGCCCCGCCCCGACCCCGCACCACAGCGCTGCCTCAACGCCATCGTGCCGAGGCTCCGCCCGCCACCGGCCCCTGGCCGCGTCCCCTGAGCCCGCCGCGCCCAAGCCTCGCCGCGCCTTCCCGCCTACCCCGGCCCCGCGCCCACCCCCCGGTGGTGGCCCGTCGCTGTCACGATGACGTTGAGCCCGGGGTTGACGGCACCGCGGGTGCGTGGGGCGGTGCGGCCGGAGGCCCCCGGCCAGCAGTCTCTCAGCCGAGCAGGGCGTCCAGCGGGATGAGGACGCCGGCGCCCAGGGTGAGCAGGCCGTTGGCGAGCAGTACGACGGCCATCGCCACGGAGCCGGCCACCGAGAGGCGGTAGGCGGCGAGCTGGGTGCGGGCCTTGCGCTTGCGGGAGGCGGCGGTGCGGCCGAGCAGGATCAGCACCGCGCCGAGCAGCACCGGCAGCCACCACTGGGAACCGGCGTCGGCGGGCAGCAGGCCGGTCAGGCCGCTCGCCGCATCCGCGACGGCGGAGACCGGCGGGCTCTCCCGGAAGTCGAGCAGCCCCTGGTAGGCGCCGAGCACACCGGGGCTCTCCGGGAAGAAGCCCTCCGGCGGGAGCATCGACCGGCCCGCCCCGTCGACCAGGCCGAGCAGCGCCGCGGGGTAGGCGAACCGGCGGCACCGGCCCGCGGTCATCGCGCGCTCGATCTGCCGCATGCCCCGGTCCACCTTGCGCTGCTCGCCGGTGCGCGGCAGGGCGGTCTGCGGCCGGCGGGCGGCCAGCGGGTCGTAGGGGGCGTTCGGCGGCCGCTGCTGGTCGCCGGCGTCCTCCGGCCGGTCCGCACCGCCGTTCGGCAGCCGCTCGCGGACGTGGGTGAGCGCCGTTCCCGCCTTGGCGCGGGCGCCCTCCCAGCGGGCGCGGCGCCGGTCCCTGCCCTCGGCGATCTCCCGGCGGCGGGTCTCGGCGCCGACGGCCGTGGCCACCGGCATCAGCAGCGCCACCATGACCAGCGCGGCGTTGGTCGCGATCTCCCCGGCCGCGCCGCGCAGCGCGGCGCGGCGCTGGGCCCGCCACCACTCGGCGTGCCTGGCCGGGCCGCGCTGCACCGGGTTCCAGGCCTGGGTGCGCAGCGCCCGCCGCTCCCGCGGCGCCGCCTCCGGGTCCAGCACCAGCTCGGCGGCGTGCGCCCAGGCGCCGTCCCACACGTGCCCGCCGACACCGGAGAAGTCCCCGGCGCCCTCCCGGGTGAGCCGCCGCACCGTGGCCTCGGCCTCCTCCATGACCAGCGGCACCTCGTGCTGCACCCGCTCCAGCAGGGCGCAGCGGCGGGCGCCGTCGTCGTGGCAGCCGGGGTGGTCGCACCAGTGCCGGGCGGCGTACTCAAGCGCTCCGCTCTGCACGGCCTCGCGCAGCACCCCGTGCCGGGACCGCTCGCCGGTGGCCAGCGCCAGAACCCCCTCGGCGCTGACGTCGTGCCCGCGGAACCGGGGGGTCATCCCGGGGATGAAGTGCGCGGCGAGCGCGCTGATCGCGGTCTGCGCCAGCTCGGGGCGGTCCTGCAGCGCGGTCAGCAGGGAGCGGTCGAAGGTGTAGTCGTTGACCTCGCGGTCCAGCCAGGTGCGCAGCGACGACCAGTGGGTGCGCAGCCACACCTCGCCCTTGTCCGACCGGTCCAGCAGGTCGAAGGCGAGGCTGGGCGGGTCGTGGTGGACCGCGTCGGCGAACGTGATCGGGGCGTTGCGGCGGGCCCGCGCCACCACCGGCGTCTCGCCGTCCAGCCACTGCCGGACCTGGTCGTAGCCCCAGCGCTCGTCGGGGACCGGGGCGAGCAGGCCGCGGGCCAGCAGCCGCCACCGCTCGTCGGCGACGGCGGAGACGTCGATCTCCGCGCTGCGCGCGGTCAGCCAGTTCTCGCCGCGCGGCGGGCGCCTGCCGGCGGCCATCTCGTGCACGATCACGCCCAGCGACCACCAGGCGGCCGGGGCCTCCCGGCGGCCCTCGACCACCTCGGGGGCGGCGTACTCCTCGGTGATGGCGAGCCGGCCGTAGATCCGGCTCATCGTCGCCCGCACCGCGCCGCCGAAGTCGGTGAGCGCGTAGGCCGGCGGGTCCGCCGAGCGGACCAGCAGGTTCTCCGGCTTGACGTCGGTGTGGTTGTGCTGCAGCTCGGTCTGCCAGTGGTGCAGGCACTCGGCGACGCCGGCGAGGACCGCGCGGGCCTCCTCCTCGGGCAGCGGGGCCCGGTCGAGCACGGAGCGGAGCGATCCGTCGGGGAAGTACTCCTGCGCCTCCCAGGCGACCTCCTCGCCCCAGGCGCTGCGCGCGTGCCCGTAACCGTGGATCGCGGGGGTGTGCGGGTCGGCCTCGCCCCGGGCGCGCAGCCGCTCCAGCAGCTCCCGGTTGATGTCGTGGCCGGGGCGGTAGACCTTCAGCGCGAGCCGGGTCCCGCCGCCTTCGCCGGTACCGCCCCCGGCGCCCTTCGGCTCGGCCAGGTAGACGACGGCCTCGCCGCCGGAGCCGATGTGCCCGAGCACCGTGTAGCGCTCGCGGACCTCGGCCGGGACGGCGTAGTCCAGTTCGCCGGCGGGCCCCACCACGGCCCGGGTGACCAGGCGGGCCGGGAGCCCGGTGACGGTGCCGTAGGCCCGCCGCCACCACGGCTGCGGGCCGGGGCGGTGCACGGCGGTGGCGTCCAGCGGCCGCGGCGCGGTGCGGGTGCGGTCGATCCGGGCGGTCTGCTGCGGGGCGGGGAGGACGCCGGTGCGCTCCTCCTCGCCCTCCCGGGGGCGCAGCACCCGGGTGATCCGGTGCGTCCGCCCCGGCGCCCCGCCCTGCCCGGGGTCGAGCCGGGTGGTCGGCGCCGCCGGGTCGGAAGGGCGGACCGGGTCGGACTGCTGCGGATCGGCCATCGTGCGAGCGCTGTCTTTCGTTCGCGGTTCTTCGCCCGGGCCGGCCGGCCCGGGCGGGGGAATGCGGACGGGGGCGGACGTATGTCCCCTCCAGGTTAGTCCGCCCCGGCACGGCGGGCGGTGGGGGAGAACCCCCATTCTTCCCCTAAGTGATGTCCGAAACCGGCGGCGCCGGGCGGGCCGCCCCTCCGCCGCGGCTCAGCCGTGCCCGCCGTCGCGGCCGGCCTCCGGGTCGATGCCGAGCTCGGCGCAGGCCTCGCGGTACAGCCGGACCACCTCGCGGCGGATCTCGGCGCGCTCGGTCAGCGGGTGCCGCCAGGGGATCCGGACCGCGACCTCGGTGCCGGCGACGGTGGCGGCGAAGTCGCCGCCCCGGCCGTCCAGGCCGGTCATCCGGGCGGCGCCGGCCTCCGGGACGCCGCCCAGGGCGCGGCAGATGACCAGGGTGTCCTCCGGGTGGTCGTCGTTCATGTGCGCGGTCACCGCGCGCACGACGTCGGGGCCGAAGGGGTTCGGGGCGGTGGGCACGGAGGGCTCCTGCTTTCCGGTCGGGGCGTGGATGCGCGGAGGGGCCGCGGGCGCGGCCCCTCCGAGGGTATATGACGGCACGTCGTGAAAGCCGGCCGGGGGAGCGCGCGGCCTAGCCCTGGTCGAGCGTGAACTCCGCGTCGATCTCGATGTTGATCCGGTCGCCCACCACCACGCCGCCGCCGTCCATCGGCATCTCGATGTCCACGCCGAAGTCCTTCCGGTTGATCTGCCCCTCGGCGTGGAACCCGGCCCGCTGCAGCCCGTAGGTGTCCTGGCGGGCCCCGTTGAACTCCAGCTTGAGCTCGACCGGCCGGGTCGCGCCCTTGATGGTCAGGTCGCCGGTGAGCAGGAAGTCCTCGCCGGAGGTCCGCACCCCGGTGGACACGAAGGTCCACTCCGGGTACTCGGCCACCTCGAAGAAGTCCGCCGAGCGCATGTGGTCGTCGCGCTGCTGGTTGTGGGTGTTGATCGAGGAGGCGTCGATGGTGGCCCGCACCTGAGCGGCCATCGGGTCCTCCGGGACGGTGAGCACCGCGTCGAACACGTCGAAGCGGCCGCGCACCCTGCTGACCATCATGTGCCGCACGTTGAAACCGACCTGGGAGTGCACCCGGTCGATCCGCCACGTCCCCGGGACGAGGCCGTGCTCGGAGATCTCGGTCATTTCCCAACCCCCTGTTCCGGGCGATCCTCCGCGCCGCCGGGTCCCCGGGGCGTCCGCGCGGCGCGGAGGGCGGCGGAGCGCGCACCGGGACCGGCCGAACCGCTCCGGCGCATCGCCGAAACCCGGCCACCCGGCGTCCGGGGACGGTCCTGAGCTGCGGGCGAGCGGGGGAAGCGGCAGTGACCGATCGCTACCGATTGTGCTGGAGCGATTCCCAACGGCGGGTAAGGACACGGCAACGGCAGGACCACGCGCCGGCCATGGGCCCTGCCGGCGGAGTGACATCCGACTCGCCCGAAGGGGGCAAAGCCCGTTCCGGTCCCTGTCCGCGCGCCTCGGTGGGTAGAGTCGCCAAGCGTGACCAGACCGACCATCACCGGTGCTCAGCGCTTCCTCGACGACGACGGATCGGCCGACCCCGAACTCGTCGCCCGACTGGAGAAGTACGCCCGAGGCGAGGTCGGGGACCGCCAGGTCCTCACCGCCCTCGCGCCGTCCCGCCTGCTCATCCCCGTGGTCGCCGTCCCCGCCGAGGTGGAGGAGGGCGCCGACGGCCTCAAGCGCGACAAGAAGAGCGAGGTCGCCACGCCGGTCATGGTCGGCAAGGACGGCCGCCGCGGCGTACTGGCCTTCACCTCGGTGGAGGCGGTGAAGCGGTGGCGCGCCGACGCCCGGCCGGTGCCCGTCCCGGCCGCCGAGGCCTGCCAGGCCGCGCTGGACGAGGGCGCCGACGCCGTGGTGGTGGACGTCGCCGGGCCGGTCAACTTCGCGATCCAGGGGCGCTTCCTCACCGTGCTGGCCGAGCAGGGCCAGGTCCCCGACCCCAAGGACGACCCGCAGGTCCTGGCCAAGATCTACCGGGTCACCCACACCGAGTTCGGCATCGAGCGGGTCCGCATCCACGACTCCGAGCGCGCCGACATCGGCGTCCGCCTGGAGCTGGACAAGCG
>Ga0079224_100009681_pt1 | contig 13174 bp, 12 predicted proteins | sample Stecom2015_FD_80414 | JGI IMG/M metagenome (GOLD analysis project Ga0079224, IMG submission 80414) | Agricultural soil microbial communities from Utah to study Nitrogen management - Steer compost 2015 | ecosystem: Environmental > Terrestrial > Soil > Agricultural land | place: USA: Utah... | reverse complement strand
GGCGGCACCACCAACCGGCCCGGTCCGCGACACGGACCGCGCCAGATGCGCGACATGTCGTCAATGATGCGCCGGGTCCACCAGGCTTTCCGCATCAGCCCCTATGATCTTGCGAACTGCGCGGACCTCGGCGATGCCCCGGTCAACCCCGCCGATCTGGATGATGCCCTCGAGCGGATCGGCAACTACTTCATCCAGGTCGTTGATGCCGGGATCCGGCCGCTGAGCGCGGGTGGCGATCACCTCATTTCGTTGCCGATCCTGCGCGCCGTCGGCCGGGACCGGCCGGTCGGCTTGATCCAGTTCGACGCCCATACGGACCTGTGGGACGGCTATTTCGGCGGATTCAAGTATACGCACGGGACGCCGTTCAGGCGCGCCATCGAGGATGGCGTACTCGATCCCCGTCGCACCGTCCAGATCGGCATGCGCGGGTCGATGTACGACTTCGAGGATCGCGATTTTGCCGAGGCGGCCGGTGTGCGCGTCATCGAGATCGAAGAGGCGGTGAAGCTCGGGCCTGACGCCGTGATGTCCGAGGCGCGGAAGATCGCGGGCAACGGCCCCGTCTACGTCAGCTTCGACATCGACTGTCTCGATCCGGCGTTCGCGCCAGGCACGGGCACGCCGGAAGTTGGCGGGTTCTCGACCCGAGAAGCGCTAGCCCTGGTTCGCGGGCTACGCGGCCTTGAGATCGCGGGGGCCGACGTCGTTGAAGTATCGCCGCCGTTCGACCCCTCCGGTTACACGGCCCTTGCCGGTGTCACCGTCATGTTCGAGTTGCTGACCATGATGGCCGAATGCGTTGCCCGCACCCGCCAGTGAGATGGTGCAGCATCAGCCATCGGCCAGCGGCAGGGTGAACAACCTGCCAAACCGGGGTTGATTGTCGGCGATCCCGGCGAGCCGCAACGCGTGCCACGCCATGGCATGGTTGGACGAGGTGACCGGAAGGCCGGTTTCGTGCTCGATCTCTGCCGCACATTCCGCGAGGCGCAGACTCGTGCACGAGACAAAGACCGCGTCGCAACGTGCGCGCTCCACCGCGCGCTTGACCGCGTTCTTCAACGATGCGGTCGTGATGCGGGCCACCGTACGATCGTCCTCTTCATTGAACGAACCGAAGATCGGAACTTCAAGGCCGCGCTTCGTGATGTAGTCGGCCACCACCCTGTTCACGTCGTCGCGGTAGGGGGTGATGACGCCGATCCGGCGGGCACCCATGGCCCTGAACGCGGCAAACGCGGCGGTGATCGGAGTCGTGCAGGCAATCCCCGGCCGAACCCTGCGAATACGGTCGAACACGGCCTCTTCACCGATCACCATCGAGGCCGACGTGCATCCGAAGGCGACGACATTGAGGTCCAATCCGGGGAGGATCAGCCGTGTCGCCTCTTCGATGCGGTCTTCCATCGCCTTCAGGGTCTCGGGCGTGATGGCGGCGTCGTTCCAGATGCGGCTTTCGAAAAACGCTACTCCGGGCAGGTTCATCATGAGCCGAAGCTCATGTTCGAGCGTCTGGTCGGTCGCCAGCACGATCACTCCGATCGCCGCACGGGCGGCAATGCCGCCGTCGGTCGAGAACGGTAGGTTGTTTTCGAGGATCATCGCGTCGCCGGTATCGGCGGCCATCGTTGCAGCTTGAACCATGGTCCTATTCCAGAAGCGGATCAGTGGATGGACTTCACCAACATGCCATCGAGATCGATTGCCGGCTTCTTGCCGGCGATGAGATCGGCCGTTATCCGGGCGGCCCCATGGGACATCGTCCAGCCCATGTGCCCCTGGCCCGTGTTGTACCAGAGGTTCTTGTGGCGGCCCCTGCCGAAGATCGGCGTGCCTTCGGGGGTCATCGGCCGCAGGCCGGCCCAGTACTGGGGTCGCGAAAAATCGGCGCCATCAGGGAACAGCGACTTTGCCACCTTCAGCATGTGGCGGAAGTTCTCCGGCTTGTGTGCATTGCTGTAACCGGCGAACTCGGCTGTCGCGGTGATCCGCAGCCTGTCCCCGAGCGGGCAGTACGCGACCAGGTTTTCCTCGTCGACACCGCCGATACGCGGCGGATTGTTGCGTCCCGAGACCGGTACCGTCACCGAATAACCCTTGACGGGATAGATCGGCAGATCGACGCCAAGCGGCTTTGCGACATGCGGGCTGTAGACGCCGAGGCTAAGGACATAGATATCGGCCGTTTCCCGGCCGCGATCTGTCAACACGGCCTTGACCGTGTCGCCCTCCAGGTCGAATCCGGTGATCGTGGTGGAGAACTTGAACGTCGCCCCCTGCGACTCGCAGTAGCGGGCAAGCTGTTCGGTGAACAGGCGGGCGTCACCGCTTTCGTCGCCCGGGGCATAGAGCGCCCCGGCGATCTGCTCCTTCACCGGCTCCAGCGCAGGATCGATGCGTGCAGCCGCGTCCCTGTCGAGCGTCTGGATCTCGCATCCGTTGTCCTTGAGGATCTGTGCCTTGACTGCAGCGGTCTCGAAGGCCGTGGGGTTGCGATAGAAGTAGAGGAGACCGCCGTCACGACCGTCGTACTTGACGCCGGTATTGGCGACGGTCTCCTTGAACACCTCGTGCGAGTAGTTGCAAAGGCGCACCTTGCGCACAGTGTTGGTGGCTGCACGTTCGGCCGTGCATTGCTTCCAGAACAGCCACATCCACCGCCACAGTGCCGGATCGAGATTTGGGCGGAACACCAGGGCCTGGTCGTTTCGCCACAGCGAACGAAGCAGGATCTTCGGCGCTGCCGGTGACGACCAGGCATAGGAGTGCGCCGGCGCGAACAGACCGGCGTTTGCGTAGCTGGTGAAACGGGCCGGTGCCTCCTCCCGATCGATGATCGTGACGTCCCAGCCGTCCTTCTGCAGCTCGTAGGCCGTTGTAACGCCAACGATGCCAGAGCCCAGAACGAGCGCCTTCATGAAACCTGTTCCTTCGTGCTGCGGTGTCTACAATGCGGCAACCACGGCAATTTCGACCGTGAATTGCGGTGCGGCAAGTTTCGATTCCACACATGCACGAGCGGGCGTGTTGCCGGGAGAAACCCAGGCATCCCAAACCTCGTTCATCTCGTTGAAGGTGGAAATGTCGGACAGCCAGATCTGAGCCGACAGCAGCCTGGACTTGTCGGTACCGGCCTCGGCTAGATAGCGGTCGATCCGCTCCAGAATGTTTTGCGTCTGCTCGCGAACCGACGCGCCTGCCTTGTCGAACGCGACCTGGCCGGCGAGGTAGACCGTCCCATTGTGGATGACAGCCTGACTCATGCGTTCTCCAACGTCCAGACGACGGACTTCAGACATCGGTATCCTCCTGGCTGTTAAGGGTGAAAATGCGATCTAACACACGGGCGGCGATATGTCTCCGGCCAAATGGGCGTACTGGTGTGCGCTTCTCGCAATGTTATAATGTTACGATGACTGCGATGAAGACAACTGACCCGTTTCCGCGCCCCGGCCACGACCATCATCATTGCATGGCAGCCGTTCTGGCACGTGCCGAAACCCTGTGCCGGAAGCGGGCGTTGCGCTTAACCGCCCTGCGCAAGGCGGTGTTGCAGGTGGTGGCATCCAGCCACGTCGCGCTCGGTGCCTACGACATCGTGGAAGAGATGGCGCGATCGGGCAGCCGGCCGGCGCCGATAAGCGTCTATCGCGCCCTCGATTTCCTGATCGACCAGCGCCTTGTTCACCGTCTCGCGAGCCGCAACGCATTCGTTGCCTGCACCGCCGACGATCACCGGCAACGGATGATGTTCCTGATCTGCGAGCGCTGTGACCGCATCGCGGAGCTGCCGGCCGAAGCCGTGTTCGGTGCAATCGATGCTCATGCCGGTGACGCCAAGTTCGACGTATCGCACGCGATGATCGAGGTGGCGGGTACCTGCGGTCACTGCGCGGGAACGGCATGACGGCAATGGGGGAGCCTACTGCGGACCGCCGATCACCTGCCGCTTCCGCGCGCGCGGGCGTGACGCAACCGGATGCACGGCCGCTCGTCAGTGCCGAGGACATCACCCTCAGTGCCGGCGGACGCACCATTCTCGATCGGGTCAGCCTTGCAATCGCACCGGGCGAAATCGTCACGCTCCTGGGCCCCAACGGTTCCGGCAAGACTACCCTTCTCAAGGTACTGCTGGGGCTGGTGCGACCGGACAGCGGTCGCGTCGTGCGGCGGGAGGGAATCACCGTCGGCTACGTACCGCAGCGCTTTCCCCTCGACGGACTGGTGCCGATGTCGGTTGCCCGGTTGGTGACCCTGACCTACCGGCCGCCACCGTCGCGCCTGGAAGCCGTTCTCGAGGAAACCGGGATCGCACATCTGAGACATGCCGACGTGACGACTCTTTCGGGCGGCGAGTTCCAGCGGGCGGTAATCGCCAGGGCGCTTATCCGCCAGCCCGACCTTCTGGTTCTCGACGAGCCGTTGCAGGGTGTCGACTTTTCCAGTGAGGCGCATCTCTACCGGCTTATCGGCGGCATCCGCCGCAGCCATGGCTGCGGCATCATCCTGGTTTCACACGATCTGCACGTGGTGATGGCGGAAAGCGACCGGGTGATCTGCCTCAACCGGCACGTATGCTGCGAGGGCGTGCCGGCTGCCGTCGAGGCCCATCCGGAGTTCGTGAGGCTGTTCGGGCCGGGCGCCGCACGGGCGCTCGCGGTCTATCGCCACGATCACGACCATGTTCACGAAGCGATTCCGGGCGAGGAGACGACAGACCAACGGCATGATGACCATGCTCACTGAGCCGTTCTTCCTGCGTGCGCTGCTTGCCGCTGCGGGAGTGGCGCTGCTCGCCGCCCCCATCGGCTGCTTCATCGTATGGCGACGGATGGCCTTCTTCGGCGACACGCTTGCGCACTCGGGTCTTCTCGGGGTGGCGCTCGGCATCCTGCTGGGGATCGATCTCACGATCGGCGTCATTGCGACGACCGTCGCTCTTGCGCTCGCCCTGGTCGGGCTTCAGGCGCGCCGGCTGATCTCCAGCGACACGCTGCTTGGCATCCTGTCTCATGCGGCGCTGTCGTCGGGCCTCATAGCCGCAAGCCTCATCACCTGGGTACGGTTCGACCTGATGACCTATCTGTTCGGCGACATCCTGGCGGTCACGCGGGGCGATCTCTACTGGATCGGCGGCGGCGGCATTGCCGCCCTGGCACTGCTCGCCCATCTGTGGCGACCGCTGCTCGCCGTTACCGTTCACCAGGATCTCGCAGCCGCGGAAGGGGTGCCGGTGATGCGCACCAACCTGTTGTTCATGCTGCTAATAGCGTTCGTGATCGCGGTGGCGATGAAGATCGTCGGCATCCTGCTGATCACCTCGCTCCTGATCATCCCGGCGGCGGCGGCACGCCGCTTCGCCTCGACGCCGGAGCAGATGGCCATCATCGCCGCGGCATTCGGCCTGATCGCCGTGACGGCTGGTCTTTTCGGCTCGGCGACCTTCGACACGCCGTCAGGACCATCGATCGTTGTCGCCGCAACCGCCGTGTTCGCCGTCACGCTGATGATACCCGGCGTCGGCTATCGATTCGATGCGGGTTGATCCGTGGGCATCCCGGATACACCTGTAGCTATTGTCAGGCGTTCAGGCGCGTGCAAGAGAGTGCGCGGCCACAATCACCACAATCATCTTTCCAGAAGAAAAGACCATGACGGCAGCTGCTGAAATTCAAAGGCGACGCTCGGTGGGCGTGACGGTGGGCACCATGCAGGTGGGCGGCAATGCGCCGGTGGTCGTCCAGTCGATGACCAACACCGACACTGCCGACGTCGATGCCACGGCCGCACAGGTGGCAGCACTCGCGCGTGCCGGGTCGGAACTGGTCCGGATCACGGTCGACCGGCCGGAATCCGCCGCTGCCGTACCGCGCATCCGCGACGCGCTGGAGCGGATGAATGTCTCGGTCCCCCTGGTCGGCGACTTTCACTACATCGGCCACAAGCTGCTGAGCGACTACCCGGCATGCGCGGAGGCGCTGGACAAGTACCGCATCAATCCCGGCAACGTCGGCTTCAGGGAAAAGCGGGACACCCAGTTCGCAACGATGATCGAAAAGGCCTGCACCTACTCAAAGCCGGTGCGCATCGGCGTCAACTGGGGCAGCCTCGACCAGGAACTGCTGACGAGGCTGATGGACGAGAATGCCCGCCAGCCCAATCCGATGGATGCGCGTGCGGTGACCCACGAGGCAATCGTCCAGTCCGCCCTTCTCAGTGCTGCCCGCGCCGAGGAGATCGGGCTCGGCCGCGACCGCATCATCCTGTCGGCAAAGGTGAGCAACGTTCAGGACCTGATCACGGTCTACCGGATGCTGGCCTCGCGATGCGACCATGCCCTGCACCTGGGGCTCACCGAGGCGGGTATGGGCTCCAAGGGGATCGTGGCATCGACCGCCGGACTGGCGGTCCTGCTGCAGGAAGGCATCGGCGATACAATCCGCATCTCACTGACGCCCGAACCGGGTGGCGACAGAACGATCGAAGTGACCGTGGCCCAGCAGATTCTCCAGTCGATGGGGATCCGTTCGTTCATGCCGATGGTAACCGCATGCCCCGGCTGTGGACGCACCACCTCGACGGTGTTCCAGGAACTTGCGAACGAGATCCAGGAGCACGTACGCGCGAGGATGCCGGAATGGCGCAAGCGCTACAGCGGTTTCGAAGACCTGAAGCTTGCGGTCATGGGCTGCATCGTGAACGGCCCCGGCGAGTCGAAGCACTCCGATATCGGGATTTCATTGCCGGGGACGGGGGAGCAGCCCGCCGCTCCGGTCTTCATCGACGGCCAGAAGGTGACCACGCTCAGGGGCGAGGGGCTCGCCGACCAGTTCAAGCAGATCGTCGAGGACTATGTCGCGCGCCGCTACGGCGGCGGCGTCGCGGAGTGATCGGCCCTACTTCCGGCGCCGAACAATGAACCGGGCGGCCTCGCACAGCGTTTCTGCTGCACGGCCGTAGCCGTCGAGCGCGGCACAGGCTTCCTCGACCAGTTCCTCCGCCTTGCGCCTTGCCGCATCAATGCCGAGCAGCGAGACGAACGTAGCCTTCCCGGCCTCGCTGTCCTTTCCGGCACGTTTGCCGATCTCCGCCGTGTCGCCTTCCTCGTCGAGCAGGTCGTCGGCAATCTGGAAGGCTAGGCCAATGCGATCGGCATAGGTTCCAAGTGCGCTGCGGTCGTCCGCGCCGCTCTCGGCAAGGATGGCGCCGGCCTCGCACGAGAACCGGAACAGGCGGCCGGTCTTCAGGTTCTGCAAGGTGACAATCTCGTCGAATCCGACCGGCGCCTTCTCCGCCTCGAGGTCGAGCATCTGACCGCCGACCATGCCGGCGGCACCTGCCGCTCCCGCGAGCGCCGACACGAGCTCCGCGCGCACTGCGGGCGACGGGTGAGTGGCCTCGTCGCCGAGTATCTCGAATGCGTAGGTCAGCAGGCCGTCGCCGGCGAGGATGGCCGTGGCCTCGTCGAAGGCAATGTGGACGGTGGGCCTGCCGCGCCTCAGATCGTCGTCGTCCATGGCCGGCAGGTCGTCATGGACCAGTGAGTAGCAATGGACACATTCGACGGCCGCGCCGGTACGCAACGCATAGGCGGGTTCGACGCCGAGCAGACGCGAGGTCTCGACGACGAAGAACGGCCGCAACCGTTTTCCGTCGCCGAGCACCGCATAGCGCATCGCGTCGACGACGCGGCTTGCAGGCGCACCGTCGAACGACAGCAGCCGATCGAGTACCGCTTCGACCTCTTCGGCCGTGCGTCTGAGTGTGGCCTCGAATGTCATGGACGCGCCTGCCCTCCCGCGGGTATGCCGCATGCCTGTGACAGTCTATGCGGTGGTTTGTGTCGCTGTGAATATCGCGCTAGGTGTTTGATTAATGGGGTAATCGCGGGCACGCAAGGCACGGGCGGGTGTGCCCATGCGCGGAGACACACGGTTGGATGGCAGCGGGCGCAGGTGGGCGGGCATTGCCGCTGTCGTTGCCGGTACGGTGGTTGCACTGCCGCTGGTGCTGACGTTGCTGTATGCGGTGGTGCCGCCGCCGGCCAGCACACTCATGATCCTCCGCCTGGTACAGGGCTACGGACTGAACCGGGAATGGGTGGCCTACGACGACATCTCTCCCCATCTCGTCGCCGCTGTCGTCGCTTCCGAAGACGCCCGGTTCTGCAGTCACCGAGGTGTTGACTGGCAGGAGGTGGAAAGGGCGCTCGACAGCGACGGCAGGCCGCGCGGCGCCAGCACGATAACGATGCAGCTCGCCAAGAACCTGTTCCTGTGGCCGGGCCGCAGCTACGTCCGCAAGGGCCTGGAGTTGCCGCTCGCTTATTGGCTGGATCTTGTCCTCTCCAAACGCAGGCTGATGGAAATCTACCTGAATATCGTGGAATGGGCGCCAGGCGTCTATGGTGCCGAGGCAGCGAGCCGTCACCACTTCGGCAAGTCTGCCGCCGACCTGTCCCGCAGGGAAGCCGCCCTTCTGGCAGCCGCCTTGCCCAACCCGCTGGAGCGCACCGCGGGGCGGCCGGGACCGGTCACGCGGCGGGCGGCGGCGAGGATCGAGCGGCGGATGCGCGGCATCGGCCCCTATCTCGACTGTCTCAAGCAGACGTCCGCGTGAAAGCGTCGCGGAGTAACGGCGGGACTAGCGTCGATGCCGCATTATCGCGTATAAGGCGGCCCGATCGAATGGTGGGCGCCTTGTCCGCGCCCGTTCAGCAGATACCTGGGAGACCGATGCCATGGCGGTGCCGAAGAAGAAGGTTTCGCGTATGCGACGCGGCAATCGCCGCTCCGGTGATGCGCTGAAGCAGCCGGCCTACGTCGAAAACAAGGAGACGGGTGAACTGCACCGGCCGCATCATATCGACCTGAAGACCGGTATGTATCGCGGCAGACAGGTGCTCGAGCCGCGGGAGGAATACTGACCTCCGCTTCTATCGTCGTGCAGTAACTTGAGGGCGGCTTCGGCCGCCCTTCCTGTTGGTCCCGGTCGCGTTTCGGACTATCGTCCGGTGTCCATTGCCCACCGTGAGGCCGTCGATGCTCGCCTACCTGCCGCTCATGCTGCTGCCATTGATCGCCTACAACATCGTGGCATTCGCGACTGCGGAACCGCTTGATGCCGAGATCGGACGGATCAGCATGGTTTCCGGCGCAGAATGGATCATCACGTTGTCCGACGTGTTGATCCTGTTCGCGCTGGCCATCCTGTTCTTCGAGATTCTCAAGTCCACGCGCACCAGTGCGATCAGCGTCGTCGACCATATCCTGTCGACCACGGTGTTCATCATTGCCCTGGTCGAGTTCCTGCTGGTCGGCCCGGCGGGGACGTCAACATTCTTCATCATCGTGATGATTGCCCTCATCGATGTCATGGCCGGCTTCTCCGTCACCATACGGTCGGCCAGGCGCGACTTCGCGATCGGCCCGTATGACGCACAACCCTAGTCCGGCAGCCTGATGCCAGCGGGCGATCGCCGCCGACGGCCGCCGATGTCGTAAACTGTTCGGTCGATGTCGCTCAGGCCGAGGCCGGCTGCATCTTCATGACTAATTTCCCAAACAAACGGGAGAGGGCAGAGGAGCGACGGCCGTGAAATCACATGCGCGTGTGGTGGTGGTCGGCGGCGGCGTCGTCGGCGTATCCACGCTCTATCACCTGGCGAGGAAAGGCTGGTCCGACGTCGTGCTCGTCGAACGGCGCGAGCTCACGTCGGGTTCGACCTGGCATGCCGCGGGGCTCTTGCCGCTGTTCAACATGAGCTACTCGGTCGGCCAGATCCACAAGTACTCGGTCCGGTTCTATCAGGAACTCGCCGACGAAACCGGCATGGATACCGGGTTCCGCAAGGTGTCCAACATCCGTCTCGCGCGGCAGCCGGATCGGATGGACGAGTACCGCTACTACGCGGGCGTGGCCAAGACCATCGGCGTGCAGGTGAATTTCCTCGAGCCGGAGGAAATCAGGGAACGCTGGCCCTATGTCGAGATCGACGGTCTGATCGGCGCGATCGAACATCCGGAGGACGGGTACATCCAGCCGGCGGATCTCACCCAGGCACTCGCCCGTGCCGCGCGCGAGCGTGGGGCCGAGATCTACCGCAACACGACCGTCACGGGGATCGTACGTCGGAACGGCGACTGGGTCGTCGAGACCGACAACGGGGACATCACTTGCGAACACGTCGTTTCGGCGACCGGCAACTTCGTGCGCAAGACGGGCGAGATGGTCGGCCTCGACATTCCCGTGATGCCCGTGGAACACCAGTACATCGTTACCGAGCCGCACCCCGAAATACGCAAGTTCCGCGAAGCGGGCGGACGCGAGCTGTGTGTGCTGCGGGAGTCCGACTCCTCTTGGTACATGCGCGAAGAGAACTATGGGCTTCTGCTCGGGCCCTACGAAAAAGGTGCGCCGGTCTGTTATGTCGACGGCCCGCACGAGGACGCGGAGTACGAACTGTTCCAGGAGGATCTGGAACGACTGGAGCCATATATCGAAACGGCCATCGCCCGTGTGCCGTATTTCGGCGAGGTCGGCATCAAGCAGGTCTACAACGGCGCCATCTGCTATACGCCCGACGGCTCGCCCATCATCGGGCCGGCGTGGGAGCTCCCCAATTTCTGGCTGAACGAAGGGCACAGCTTCGGCGTCACGGCTGCCGGTGGAGCGGGATGGCAGCTCGCCGAGTGGATTGTCGAAGGCGAGCCTTCCATCGACATGATGGGCGTCGATCCGCGGCGGTTCGGTCCCTACGCGACCCGCGGCTATCTCAGGGCAAAGAACGAGGAGGCGTACGCCAACGTCTTCACCGTACACTACCCCGACGAGGAACGTCCCGCGGGGCGACCGCTCAAGCGTTCGCCGTGTTACGAGCGGATGCGTGCACTGGGCGCGGTCTTCGGCAGCGTCTACGGCTGGGAGCGGCCGAACTGGTTCGCACCCGAAGGATACGAGGTGCCTGCCGACGAGCTCGATCGCAGCGACCTCCTGCTGAACCACAACCACGGCCCGGCCGATCATACCGGCCGCGTGCGCGAGCGGTGGTCGTTCCGCCGCTCCAACTATTTCGAGCATGTCGGACGTGAATGCCGGCACGTGCAGGAGAAAGCCGGTCTTCTCGACATGACCGCGTTCGCCAAGTGCCACGTTAGCGGGCCGGGTGCCGAGGAGTGGCTGGATGGACTGGTCGCCAACCGCATTCCGAAGACGGTGGGACGGGTCAACCTTTGTCACATGCTCTCGCTGAACGGCGGGGTACGGTCCGAATTCACCATCTACCGTACCGGCCCTGAGAGCTTCTACCTGGTCTCGGCCGGCGCATTCGAGCGACACGACCACGACTATCTTCTGAAGAACCTGCCGAGCGACGGCAGCGTCCGGATGCATCCCGTCACGACGCAGATCGGGGTGCTCGTGCTCGCCGGTCCGCAGTCGCGCGCGATTCTGCAGAAACTTACGGACACCGACCTCTCGTCGACGAACTTTCCCTGGCTGACAGGTCGGAAAATCAATGTCGGCCATGCCACTGCACACGCACTTCGGGTCAACTTCGTCGGCGAACTGGGGTGGGAACTGCATCACCTGATCGAGATGCAGAACACCATATTCGACCTGCTCATGGATGCCGGCGCCGAATATGACCTGAAGCCGTTCGGGATCCGGGCCATGGACTCGCTCCGGATCGAGAAGTCCTACCGCCTGATCCCGCGCGAACTATCCATCGAATATGCCGCCCTCGAATCGGGGCTTCACCGGTTCGTTCACCTCAACAAGGGACAGTTCATCGGCCGCGACGCGCTGGTCGCCTGGCAGGAGAGGGGCTTCGACAACGCCTTCGTGACGCTGGAGGTCGGCGACATCACGGACGCCGATGCACGCGGCAACGAACCGATCTACGCCAATGGAAAGCTGGTTGGCCGCGCCACATCGGGCAACTACGGCTGGAGGCTCGGCAAGAGCCTTGCCCTTGCCATGGTGAGACCCGACGTTGCCGAACCCGGCACGGCGCTGGAAATCGAGATCCTGGGCAGGCGTCACCCGGCGACGGTCATTCCCGAGAGCCCCTACGATCCGGAGAATGAACGGCTGCGGAGCTGAACCGAGCGCAACCCCGAGGGGGTAATGCCGGGATCCGCCGACCTGAACCGATCGCCGCCCGACAGAACAGACAGCGACAGAAAAGGCCTGCCAATGCGGCAGGCCTTTTAGGCTTCGTTGCGACGGTGGGCATGGCCACCAGCCGGCCCGTGGAGCGGACGAGCGCCGGTTCAGTGTTGCCGGCGCCCGGCGACCCTTCGTCCTAGAACAGGCCTACGATCTCGCCGTCTTCCAGGCCGATCGTTTCTGCCGCCGGCACGCGCGGCAGACCGGGCATGGTCATGATGTCACCGCAGATGGCGACAACGAACTCGGCACCGGCCGACAGTCTGATCTCGCGGATCGGAACTTCGAAGCCCTTGGGCTCGCCCTTGAGCGACGGATCCGTGGAGAAGCTGTACTGGGTCTTGGCCATGCAGATCGGGAAGTGGCCGTATCCGGCCTCCTGGAACTGCTTGAACTGGGCCCGAACCGGGGCCGATGCGGTGATCCCGTCCGCACCGTAGATGCGCTTGGCGATCGTCTCCGTCTTCTCCCACAGGCCCATGTCGTCGGGATAGAGCGGCTCGAATGCGCTCTTCCCGGACTCGGCGAGCTCAACCACCGCACGGGCGAGTTCCTCGGTTCCAGCGCCGCCATCAGCCCAGTGCGTTGCCTTGTATGCCTTGACGCCGAGGCTTTCACAGTAGTCCTGGACCGCCTTGACTTCGGCATCGGTGTCGGTGATGAAGTGGTTCACCGCGACCGCGACCGGAAGCTTGAAGTTCTCCGTAACGTTGCGGATGTGACGGCCGAGATTGATAAGGCCGTCCTTGACTGCCTTCACGTTTTCCTTGCCGAGGTCCTCGCGGCCAACGCCACCGTGCATCTTGAGTGCCCGGATGGTAGCGACGATGACTGCCGCGTCGGGTTTCAGACCCGCCTTGCGGCACTTGATGTCGAAGAACTTCTCTGCCCCGAGGTCGGCACCGAAGCCCGCTTCCGTGACGACGAAATCACTCAGCTTGAGGGCCGTCTTCGTTGCCATGACGGTGTTGCAGCCATGGGCGATGTTGGCGAACGGGCC
>Ga0079224_100009679_pt1 | contig 13175 bp, 12 predicted proteins | sample Stecom2015_FD_80414 | JGI IMG/M metagenome (GOLD analysis project Ga0079224, IMG submission 80414) | Agricultural soil microbial communities from Utah to study Nitrogen management - Steer compost 2015 | ecosystem: Environmental > Terrestrial > Soil > Agricultural land | place: USA: Utah... | reverse complement strand
GCACGCCAGCCAGCACGCCGGGGGCGACGAAGCCACCACCGCACACAAACCACTTCCACTCCTCAATTGTCAACGTGCATCGCGCTGGGACGCAAAAAACCCGCTTCTCAAGCGGGTCCCCGATTACTTCAGCTGATGATCAGATCTGCTGAACTCTCGGGGCATCCCCTCTCACGATTCCGCAACTCACCGCGCGCGCCGATGGCGCCCGCCTTGGTGTAGCCTAAGTAGTGTACATTCAGCGCTACGAGGTGTCAAGGTTGAGACTGGGTATCTCGGCGAAACTCGCCGTTTCGCATCCCATTTCTCGATATGGTAACGTCCATGCCCGGGACGCGCGCAAACGATGCGGGGATCAGGCGTGCCCGACCAGGGTGGGGAGAGGCCGATGATGCCGTTCGGTACGGATTCCAATCTCGATCTTGCTCAGATGCTCTTCGACCTGGGCGGTGTCCAGTTCGGAAGCTTCGATCTCCCTGGCACAGCCGGCAAGTCACCCGTCTACATCAACCCGCGCGTCCTGATCAGCGAGCCACGTGTGCTGCGCCGTATCGGCCGCTTGATCAACGCCGCGATCGCCTCCGACCGCGCCAGGGTGCGCCCGCACCTGGCATCCTTCGCGGCCGTCGCCGGCGTCCCAATGGGCGGCCTCCACATCGCCACGGCGTACGCGCTCGAATCCGACACCCCGCTGGTCTTCCTCCACCGCCAGGACGATGACGATGGCGTCGGCCGCGTTGAGGGCAGCATTACCCCTGGCCAGACGGTGCTGGTCATGGACGACCTGATGACCGGCGGGCGCTCGATTCTGGCAGCTGCCCGTCGCATCGAAGCCGCCGGCATGCGCGTGCGGGACGCGATCGTCCTGATTGACCGCGAGCAGGGCGGCGTCGAGCGCCTGAAGGAGCGCGGCTACAACGTCAGGCCGATCCTCGGGCTGAACACGATGCTGACCTTCTACCACTCCAACCAGCTCATCGACGACGCCACCTTCGAGCGCTGCGTCGCCTACCTGGCCGACTTCCGCAAGCATCGCGACACCGACACGCTGGGTAGCAACTAGCAGCCGAAAAGCGCTGGCCACCCCGCGACGTAGTAGTTGTCCTCACTCCACGTCACTGGGTTCACCGCTATGTAGTCGCGGATGCGCTCCAGTGACCTGTCGTTGCGGATGATATGTTCGTAGTAGTTGCGCTGCCACGCGAAATCCGGTAGCGCATTGATGCGGATCGACCGTGTTGCTGATGCCTTGAACGTCCGAACGATCTCACCGAGCGCCACCGGCGAGTACCCGTCAGAGCCATCCCCGCGCCGTGTAGGGGCGTGATTCATCACGCCCGGCGAACCCACATGACCAGTTTGCGTGGCGAACGGGCGCTCGCCGATCACCTGCCCATCCGGCGATTCGATATGGATGACGCCGTGTACATGGTTGGGCATGACGACCATTGCGTCCAGGCCAACCCACGGGAACCGGTTCGGCAGGTCATACCACGCAGCCTCAACGATTCTCCCGGCGTGTGTCAATTGGTGCGCGGAACCTTCGATCGTCGCAGGCACCGGTCTGTGCTTTACGACACAGATGGTGATGAAATACGCGCACGGCGTCGCATAATCGTACTTTTGCAATCGCACACTGCGACGGCAAGGGAGGTCCGGATCAGGTTTCTGCCGCACGCGGATTCCTTTCCACCCATGGGTCGGGCCAGCCGGGCGTGATGAATCACGCCCCTACATCGCTTCGGGCTGCCCCGACGCTACCAGTATCCCCTGCGCCAGTGAATTGCGCGCATCGCCTCGACTGCGTGCCGGCCCCAGTGCCCCTGAAACGAGGATCGGACTTCGAATTGCAGGTCCGCCAGGCGGTCGGGATCGTCCCAGGTCGTGACAGGCTGCACATCGCGTTAGATGTCTGCCAGATCACCCGCCAGCGGCGCTTCCACCAGGTCGGTGTCGTTGTGCGGGTCGAATACCGTGCGATACGGGTCATCGTTGCCGGTCAAGGCGTTGATCGACGTGAAGAGCGCCCTCCACTCGCCGCTACCTAGACCGTCGATGTCAATGTCATCGTCGCTCGGCGGATACCACGGCAGGGTCAGGCCGGCCGCATACAGCACTGCCAGCGGTTCGGCGATCGCCGCATAAAACGAATCGGCATCGGAGAATTCCGACACCGATTCGATGACGTCGCAGAAGCGTTGGGCCGCTACGCAGAAACGCAGCCAGGCCTCGTCCTCAGGCGCGGCACCCCGGTCCACTATTGACCGCCTAGACCCGCTTAAACTTCGAAATCCGCTGACCCTCAAGCACCTCGGCCACGTACAGCGAACCCTCGGAATCGACGGCGGCGGAGTGCGGGGCGTAGAAGTTGCCCGGCTCGGTGTTGCGCTCGCCGCCGATGCGGGCGATCAGGAAATCGTCCTGGTCGAAGATCGCGACGCGGCCCTGGAGTTCGGCGACGTAGCGCAGTCCGTCGCGGTCGACGATGATGTCGCACGGCTGCTTGACGCCAGTGATCTTGCCCAGGTACTCGCCTTCGAGCGTGAAGCGCTGGATGCGCCAGTTCTCGCGGTCGCAGACGTACACCTGCGGCTGGCCGTCGCGCTCGATCACCCGGGCCGCGTGGGGCAGGCGGAACGCTCCGGGCGCGACGCCGGGCTCGCCCCAAGAGCGCACGTGCTCGCCGCCGGAAGTGAACTGGTGGACGCGCGCGTTGCCGTAGCCGTCGGCCACATAGATGTCACCGTTGGGCGCCACGCCGGCGTCCGTCGGGCGATTGAAGTAGCCCAGCGGGTCGGCCGGCTGGTCGGGCGTGCCGATCGTCCAGACCGGGTTGCCATCGAGATCCGCCCGGCTCACGGTGTGGCGGTCGCGGTCGGTCACGATCAGGTACTCACCCTGGTCATCGCTAGCGATCGTGACGCCGTGGATGTCCTTCCAGTGGTCGTTCGGCTCCCAGGTGCCGAGGTAGTTCCCGTCCTTGTCGAAGATCAGCGGAGAGTTCTCCCCGCGATGGAAGACGAACACCCGATCCTGGGAGTCGACGATCACCTCAACCGCCTGCCCCAGTTTCTGGCCTTCCGGGAAACTCGGCCAACCCTCGGCATACTCGAACTGTGGAATTCCGCCTCCCGACGACATACCAGGCCCCTTCCAATCGCCACGCTCAATCCGGTTGAGTCGCCACAGTCTAGCACCACTCCAGCGGCGAATTGCCCCGTCGCCGCGGCGAGTTCGACGGCATCTGGACCCGTCGTCAGGCCAGGCTCTCCAGCACTTCTGTCGCCTGGAGCAGAGCGTCGTGAATCCGGTTTCGCTGGCGGATCTGGCTCGTCCACAGGAAGCGGTAATCGTCGCTGCCAGGATCCAGCACGGCCAACTGACGCATCGGCGCGAGGCCGGGCAGCACCGGAAGCTGGAGCGCCGGGTCGAACTCGTACGGGCCGTCGATCGTGAACAGCGCGGGGTTCACGATCCGGGTCACCCTTAGCAGCGCAGCGTTATGGCTCTCGATATCTGCTGGAGCCAGCGTGGCCACCCGCTCGGCCGCCGCCCGGTAACGCTCGGCGGCGGCGATCACCTCCGACAGGTCCAGATGGGTGCCCGCGGCCTCTTGAAGGTCGGTGAGCTGCTGCAGGAAATCGTTTGCCGACGGCACGAAGTTGAATGGGTGGACGGCCGGGCAGCACATCCGGGCGACCATCGTGACGTAGATGCGCACATCGTCGGCCAGGATTTTCGGGTCGGCCTTGTCAAGTGTGTCCTCGGGCGAGTGCCACCAGTAGGCGCCGCCGCAGCCGCCGACTGCCTTGCGGTCCGGGTGGTCGACCGGCAGCATTCGGAACGCTCCGAGACTGGACAGCCCGACGCCCAGGAACGACTGGTCTCCGGCCTTGAGCGGACGGCGGATGTTCGGTTCTTGGCCGGACAGCTCTCGGACGACCGCCGCGGTGATGTGCTCGATTTCGCCCATGTTGTAGCGGCAATCCCAGATCTCGGTCTCGCGCACGCCCGGCGAGTCGATGTTCAGGTAGCCGAGGCAGTTCTGGCGCAGCTCCATGAAGTGGGTGTCGACATACCAGGTCGAGCCAGAGTATCGCCCGGTCGAGTGACCCGGCCACCAGCAGAAGCGCGCGCCGTAGCGCAGCCCCTCGCGCTGCTCCTGGAGCACGCGCGCCATCTCGATCAGCGCGGCGTCGCCGGTTGCGTTGTCGGTGATGCCCTCGTACCACGAGTCGATATGCGCGCCGACGAGCAGGAAGCGCTCGCCCGCGTCGATTGCGCCCGGCTTGACGTTGGCGACGGTCAGCGGCACCTCGCGCCAGCGGGTGTCGACGTTGGAGACCATCCGGACGCGCACGGTTCCATTCCGGCAGAGCTCCGCCAGCTTCTCGCCGTCGGCGTTGTTGACGCCGAGCGCCGGGATGCCGGGGATGTTGCTGGCGGTCTCAGGCGTCGGCGTGCCCCAGACGCTGGTCGCGATCATCTCGTGGACGACTGACTCGTCCGAGGGCCAGATGTGGATGTGGCCCAGCGCGCCGCGCTCCTCGGCCCTGCGGATGCCGTCCGGCCCGCCGTCCATGGTCAGCACGACCTTACCGCGCACATCCAGGCCGCTGTAATCGCCCTGCACCGCCCGGTGGCTGAAGATCATCGCGCCAGCCTCGGGGCGCTCGAATGGCACATAGACCAGTTCGGCGGTGACGCCGCCCTCTGGCGTCTGCGCCCCGAATGAGCGCGTCCGCACGTGAAACGATTCGATGACCTCGCTATTCTCGCCTAGCAGGTCCAGTTCGCCGGGGCCGGGCAGGGAGATCAGCGATTGAAAGGATAGGATCTCACAGGGGATGCCGTACTCGTCCATACGCGCTTTGACGTAGCGCGCCGCCTCCCACTCATCCTCCGTGCCCGAGTCGCGAAAGAGCTTGCTGAAGCGTTCCAGATGGCTCGCCAGCTTTTCGGCTGAGACTAGCGATCGCAAGCGAGCTTCGTAGGTCGTGTCGACAGTCATCGCGCGGCATCTCCAATCGCACGTGTTTCCGTCGCCGGCTGGCCCCCCAGTTGCTCCCAGCGGAAGCAACTCGTCAGGTGGTCGTTGACCAGCCCGGCGGCCTGCATGAAGGCATAACAAATCGTCGGGCCGACGAAGCGAAAGCCCCGCCGCTTCAGTTCCTTGCTCATCGCCTCGGACTCCGGTGTCGAGGCCGGCACGTCCGCCAATGTGCCCCACCGGTTCTGAATCGGCTCGCCATCGACGAAGGACCAGATGAAATCGCTGAATGATTGACCGGTGTCGAGCAGGTCCAGATAGGCGCGCGCGTTACCGACCGTCGCCCGGATCTTGGCCTGGTTGCGAACGATGCGCTCGTCCTCGCGGAGCTGCTGGATGCGCGCTTCGTCGTAGCGGGCGATGATCTCTGGGTCGAAGCCGTCGAACGCGGCGCGGTAGCCCTCGCGCTTGCGGAGGATCGTGATCCAGCTCAAGCCTGCCTGGGCGCCTTCGAGGATCAGGAATTCGAATAGGGCCCGGTCGTCGCGCACCGGGACGCCCCACTCGTTGTCGTGGTAGGCGCAATAGAGCGGGTCGTCGCCGCTCCACGCGCAGCGGGGCTTGTCGCCCGGCGTCAGTGTCGCCGCTCCCACGCTAGTCAGCCGCCATCACTTCGGCCGGGACCGCCGCCGGCAGCAGCTCGGCGACGTTGCGGGCCAGCAATGACTGGGCCAGCAGGACCGGCACGCCTGTGACAGCTGAGACCTCCGCGCGCATCGCTTCGTCCATACCCACGCAGGTCATCCAGACCAGTTCGACGTCCTCGGCGCGCAGCAGCTCACCGGCCGCGCGCGCCTCGCGCAATCGTTCGGAGCCGCTATATGGCGACGCCGCCGTGACGGCTGCGTCGATGCCGCGGGCAGCGTAGCGCTCGCGTTCGCGCTCGACCTGCCCGGGATCTGGCTTGATGATGCCGAGCTTGCGGCCCTCCGCCAGCGTGCCGACGATGGCGGGGAAGAGCTTGCCTGGGTTGACGATCAGGCGGGGCGAGCGCAGCGCCGACCAATCGGCCCCGCACAGGATGACGAACAGGCGGACGTCGTGCTCCTCGAGCGCCAAATCGACCTTCTCCTGCATCTTGGGCAGGATCAGCTCGTGGGACAGCAGCACCGAAGAGTCATCGCGCAGGCGCGTCACGATGCCGACCTCGCCAGGTCGCGCTCGGAAGCCGTCGATCTGCTCGTTATTGAGTCCGTCGAGCGCGCCGTACTCGACGATCCGCGTGCCCGGCGGCAAGCTGCGCCGCAGCGCCGGCACCACGTCGTCGCGCGGGGTCTGGCCGATGGTGATGGTGGCGATCGTCGTCGGGGTGTCGCTCATGCTGGTTCCTTCCGCGTCGGGTGGTGTGCAAGGCATTTTCGGCTCGATCATAGACGACCGAGTCGAAACCTGGCGTGTAGATAGAGATTTGTACCCCTCGCCCAGTTGGAACGCGGCGGCGAAGGGCGATAAGCTATGAGCGAAAGGAGATTGTGAAACATGAAACGAAACAGTCTCTTGAGTTTCCTCTCGATAGCAGCCGTGCTGCTGCTGCTCGTCGCCGCCTGTGGCGATGACGACGACGAGGATCCGACGGCCACCTCACCTTCAGCCGGGGGAGCGCCGACCGAGACGCGCGCGGCTGGCGATGGTGGCGAGACGCCGTCCGACGATGAGGACGGCGAGAACGGTGGTGGCGATAGCGACCTGGTCGCTTTGGGCGAAGAGCTCTACACCGCCCAGGGCTGCAACGCCTGCCACACGACCGATGGCTCGCAGGGCGTTGGGCCGACCTGGCAGGGCCTGTTCGGCCATGAGGTGACGCTCGATAGCGGGGAGACCGTGACGGCCGACGCCGACTACATCAAGGAGTCAATCGTCGAGCCGAACGCGAAGATCGTCGAGGGGTACCAGCCGATCATGCCGGCGTTCCCGAACCTCAGCGACGAGGAACTCGACGCAATCGTTGCGTATATTGAGTCCCTCTCCTAGTTAGACTCAAGGACAAGACAAGCTCACCAGGGAGCCGCCATCTGGCTCCCTTTTTCGTAGCTACACCCGCGCTGCGTGGCCGCTTGCGGCTCCTTGCCAGGTGCGTGATGATGAATTGCGAGGCTCTCTGATCGTGGAGCCGCACGCGTTGCCTCTCTCCGTCCGTTTCTCAGGACGGCCAGAGCTGGCGACGCGACGCGAACCGATAGGAACGGCGTCTCGCGCGCCGCAGGCATGAGCAACACAGTTTGAGGAGGCAATGATGGCCGAGAAGATGGTGGCCGCGCTGGTGACGTTCGAGCTCGACAGCCCGTTGAGCGTCGAAGAGGCGACGGCGAAGTTTGAGTCGACCGCGCCGAACTACCGTGGCCTGGCGCACCTGATCTCCAAGGCGTACATCCGCAGCGACGACGGCCGCACCGTCGGCGGCTTCTATGTCTGGGACTCGCGCGAGGCCGCCGAGGCGATGTACGCTGGCGACTGGGAGCAGCGCGTAACGGCCGTCTACGGCGTCGCGCCGAGGCTTCAGTACTTCGATGTCCCGGTGCTAATCGAAAACGAACGGGTCGCGGCCAGCTAGGCCGCGACCCGTTCACAGTGCCCCACGTCGGATTGGGAGGCTGAGCGCTCCCTCGCCCGCTCAGCTACTCCACGATACGCATCGGCTCGTAGACGAACATATCGGTGCCCGATAGGGTCCAGTTGCTTCCTGCGAGGCGGACCGCCCATCCGACGATGTTGCCGACCTGATGGAACCCTGACCGGCCGATGATGTGCGTCTGGCCGCCCTCGATGTAATCCGCCGGCCCCGAGGGCTGCGTGCGGTTGACGATCAGGCCTTCGAAGCGGCCGCCGGTGGGCTCCAGCTGGATGTTCGACCGCGAGTAACCAGGATAGAAGCGGTCCTTACCGTCAGCGAAGATCAAGACGTTGTGCTGGTGTGCCTTGAGGTTCAGGTTCTGGCCCTTGATGTAGACATTCGGCGCCACGAGTGTCACTGTGCCCTTAATGTTGTCCGCGACGAGCGACAACGTGCGGTCGCTGGAGGGGCTGCCGGTTCGACAGAGAACGCCCGGCTTGAGCGTGCGGCTGTGGGTCATCCGGCCGCCTTCCCACCAGGGGCCGTCGCGGGTGATGTCGCCGTTTACCGAATCCAGATTATGGGTGCACGAGAAGTCTCCTCGGCGGAAGATCACGGGCCAGTCCTGCCAGGTCGACGCCTGGATGGTGATTCCCGGGTTATTGACGGTGGGGTTCGGCATCGGGAAGAGCTCGTCGCCACAGTCAACCTTTCTGTCCAGCCGGTATGCCTGCGGACCGCTCTTGTAGGTCAGCTTTCCGGTGATCGTGTTGCCGCTGCTGTTGCGCAGGTCCAGGCCGCCGTTTGAGTGCACGGTGCCATTGATCGTGATATTGCTGCCGGCGATGGTGACGGTGCCTTCCCAGCAGTGGTAGTCCTTTTTCGCCACGATTGAGCCGTAGCCGGCCACCTCGTGCGAGGCAACGGTGCGGGCTGAGATATCGACCGACGAAAGACCGAGTGCCGGCATGAAGTAGGTGCCAACCTCGTCGGTGATCCGCACCTCGATTTTGTTGGGATCGCCCTCAAAGGGCACGTTCACGGTGACACCCGTAGAGAAGCCGTTTTGCGCGGCGATGTCCAGCGCGGCGGCGCGCGCTGCGGCCGGGTCACCCGGGAGCTGGCTGGCTCCGGCGAGCGCTGCCAGGTCGGCGGCGCTCTGGATCGCGCGGCGCGACTGGAACAAGTGCGCGGCGTCGATGCCCAGACCGAGCATGCCGATGAAGACTGGCAGCATCAGGGCGAAGATGACCATGACCTGGCCACGTTGGCGGTCCAGGCCGGGAATATGACTCAACAAGCGTTTCACCGCCGTGCTCCCCTTCGTTCCTACTCGATCATCATTTCGGTTGTGGCCGACAGCTGGAATGGCGCGCTCGAGCCGAAGAGCATCATGACCACCGGCGTGAAGCGGTAGTTGACCGTCACGCGTAGCCGATCTCCGATCTCGCGATCGCCGTAGTTCTTCGCGCCGCCGTTGACCTGGACGGTCACATCGCCCGGACGAACTTCCAGCGGGCTGGCAGCGTCCACCGCGCGCGTTCGAATCTGGGAGACATTTGTGGTCGTGACCAGGATGCCCTCGCGCGCCGCTTCCTGAGCTGCATGGTTGATCGTGTTGTAGGCATAGATCATGCGGCCGCCTTCGAGGACGCCGAACAGCATGAAGAAGAACAGCGGCGCAACCAGCGCGAACTCGACCACGGACTGGCCACGGCCCGTCGCGCGAAGCTTTCGTCGCATGGCGCTCACTCCCAGCCTACTCTCGACGTTGCCGTGTAGCTGATCCTCAGCGGCCCGCCTCCCCAGATTTCGGAGATAAGCGGCACGCTCGTCTCAAAGTCGACGATGGCCGTCACGCGGTTGATGTTGCCGACCGTGAACGAGCGCTCGATGACCACATCGGTGAGTTCGGTAGAACCAGCCGCGTTGTCGGCGGCGGACCTCACATCCGCGTTCGAGCGGCTCGGGTCCATCGCAACGCGCGCGCCATCGCGGGCCGCGTTGGTCACCGCGATCGAGGCAAAGTAGGCGCGACCGAACTCGAGGACGCCGAACAGCATCAGGGCGAGCACGAGTGCGACGACGGCGAATTCCAACAGCGCCTGGCCCTCGCGAGCGCCGCCTGAGCGGTCGCCCGACTGTTTGGCTGTCGAACTGCAAGGAGGGAGGTGCCGCATCGGATCAGTTCCCATTCCGGCCTCGGTCCACCTGGCCATCAGAAATTTGGACGAAAGGCCTATGCCGATGTGTGTGATAGTAGCGGTGCGTATGCAGGCGGGGAATGGAACGAAGGTCCTAGAAGATGGCCGGTAAAAATGTCTTGGGACCCCTGAATCCCCGTAAGTATCAGCATCTCGCAACCTCAACGGGCACGCTCGAAGGACTCCCGGGAGTCACAGACTCCGGCTTCCGAGGTGACCGGGATACCCCATCGCGTCGAGACTCGCTTCTACTTCCGCGCCCGGCTGGCCGGTGGGATAGGAGACCCGTTTCCGGCCCAAATGGGACTTCCGTCTACGTGCCGCCACTACGGCTAGGTCCGCCGGGATCTACTGGCGTCGATCTACTGAAGAAGAGGGAGAGCATCGTTACGAAAAGGTTCGTTCTCAGCATCAGACGCCACCGCGGATCACTGTTGACCGGAACCGTCGTCAACGAGAAACGGCCCGTGGAATCAGGTCCACGGGCCGTTGGGTTCTGAGATCGTCGCCGCTAGTCGGCAGCCGTCTCGCGCTGGCCGCTCGTCACGTCGGCGGTCGCCGAGATGAGCGGGATGTTGTGCCGCTGGAGCAGGCTGGTGAAGGACTCGACGTCGCTGGAGACGATCGAGTTCAGCCGCTGGCGGTAGGTGGCGGCGTCTTCGGCGAGGTTGGCGTAGACCTCCTGTGCCTGGCGCGTCGGCGGATGGTCGGACTCGTCGATCATCGACGCCAGCGCGCCCAGCTTCTCGCGCACGCCGCTTGGACCGAGCTTCGGCGAGCCGGTGTCGACCAGCATGAGCTCGTTCTCCAGCTCCCCGAGCTTCTCCTTGATCGCCTCGGCTGCGTTGGCGATCTCTTCGATGCCGTTGGAGCGAGCCACCCACTGGTCGATCTGCTCGCGGACGCTGTGCAGGCTGTTGATCGTCTCGTTGACCTCGCTGAGGCGGTCGCGGATCTGCGACTTCAGCTCATATTGCGCCTGGAGATCGTCCTGGGTGACCGGCAGGCGCGGGTCCATCAGGAGCGTGAAGCTCTGGGCCAGTTCGACGTCGCCGCAGGTCAGCTTCACCTGGTAGTCACCCGGCGGGACCTTGGGCGTGGCGTTCATCATCATCATGTTGACCATGCGGTTGGCCGATGTGCCGCCCTTGACCTCGGCCGGCTTCTTCGTGCGCAGATCCCACTGCAGGCGGTTGGCGCCAGCGCGCACCGGGAGTTTATTCTCATCGTCCGCCTTCGACGAGTAGGTCCGCAACTCGTTGCCGTCCTTGTCGAGGAAGCTGATCTTGATCTCTTCCTCGGTCTCCTCTGGCAGCCACCAGTGGACGAGCACGCCGTCCGGCGGGTTCTCGCCAGCGTTGACGAACTGCTCGACGTAGTTGCCATAGATGTCGCGCTGGAGCCGCGTCGTCACTGTCACCGGGCCGGTCATCTTGTAACCGAAGCGCGTCGGGTCTTCCGTGCGCATGAAGCCCTGGTTGATGCGCCAGCGGATGGTGTCGCGCGGCTGGAAGAGCGTGATCTCCTCCAGGTTGGCGTCGGCCATCTGGCGCAGCGGCGTGATGTCGTCCAGGATCCAGAACGAGCGCCCATTGGTCGCCACGACCATGTCGTCGCCCTTAATCACCAGGTCGTAGATCGGGGTGACCGGCAGGCTGCCCGGCAGGCCACGCGTCGCCTCCGGTTGGAGCGACTCCCAGTTCGCACCGTCGTCGAAGGAGACGTACAGGCCTGTCTCGGTGCCGCAATAGAGCAGGCCGGGCTTGACCGGGTCCTCGCGGATCGTGCGCGTGATGTCGTCGGGCCGGATGCCGTTATTGATCTCGGTCCAGGTCTTGCCGTGGTCCTCTGTCTTCAGCAGGTACGGCCGGTTGTCATCGAGCTGGTAGCGGTTGGCGGCGACGTAGGCCTTGCCCTCCTGGTGCGGCGACAGCTCGATGATCGAGATGCGCGCCCACTCCGGCAGCATGTCGGCTGGTGGGGTGATGTTCTCCCAGTTCTGGCCGCCATCCATCGAGATGTGGATCAGGCCGTCGTCGGAGCCGGCCCAGAGGACGCCCTCCTGATGGGGCGACTCGCGGAAGGCGAAGATCGTGCAGTAGATCTCGGCGCCGCTGTTGTCGCTGGTGATTGGCCCGCCGGACGACTTCTGCTTCTCGGGGTCGTTGCGCGTCAGGTCCGGGCTGATGTCCTCCCAACTCGCGCCCTCGTCGTAGGAGACATGCACGACGTTCGAGCAGACGTACAGCTTCTCGGGGTCATGCGGTGAGAACTCGATCGGGAAGGTCCACTGGAAGCGGTACTTGAGCCTCTCCGCGCCAGCGCCGAAGCCGTGGACCTCCGGCCAGACCGTCACGTTGCGCGACTGGCGCGTCTGCGGGTTCCAGGCGCGCAGACGGCCATGACCCAGACCGGTGCCGATGCCGCCGCCGAAGACGGTGTACGGCTCGGTCCGCTTGATCGCGATGTAGCCGGACTCGCCGCCGCCTGGCTCGACATAGTCCTTCCAGCTGATCGCGCCCTCGGTGCTGACCATCGGCAGGCGCATCGCCCAGTTGTCCTGCTGCGAGCCGTAGACGTGGTACGGCGCCTGATCGTCGGTGGTCACGTGATAGAACTGCGCGGTTGGCTGGTTGAGGATCGTCGACCAGGTCTTGCCGCCGTTGTAGCTGACGCAGGCGCCGCCGTCGTTACCGTTGATCAGGCGGTCGGAGTCGTTCGGGTCGATCCACAGCGCGTGGTTGTCGCCGTGCGGCGTTGGGATGGCCTCATACGTTGCGCCGCCGTCGGTCGACTTCCAGCACTGCAGGTTCATCACCCAGACGGTGTCGGCGTCGCTGGGGTCGGCGATGACGTGCATGTAATACCAGGCGCGCCGGCGCAGCTCCGGGTTGTCGCTGACCTTCTTCCAGGTCTCTCCGCCGTCATCCGAGCGGCACATCGCGCCGTCCTCGGCTTCGACCAGCGCCCAGATGCGCTCCGGGTTGGCCGGTGAGATCGCCACGCCGATCTTGCCCAGAATGCCGTCGAACGGCAGGCGGTCCGTGATGTCTTCCCAGGTGTCGCCGCCGTCGGTGGACTTCCAGAGGCCGCTATCCTCGCCGCCGCTGCTGGCCGCCCAGGGGTAGCGCTGCGCCTGCCAGATGGTCGCGTAGACGATGTGCGGGCGGGTCGGGTCCAGTGAGAGGTCGACTGCCCCGGCGCGCGGGCTCTTGTAGAGCGTCTTCGTCCAGGTCTTGCCGCCGTCAGTCGTCTTGTAGACGCCGCGCTCCTCGTTCTCACCCCAGGCGTGGCCCAGCGCCGCGACCAGCACAGTATCCGGATCCTCGGGGTGGATCACGATCTGGCCGATGTGGCGCGTGTCCTCCAG
>Ga0079224_100009678_pt1 | contig 13175 bp, 14 predicted proteins | sample Stecom2015_FD_80414 | JGI IMG/M metagenome (GOLD analysis project Ga0079224, IMG submission 80414) | Agricultural soil microbial communities from Utah to study Nitrogen management - Steer compost 2015 | ecosystem: Environmental > Terrestrial > Soil > Agricultural land | place: USA: Utah... | reverse complement strand
ACGAGTAAGCGCCAGCCGCCGTTCGTTAGCGATGTTACAAAGAAAAACCTTACCTTTATCCCCAGATGCCGAATAAACTCCATAGTGAGACCTCACCTTATCTGAGGCAACACCAATTTAATCCCGTTGAATGGTATCCATGGGGCGAGGAAGCCCTGAACAAAGCTCAAGCCGAAAACAAGCTCATCATTGTCAGCGTAGGGTATTCTGCATGCCATTGGTGCCATGTGATGGAGCGCGAAAGCTTCGAGGATGATGCCATCGCCGAATTGATGAATGAACATTTTGTTTCCATCAAAGTCGACCGCGAGGAACGGCCAGACATCGATCAGATTTACATGGTGGCCGTGCAGTTGATGACCGGACAGGGAGGGTGGCCGCTCAACTGCGTTTGCCTGCCCGACGGCCGGCCCATCTATGGGGGTACCTATTTCCCTCCCGAACAATGGAAACAGTTCCTGAGGCAACTGGTTGCCTTGTGGAACGAGAAACCCGCATTGGCAAACGAGTATGCCGAGCGGCTCACCACCGTTATCGGGCAGAGCGAGCAACTTCCTTTTACACCGATTCCGGAAAAGTATACGAAGGAAGATCTGACCCCAATCGTCACACCTTGGAGAGAACGTTTCGATAGGCAGGAAGGCGGCTACCGCGGGGCACCTAAATTTCCATTACCGAACAATTGGCGGTTTTTGCTCCGTTATGGTGTGCTAATGGACGACCCCGCCGTGGTAGACCATGTACATTTCACCCTCCGCAAGATTGCCTCGGGGGGCATTTACGACCATGTTGGCGGCGGCTTTGCACGGTATGCGGTCGACGAGCAATGGCACATTCCGCATTTCGAGAAGATGCTGTATGACAATGCTCAGCTCGTAAGCCTGTATGCCGAAGCTTGGCAGCAACGGCCTATCATGCAGTATAAACGCGTGGTCACCGAAACCCTTCAATGGGTTCTGCGCGAGATGACGAATCCACAGGGTGGCTTTTACTGCGCGCTGGATGCCGATAGCGAAGGCGTTGAAGGGAAATTCTATACCTTCCAGCAACACGAAATTGAAGGCGTGCTCGGCGACGATGCGGAGTTATTTATCCGTTATTTCGGCGTTACTGAAAAAGGGAATTGGCCAGACGAACGAACGAACGTACTAAAAATCGATCTAGACGCAGACAGCATGGCCCAAGGGGCTGGGTTTTCGACACAAAAATGGGAAGCGGTGCTCGCCAGTGCCAAACGGAAGTTGCGCGACTACCGTGCCAAACGCATACGGCCCGGATTGGATGATAAGTTGCTGACCGCTTGGAATGCCATGATGCTGAAAGGATTCGTCGACGCGTACCGTGTGTTCGACGTGCCTACCTACCTCGATGCGGCGTTGAAAAATGCGGCATTCATCAAATCGCAGCTGTATGCCGAAGACGGCGGCTTATGGCGCCAACCGCCGGCAAATGGCAGGGCCATCGCCGGCTTTCTCGATGATTATGCGTTTACCATCGAGGCTTTCATCGCGCTGTACGAAGCCACCTTCGAGGAGGAGTGGTTGTACGAGGCGAAACGGCTGGTGACCTATGTACTGGAAGATTTTTACGACCAGAAGGCGTCGACCTTTTATTACACCTCGGCAAGTGCCGAGCAGCTCATTGCCCGAAAAACGGAGACGATGGACAACGTGATTTCCTCATCTACTTCCACCATTGCCCGACAGCTCCGGTGGCTGGGCTTGGCCTTTGATGAACCACGGTATACCGAAATTGCAGCACAGCAGCTGGCAAATGTGGGGCCACATATCGCCCAATACGGGTCGGCCTACGCCAACTGGGCCACTCAATTGCTGGATGAAGTAAACGGAAGCTTGGAAGTGGTGCTTACCGGTCCCGGATGGCAAACACTGCGCCGCGAACTGGACCGGCATTACGTGCCCAACAAAATGACATTGGGCGGAACAAAAGGAAGCCTTCCCTTGTTGGCAGGGCGGATAGGTGATGTAACACAGGCATATGTGTGCCGCAACAAAACATGTAGCCTGCCGGTTACGGGAGGCGATGAATTAATGCAATTAATTACAAGGTGATAATCGGTCACGCATAACAAGTGGCCAAAATTTTAAACAAATGACTATAGCACCCAACAGCGTGGTAACGCTGACGTACAAACTCCACACCGTTGAAAATGGTGAAAAAACCTTTGTCGAAGAGGCCGGCAAAGACAATCCGCTGGACTTCCTGTTCGGCGTGGGCATGATGCTACCGAAGTTCGAGGAAAATATAGCAGGCCTGGGAGCTGGAGATACCAAAGATTTTGAACTGGCTGCCGAAGATGCTTATGGCGAGGTAAACGAACAGGCTATCGCACCGCTGCCGGCCGATATGTTCAAAGATAGCGGGCTTCCCGCCGTCGGCGAAATCCTGCCGCTCCAAGATAACCAGGGAAACCAGTTCCGTGGTAAGGTTACAGAAGTGAGCCCCGAAACGGTGGTGGTAGACCTTAACCACCCTATGGCCGGACAGAACCTGCATTTCGCTATTGAAGTTCTTTCTGTTCGCGAAGCTACAGCCGATGAGCTGTCGCACGGCCACTCACACGGTCCGGACGGCACGCACAGCCACTAAGTTGACTAACGATAAAGGGGGGCGCAATCGGCTCCCTTTATCGTTATAGCATATCAGCTTTTCTGAAGTGCCTTATTATCCTTTCCTGGCCCGGAGCATCTCTCTTTTTCCTGGCGCGCCAGGTACCTTTTCAATCGTAAACCCAAACGATTTTAGTGTCCGCTTGAGGTGACCGGTAATGGCGTAGGTAACAAACATCCCGCCGGGGTTAAGTAAGGTGCAAAGCGGCCCGAGCGTCTCCTCCGTCCACATCTCAGGCTGGTGTACCGCGGCAAAGGCATCGAAATAGAGTACGTCAAATCGTTGTTCTGTGTGATACTCCTGCACGGGACAATGTGCGATTTCCAGCGTGCAACTCTTGATTATTTCATGAGGAGCTTTGAAGCTATCCGCATAGTGGTCGAGGAATGCTGTCCAAAGCACGGATGAGACATGGGCGCCATATCCCGTCTGCGCCAGTGTGGCTACCGGCAGCGGAAAAGCTTCAACACCGGTATACGAGAGCCCGATGCCGTGTGCGTGGCAATTATCGGCCGTAAGGAGGAAATTCAGCCCGGTGCCGAACCCGATTTCCAACACGCTGACGGCCACCGGTCGGTGCAGTTCCACGAAATGGTTGAGGCCCATGCCAACAAACACATGCCTGCTCTCCTGTACAGCACCATGACGCGAGTGGTAGTGTTCGCCAACTTCAGGGTGGTACAGCGTTTTGGAACCGTCTGACGTAATTACAAATTCGACCATCACGTGCAAACTTAAAATAAATCCGTTACTTTAGTGGCCTAGTATGGAAAGTAGACTATCCGGTTTCGTGAAGAATTATGGCAGCATCCTGCTGTTATTGCTCGGTATCGCGGTGGGCAGTGTGGTCGGCGGCTTCTTTCCCGATATGGTCACATGGCTCAAGCCACTAGGTGATATTTTCCTCAACCTGTTGTTTGCGGCCGTTATCCCGTTGTTGTTTTTTGCCATTGCTTCGTCCGTGGCCAACATCGATGGCTCGCAAAAGCTGGGACGTATCATCTCCACGATGGCCGGTGTCTTTCTTGCAACCATCATTATTGCCGCGGTATGTACCATCATTGCCCTATGGTTCTTTCCCGTAGACGCCCCCCAAGTGGCGCCGGGAGTGACCGATGAGCTGCTCCAGGATCCGGGCGACACGTGGGGCGATAAGCTGGTACGGTTCGTCACCGTTAACGAATTCTATAAGCTGCTATCGCGCGAAAATATGCTGGCCTTCGTAATTTTTTCCTTTCTCGTAGGCATTGCGGCCATGCGGGCGGGAGATGCAGGCCAGCCGTTCCGCAGGTTCCTGGCCTCGGGCAACGAAGTAATGAAACAGGTGCTCATCATGATCATGCAAATCGCCCCGATTGGCTTGGGGGCTTACTTCGCCTACCAGGTGGGGACCCTTGGCCCGGAACTCTTCGGGTTTTATGCCAAACCATTGGGCCTGTATTATGTGTTGGGTGCATGCTATTTCATCGTGTTTTTTACCATCTACGCCTATATCGCCGGCGGCAGACCCGTCGTCGAACGGTTCTGGAAGAATAACATTCTGCCTTCCGCCACAGCCGTGGGTACGTGCAGCAGCATCGCTACTATGCCGGTCAATTTGGCGGCAGCTTCAAAAATGGGCATTCCGCCCGCGGTAGCCAATGTGGTCATCCCGCTGGGTGTCACGCTACACAAAGACGGGTCATCCATGTCGAGTATCGTAAAGATTTACGTCGCCTTTGTGCTCATGGGTTGGGACTTCTTCGACCCGATGACGCTGTTTACCGCACTCGGTATCACGGTGTTGGTCAGCGTGGTTGCTGGCGGCATTCCGAATGGTGGCTATATCGGCGAGATGTTGATGATTTCAGTTTATGGACTTCCCGCGGAGGCCATACCGGCCGTGATGATCATCGGCACGTTGGTCGATCCCATGGCGACCCTGCTCAATGCGACGGGCGATAATGTGGCGGCCATGTTGGTAGGGCGGTTCGCATCCGGCGCGAATAAATTGAGTTCGGATGCCGATGTTTCGGTTGAACACGGATGATACAGATTAAAAAAATCGACACGGATTCATTGCTTCCTTTTGTGCATTTCCAGACATCGCGGAGCGGGGGCGCAGGGGGGCAGCACGTCAACAAGGTGGAGACCAAGGTGACACTGCTTTTTGACATCGACTCAGCGACCGTATTTTCCGAGGTGGAGAAAGCGCGCTTACGGAAGCGCCTATCCAACCGATTGCAGGCCGACGGCCTTGTACAGATTATTAGCCAAGAGACCCGCAGCCAACTGCGTAACAAAGAGCTCGCGCTCGGAAGGCTGGTGGAGCTGCTGGTGAGCGCACTACGACCCGAGAAGCCGCGTAAAGCCACCAAGCCCTCCAAAGCAGCCGTGCAAAAGCGTCTCGACGCCAAGCGGCAGCAAGCATTGCGTAAAATCAACCGACGGAAAGATTGGTTCTGAGATAGACCGCTGAATTAAAACCGATAGCCCATCCCCACCGACCCGTACCGATGCCGGAAAAACATCCCCGGCACCTCCTTCGTATAAAAAATGTACTGGAACCGTAGCGACAGGGCGTTTTTCGCATACATCACACCCACTTGATGGTACCAAACCCACCGGGCTGGCGTGTAGGTTACTGGGCCTTTGTCGCGTAAAAACATACCGCCTTGGACGGTGGCATCGTAGCCGACGAAATGCAGTCGCGGACGGTAATACAGGAAGACCTCCTTCGCAACGGCACCGCCCCGGGCCTGCAGCCGGCTCGACGTATAGGCAGACCGGTTAAGCGGGTTGATGCGGCCGAACCGGAGGCTGGGCGAAACAGACAGACCGGTGTGATTGAGACCCAACGTCCCGGTGACCTGCGCCGACACGTCGAACCACTGAGCCGGGTTTCGGTATAGTAAGCCACCGTAATTTGCAGTGGCATCGATACCGAATGCATTTTTCAGCTGATACTGCCAGCCGGCAATCTCATATAGTCGGAAAGCCTTGTGGATACCCTCCTGAACTTGTTCGCCAAGCGCACGTTGCCCGATGGTTCCGAGTTCAGCCGCAACAGATAAGAACCGCTCGCTTTCGAAATAACGGTCAAGATTGGCTGAAACAAACAAGTAAGCCGTAATCGGACGATCTACTTCCTCAATGTAACGGATGTTGGCCGTGTAGGCGTTGTACATTTTTTGGCCCACCGTCAATCCCCAAATCCGGTTGGCCTCGTTGGTCGACAGCCTGGCGCTATCCACGGTTTTTCGGAGGTTGAAGAACACCCCGTTGGTGTAATATTGGTCCTGCTTGTTGAACAGGTAGAGGTCGTTGTCATTCTGGAAGTTGACCTCGGTACGTGGAAAATGCTGCGCTAGGCAAACCGAATAGCCCATCAATAGGCCGGATGTAATGCAGGCTTTGCCGATGCGATGAAACAGGTTGGTCATTATTCAGTTAGTAGCGTCATCAATCTTCCCCAACAAACATAAGCATTTTTTTTAAGCACGTCTGTTTAGATTGATTCTAAAAAGATTCAATCACTTGCATTATTCGTACCTTCATTTTCCAATTCGTAATTTTGCAATCCGGTATTAATCCATTGGGAGATAACGATATGAAGAAAAGTTCAGTAATAGGTATCATTGTTATCGCGATAGCCATTGCGATGATTATCGTCATATACACGGATTCGAGCACTTACTCCACCTTCGCCGAAGCCAAAGAGAAGCAAACCGAATTATATGTGGTGGGCGTACTCAACAAAGAGCGGGATTTGCATTACGATCCAAAGGTGGATGCCAACCATTTTTCGTTTTATATGTACGACAACGACAGCACAGAATGCCGCGTTGTTTTCCGTGGTGCCAAGCCGCAAGATATCGAACGCTCTGAACAGATTGTACTTACCGGCAAGATGGTCGGGGAAGACTTCCATGCGAGTAAGATTTTGATGAAATGCCCATCCAAGTACGAGGAGGATGAGGTAGAAGTGATAGAGGCGTCGACGGCCAGCACCGTGGGTTACGCGGCGCCGCCAACCGGTAATCGTTAGTATACGTAGATGGATATAGCTTATGTAGGCGAGAGCCTGTTGCCCGGTCAAATCGGCCAGTTCTTTGTCATTCTCTCCTTTGGATCCGCATTGTTGGCCTGTGTGGCCTATTACTTTGCAACGAAAAATCAGCAAGACCGCTCGTGGCTACAGATAGCACGTGCCTCCTTTTGGGTCAACGTCGTGTCTGTAGTGGCTATTGGGAGTTGCTTGTTTTACATTATTTACAACCACCTATTTGAATACCATTATGCCTGGGCACACTCGTCCCGGTCGTTACCGACTCACTATATCATCTCCAGTTTCTGGGAAGGGCAGGAGGGCAGCTTTTGGCTGTGGATGTTCTGGCAGGCCTTGTTAGGCGGTGTGCTGTTGTTCAAGGCCAAAAACTGGGAACGCCCGGTCATGGCGGTGGTGATGCTCTGCCAGGCGGTATTGGGTTCCATGCTTATCGGCATAGCAGTCTTCGGCGAGCGCGTGGGCAGTTCGCCCTTTATCCTGTTGCGCGATGCCGTAGAGGCGCCGATTTTTTCCGACCCTAATTATTTGGGGATGATCGCAGATGGAAGGGGCCTTAATGCGCTGTTGCAGAACTATTGGATGGTCATCCATCCGCCTACATTATTCCTCGGCTTCGCTGCCATGATCGTTCCTTTTGCCTATGCAACGGCAGGGTTATGGACGCGGCGCTACAAGGAATGGATAACACCTGGCCTGCCATGGGCACTTTTTGCCGTAATGACGTTGGGCGCAGGTATTATCATGGGCTCCTTCTGGGCGTATGAGGCGCTGAACTTCGGCGGCTTCTGGGCGTGGGACCCCGTAGAAAATGCCTCCATTATTCCGTGGTTTACACTCATCGCTGCAGTACACGTCATGGTGGCCTATAAGAACTCAGGGCACTCCTATTTCACGGCGACCTTTCTTGCCATGGTGAGCTTTGTGCTCGTCATCTATGCTTCCTTCCTCACGCGGAGCGGCGTGCTCGGCGAAACATCGGTTCACTCCTTTACCGATCTGGGGCTGTATTGGCAGCTGGTTGCATTCAACCTTATTTTCTTGGGGGTGATGCTCTATTTCCTCATAACACGCAAACGCGAGATGCCATCGCACCAGAAAGAGGAAGATATTTATTCGCGGGAGTTCTGGCTGTTTATCGGCGCGTTGGTGCTGACCGTGGCGTGTGTGCAAATCATCGCATCCACGTCGGTACCGGTATTCAATGCAATCTTCGGAACGGACGTGGCGCCTCCGATAGACCCGGTGCAACATTACAACAAATGGCAGGCGGGCTTTGCCGTAGTCGTGGGGCTGCTCTCCGCAGTGACGCAGTTCATGAAATATAAACGGACAGACGTCCGTAAATTTTTCGCGGCAACCATTGCTTCCTTGGTTGCGGCGGTTATCGTTACTGCCATCGTCGTATACATCACCGGCGTATACACCAATTTCATGTACATCCTGCTGGTGTTTTCTGCGGCCTACACCATCGTGGCCAATGGCCGGATATTGGGTGAGGCCATCCGTGGTAAATGGAAGCTTACCGGGTCGGCCGTGGCGCATATCGGTTTCGGGCTATTGCTTATCGGCGCACTCGTGGCGGCAGCGACCAACGAAGTGATTTCCGTGAACAGCGCCAATTACATCGCCGTGGCGGGCTTCGATCAGGTAGAAGACCCCGGCGACAACCTGTTCCTTACCGAAGGCGAGCCCGTGCAGATGGGCGAGTATCGCATCACCTACGTAGGCGATAGCGTTGCGCCGCCAAATGTCTATTACAAAATCAACTACGAGAAGGTTGATGAAGAAACGGGCCGCGTAACCGAAAGTTTCCAGTTGCGGCCGTTCGCACAGAACAACCCTGATATGGGTGGCCTGATCGGTACGCCCGACACCAGACACTACCTCACCCACGATATTTACACGCTCATTACTGCGGCGATGTCCGATTCGCACACACAAGCGAAGGGAGAAGGCGCGCAGGCGGGCTTCGAGGATTTCGAAGAGCCTGCCGTGTATGAGACCAATATCGGCGATACACTCAGGTACCGCAATGGCTATATCGTGGTCGAAGGTATCAACCGCAACGCAACGGTTCAGAACATCCCGCGCGAGGAAGACGACATCATTGTCGGACTGAAAGTTAAGGTGCATGCCGCAGATGGCAAAACGTATGATGCCGAACCGGTATTCCTTATCCGTGATGGGAATACGTTCGACCTCTTCAAAGACGTGGAAGAACAAGGACTGCGGTTCCGGTTCAGCAATATCATGCCGCAGAAAGACAAGCTCGAGCTCATGGTCTACCAAAAGCCGCTGCCCGAGAAGCGGTGGGTCGTGTTCAAGGCCATCAAATTCCCCTACATCAATTTCTTCTGGTGCGGTGCCATTGTCATGACTATCGGTTTCCTGTTGTCCATCGTCCGCCGCAACAAAGAAGTCAAACCTCAAAAGGCGTGATGGATATCGTCCTGCTTGGCAGCGGCAATGTGGCAACCCACTTGGGGCGGGCGCTCGTCGGTGCAGGTCATCGTGTCCGGCAGGTCTATAGCCGCACCGAACCCCATGCACGGGCACTCGCTGAGGTGCTGGGGGCTGAGGCCGCAACCGACTTGGCACGGATAGACAAACAGGCCGATGCGTATATCATTGCCGTTAAAGACGACGCCATTGATGCCGTCGCCGCGCAGCTTGAAGGCGTGCAGGGTATGGTCGTCCATACCGCGGGGAGCGTCGATATGGCCGTACTGGCATCCCACGCAACAGTCTACGGTGTGCTGTATCCCCTCCAAACCTTTTCGAAGGCTAAGGCGGTCGATTTTTCCAACGTCCCGTTGGCGGTCGAGGCATCGCAACAAGCAGTTCTCAAGCGGTTGGAGGCATTGGCAGGCAGTCTCTCGGATAGGGTCTTCCGCTGCGATTCGAAACAACGGCTTTCGTTGCATGTAGCCGCCGTATTCGCCTGCAATTTCACTAATCATTTTTACGCTATTGCTGCAGATGTGCTTAACAAGCACGGATTGGATTTCGACCTCATACGGCCGCTCATCCTCGAAACCGCCCAAAAGGTGATGGCACACTTGCCCAAAGATGTACAAACGGGCCCCGCCGTGCGTAATGATGTGCGTACCATGGGGAAACACGTCGAACTATTGGCGTCCGACCCCGAATTGGAGCGGTTTTACCGCCTTTTCAGTAAGCGGATTGGGCGATTCGCAGCAAAAGACTAACGGGTAGAAGCGCCTACCCGTTCAGGAATGCGTCTTCCAGTTCTAACGGTGTGATGTAGCTGCCGTTTTTATAAACCCGCATGTTACCGCCCGAAATCTCATCGATGAGCATGATGCCGCCGGTCTCGCCATCACGGCCGAACTCAAGTTTGATATCATACAGTTCGAGGCCCTTCTTGGCGAGCTCGTCTTTGATGATACTGCATATCTTTTTTGTTTCGGCAGTCAGTACATCATATTCCTGCAGCGATAGGATGCCAAGCATTTGCAGCGCATCGGCCGATATCGTCGGGTCGCCCCGCTCGTCGTCCTTGATTGTGATTTCCACAAATGCGTCCAACTGCTGCCCCGATTCACAGTAAGCACCATACCGCCGCAGGAAGCTGCCCACAGCGCGGTAACGGCAGATGATCTCGAGGCCCTTCCCGAACACCTTCGCCTCACGGACGGTCATTGTTGCCTGCGCTACATCGGCGCTGATATAATGCGTCTGAATGCCTGCCGCATTCAGTACTTCAAAGAAATGCTTGGTCATTCGAAGACCAGACCGGCCTGCCCCCTCGATAGTGAGCCCTACCGTGTTCGCACCGGGGTCGAAGACGCCATTTTCGCCCGTTACATCGTCTTTGAATTGCAGCAACACCTCATGTGCTCCCGCCCGGTATACGTTTTTCGTCTTGCCCGTATAAAGTAATTCCATGGATAAAAATGATTTTTGGCGAAAGTACGACAAACTGCTTTAAAAATCGCACCGCTCCGATATTTTACCGCCCTTCGTTATCGTTGAATTGCCCCTTTATACGTTCGAGGTTCTCAATCATCTCGGCAATGCGGGCTTGCTCGTTGCGGATGTATTGTTTCATGAAAACGACATGGCAAATCACAAACCAAAAGATGATGAATACCACCAAGCCGATGAATGTCCACAGCGGCAAGGCAAAGTACATCTCAATGCCGTAGAGGGCGAACGCGATGCCGATGCAGATTTCGTAAAAGGCATAGTTGCGGGTGTTGAACCGGTAGCGCTTCTGCTGGAAGTCTTTCAGGTAACGGATGTAATCCTGCGGTTTCGACAGGAGGTGCAAACTGTCATTGATTGCGCGGTAATCGCTTAGCTGGCTTGCGAAATAGTAACAGATACAGCCCACCATAATCGCAATGGCGAGGTAGGTGGTCCATGTCGAAAAATCGACGGTCAAACACATCCAAAGTAAAACGGCCACGGCGACACCCGTCGAAATGCTCTGCCAGAATAGTTTCCGGGCAAAAGCCGACCGACCGCGCTTGATCCGTTTCAATACCGTCTCGAAGCTAACGTTTGGGTCGGGTCCTTGCCCATGCCAAAGCTGTTGTATCTCTTCAAACCCTTTCATTGCTGTTGTATATTTCTGTTAGCTTGTGTTTTATCCGGTGTATTTTCACCCGCAGATTGCCTTCGGAGATGCCAGCAACCTCGGCAATCTCGGGGTAGGGGATTTCATCCAATACCATGGTGATGATGATCCGTTCGTTTTCTTCCAGCTGTGCAATCGATCTATACAGCTGAGCAATCTGTTCGTGTTTTTCCGAAGGTTCTTCTGCGTAATTTTCGATGATACTGTCGTTCAGCTCATCAGTGGCCCGGCGTTTTGCGGTGCGGAGATAAGACAGACACGTATTTACGGCAATGCGGTAAATCCATGTGGAAAATTGCGATTGGTTGCGGAACTTATCGAGGTTTTGCCACACCTTAATGAACGTTTCCTGCATGAGGTCGTTCGCCGAATCGCTATCGCCGGTATAACCATAGCAGAGGTGGTAAACCCGCTTGGAGTTTTCGTCAAATAGTCGTTGGAACAATTGTCGTTGGTTACTCATGAACGGCAGTTACATCGGTTAGACGCCGAAAGCAACGAGGTGTTACAAAAGTAACGATTATCTGAAGTTCGCTGGGAAGGTATCCGATTTATTTCCTAACTTTATCTCGATGGAAACATTTATCCCCATAATCATAGCGATTGCTGTTTTTGCGGTTCAAGTATATGCCAATTACCAGAAAGAACAGGATAAGGCGCGCAAACGGGTTCCCGGTCCGCCGCCGCTGCCGGAGGATAACGCCGATCATGTCAAAGATATCGCAAAGCGGATGCAGCCGGCCGTTCAGGGTGTATACACACGGGATCTGTCTCCGGCGGTACGACCCGAGTTTGAAAATTATTCGGGCGTGATGGAGCCTTCCCCTTCGGGGTCGAAACGCGATGAACCGAAACGACCATTAATCCCCCAACGGCTGGCGGTCGATACCGAACATGATGTCCTGCCAGCGCTGGATGCAGCAACGTTTGACCTGCGAGACGCCGTTATCAAGTCAATCGTCCTCGAACGCCCGTATAAATAAATAGTAGTAGGAGGCTAACGACTTACGGCCAGATTAAACGCATCCATATCCTTGAGAAACGGCAATTCCTTGCGGGTGTCATCCAGATCGCGCCGATAAATCGTGAACGTATACAGGTCTTCATATTCGGGCTTATAATAAACTACGTCGCCCGCCGGCGATATACACATCGATCCGCCGGAATAATAGATTTCGTTGCCGTCATGCCCCACTCGGTTTACGCCGATAACAAAGGCCTGGTTTTCGATAGCCCGTGCAGGGATTAAGTTTCGCCAATGGCTGGAACGCTTGTCGGGCCAACTCGCGATGTAAAGCAACACATCGTAAGCCCTGTCCAGGTTGCGCGTCCACACGGGGAACCGAAGGTCATAGCAAATCATCGGGCATATCTTCCACCCTTTAAGGTCTACAATGACCCGCTTCGTTCCTGCGGTGAATACCTTGTCTTCGCCGGCTAAGCCGAACAGATGCCGCTTATCATACGTTACGTAATTGCCATCCTTGGTCATCCAGACAAACCGGTTGTAATAATTACCGCCTTCTTCGATAATGAGGCTCCCAGCCACGACGCAATCGTATTTTTGGGCCATTTCCAGCATCCAATGCATCGTCTTCCCATCGGGCTTCTCGGCGCAGCGTTCCACGTCCATCGTAAACCCGGTGTTGAACATCTCCGGTAGGACAATTAAATCCGTCTTTTCGCGGATCGCTGAAAGTTTCAGTGCGAGGTTGCTTAGGTTTTTGTCGATGTTTTCCCAAAAAAGGTACGCTTGGAAAGTTGTGATTTTTAGTGCATCCATATCGGTAAACGATGGGGTCCTTATTCTTGTCCGTGCGAAAGGCACAAGTTAACAATAAATCGATAAACACAGAAACTGATAGCTCCTTTCCTGCAATTATACTGCCAATT
>Ga0079224_100009676_pt1 | contig 13177 bp, 9 predicted proteins | sample Stecom2015_FD_80414 | JGI IMG/M metagenome (GOLD analysis project Ga0079224, IMG submission 80414) | Agricultural soil microbial communities from Utah to study Nitrogen management - Steer compost 2015 | ecosystem: Environmental > Terrestrial > Soil > Agricultural land | place: USA: Utah... | reverse complement strand
GAGATGAAAAACCGCTTTCCGCAGCACAAGGTATTAGCTACGAACGGGGAGAAGACAGGATAATCATTGACAATGAAAAGTGGGAAAATGCAGTGGCTTTTGAAACCTACGCTGGCAATAAGTTGATAAAGGTTGCATTTCGAGGAGCTGGCTCCAGCGATGTCAAGAACACGGTTGTTCATACACCTGACGGTACCACAGCCGTAAAAGCTGTTGGTTGGGATGGAACACGCGTGAATGTTCTTTAGCTAAAAAGAAAGGGTTGTTCAACTGAACAACCTTTTCTTCCTAGAAATTTAGATCTTTTTTATTGACCAATAATATTAGATGCGAGTTTATTCTCCTACTCCTGCCATCCGGGCATACATCTCTGCTAAGGCAAGCTGATCCAATAGCCACTTCCTTGTCGTCTTTTCATTTCCAGACCAATCCTTATTGAACAAACCGTTCGGCTCACGCATATTACCCCAGGCGAAGTCAAGGTTCTTCTGAAAACATTTGATATAAACATCATTTTTATCTTCTTGGTAGAGCTGAACATACCCCCTTAACATAACGGCGATAAACCAATTATCACTTTTTTTCAGGAAACGGAAACCATATTCATTTTGGTTCTCCTCAAAGAAAAAAGAATAAGCAAATAACGCTGAGTTTTGTGCATCCTGCAAGTAAGCAATATCCTTAGTAATAGCATAAAGCATCGCTCCTGCCTGAATCATTTGTCCGGTATTATAGGGATATTTACGTTTATCCACTTTTCCTCCCAGATTGATGTTATCATAATAAAGAAAATCCTCCCCATCCTGTAAATTTTTCTTTGTCCATTGATAAAGGGTAATCCCCAAATCCAAATATTTCTTTTCTTTAGTCGCCTCATACAGCTTCAGCAAAAGCACTACAGCGGGAGCATTTGAACAGGTATTCTTGGACTCCTTCCTTTGTTCGCACCAATAGATCCCTCCGCCCAATTGACTATCCATCCCACTTTCCACAAAAGCCCAGACCTCGATAGCTTTATCCAAGTATTTTACCTGTTTTGTGGTGAGATAGAGATCAGCGAAATCTATTCCTATCCATATATTATCATCATAGAAACGGTCTGATTGTGGCGCTTCTTGTATATAAGAGGCGTAACCATAGGGAATACGCTTATCAAAGTATTGTTCTAAACCAGGCAGCAAACGGTTTTCTATTTTCTGCAACACAGTCTCTTCCCTAGTATTTTCATAATACGCTACTTGAGCCGATAACGCTCCCGAAAAAGGCCATAAGTAAGCATAAGGATTGGTTTGCTCGACAACTCCATTTCCAAGATAATCCGCTTTATAACTCAAGCTAACTGGATAATTTTCACGCAACAATGCCGTTCCCTCCACGGCATAGTGGCTGTAAATCGAGTCTAATGTCTCCGATGCACGCAGTAAGTTCAGACCAGATTGTGCTTTTGTTTTTATACTAATTAGTGCTATAAAAGCACAAAACAAGAATATTTTAATAGGCATTGTTTTTATAATTAAAAGGCCTCCTTTTGGAGGCCTTTATAGTCTGTTATTAATAGCCAGGGTTCTGATCCAGGTTTGGATTAATCGCTCTCTGATTTGCAGGAATAGCAAAGAGTTCTTTATTGGCATCATTTGTTGGTTTATGGTCCCACCAAGTACCATTCGTAAATTTGCCAAAACGAATCATATCTGTTCTGCGCTTCCCTTCAAAAATAAATTCACGACCTCTTTCCTCTAACATTTCATTCAATGTCAGAGAAGATACCGTATATTGAGCTGTTGGCCAGTCTGCTGCAGAAAATGCTCGTTTTCGGGACTCATTCACTAAAGCGACTGCTTCCGTAGTAGCCGTACCCCCATTTTTCCGCATCAGCGCTTCGGCTTTATTGAAATAAATCTCGGTTAAACGATAAATGATATAGTCGTTTTCTTGATAATTAGCATCATCTAACGTACCTGATTTATATTTATTGAAACGTGCACCGGAATTTTCTTCACCTTCTGCCATAGAACCTTCGGAAGTGAAATCTCCCTCACTCTCTCTCCGTATCGAATTCACATAGACAAAAGGTTTGCCATCCCATTCCTCTGTTCCCAAAACCGGGTCAGTCGTCCCGTATTTATATTGAGGACCGAAAAGGAACCAGTCCTTCTTACGCAGGTCATTGTCGGCAAATGCGTCAAAAGCAGTCGGAATCACCACAAATGCATTCCATCCACCGTATCCAACTTTTAATACATCTTTAATATTGTCATATCCCATGAAGAAACCGCCCCAATCAAATGTAAAACCAGCTTTTCTGCTATATTGGAACTGGAACAAAGATTCCGGGTTTGCATCATTGGTGTTTGAAAACAACGAATTGATGTCAGGAGATAATTTAGGTGCTCCGCCGATTCCTCCAGCTTGCCCTGAAATAATCTTATCGCACGCCGCGATACAGTCATCCCAGCGGGCAGTCCCGGTCCATTTCTCTGCATTCAAGTACAACTCTGATAACATCGCGTAACCCGCCGCCATATTAATCTGTCCTATATTCTGTGCACTCGTTACCGGAAGAAGCGGAATGTTTTCAACAAACTCCTGTTCTACAAATTGGAAAACTTCTGCTCGGGGTCTTGTTTCCGGATTAATCGGGTCAGCTACTTTTGTAACAATAGGTACATTTCCCCAAAGATCCATAATTTTTAAATAATGGAAACCACGCATAACCTTCAATTGTGCCACAAGCGTGGTCCGTTCTTGCTCTGTTAACCCAATTTTAGCAATATCTAAGCCTTCAATATCGGCAATAGCATTGTTAACAAGCCCAAGTCCCATCCACATTAATCCCCATGCTCCTCTTAGTCTGCTTTCATTATCTGTCCAGGTATGATAGTGTAACCTAAAGTGATCTCCACCATCATAGCCATGCCGTCCTTTCTGAGGCCATGCCAATTGATCTGCACTCAGTTCAGAGTGGTAATAATATCCGTTTTGACCGGTTGGCGCTAACCAAGCCTGCATATGGGTGAACGGACGTAATGCCGCCTGATTAACTTCTAACTTATTATTATAGAAGTTCTCCGTTTTTATATTACTGTATATGGTTTCATCAAGGTCTGTACACCCCGTCAAATGGACACCCATTGCTAACAAAACCCCTAATTTTATATATGTCTTTGTCTTTTTCATCATTCTTTCAATTAAAAGCCTATATTTAATCCAATTGCCCAAGATTTAGTGCGTGGATAAAAACTACGACCGTCAATACCCGCATCAAAACCTGTATCCTGAAGTTCCGGATCAAGTCCCGAATAACTTGTAATTGTCGCAATATTTCTGCCGGCAACATACAGATATAAATTCCTCACATAATTTGTGTTCAGTTTAAAATTATAGCCTAATGTTAAATTATCTAATTTCACAAATGAACCGTTCTCCAAATAATAGTCAGAGAATTGCGGGCTTTCTGTTAAGTTATCATGCTTTTCAAAGGCACTTTTAAATACATTGTTTGGAATCCAGTTTTTATTACCGAAGAACATATCAGCAGTATTCAAAATGTCATATTTAAACTTACCACGTAAGAAGATGGTTAAATCAAATCCTTTATAAGTAAACCGGTTACTTAAAGACGCTTGGTATTTAGGCACACCGTTTCCAATATAGTATCGGTCGTTATCATTAACTTCTGACGATGTACCAATGCTGCCATCAGCACGATGAAACAACCATTTACCATCATCCGTTAAACCTGCATAACGTTTGCCATAAAACGAACCAATTTCTCCACCTTCTTCCAAACGAAGGGCAGCTCCTAAATTCCCTGGTGATGGCAATCCGCCAAATTCTAACCAATTACTTTTAAAGGTGTCGTTAGAAAGCTTAACTAATTTATTCTGTTGGTAATTTCCTGCAAACTGGATATTCCATTGGAAGTCTCCTCTATTCATAGCAAGAGCAGCTATTGTTAACTCAACCCCTTTGTTACTTACCTCGCCAACATTATACCAGATACTTGAGGTCACAAACCCGGGCTGTTGGGCAGTATATTGGTGCAACAAATCTGTCGTATTTCGTTTATATAGATCCAATGAACCAGTGATCCGGTTATTTAAGATCCCAAAATCAACCCCGATATTCGTCTCCGCTTTTTGCTCCCATTTTAGGTTCGGGTTCGGGTTCGTAGCCAGACCGTATGTCTGATAGTATACGCCATCCTGTGGATAAACACCACCTGTCCCTAACAGGATTAGAGAACGGTAATTAGGGAAACCTTGGTTACCGGTGACGCCATACCCTACACGTAGTTTCAAATCACTTAATACAGCGTGACCTGTTAAGAACTCCTCATTAGAAATATTCCATCCTGCCGAAATCGCCGGGAAGTTACCCCATTTGTGGTTTGCACCAAAACGCGAAGAGCCTTCTCTACGCAAAATAGCAGAAGCAAAGTACTTATCTGCATAATTATAATTTACCCTTCCAAAGAAAGCGATCAACTTATTATCTTCTTTAAAGGATCCCTGTCCTGGTCGAGGTAACTTATCGTTTCTCAATGCTGTACCTGCATTCATATCCCAGTCCCACGTCGCATCCGTGGTGAAACCATTGTTGGACATTTCGAATCGTTCGTATCCATTATACTGATAACTGTAGCCTAATAACCCGGTCACATTATGTACCTCATTAAATGTTTGGTTATAATTCAACATCGATTCAAAGGTCTGCGTCCAGCTCAACTCATTGCGCTTAAACGCGTACGCCATCCCTTGATAATCAGAATTTGCCCGCTGATCCCAATCTTTGGTAGATCTATACTGTCTATCATTCCAGTTATTTCGCAGATAACTACCAAAAGCCGTTACAGATAGGGGCTCTATAATCTTAACACGTAAACTTGCATCCCCGGAAAATGTCTGCTGATTACGCTCATCTATACGATTCGCTAAGCGATCCATAGGGTTAAAATTATTATAGCCCTGTGTTTGATAGAAGGTACCATCTTCGTTATAGATCGGAGCCGTTGGGTTCCGCTGTATAGACTGCTCGAAGTATTCTGTTTTTCCACCTAATAAATCTGCCTTGTTAAAGTTGGCTGCAATATTCGTGCTAAACGTAATTCTGTCTTCCAGGCCTCTTTGGGTAAAGTTTATACGTCCCCCAAATTGCTCTCTTCCATTCTGCTTAGCGATACCATTGGCATCTTCATAATTGATGGAGGCTCTATACGTCGCTTTTTCACTTCCGCCACTGGCACTGAAATTATGAAAATTAGAAAAGTTATTCTTATCAATAACTTCATCATACAAATCAGTAGAAGCGCCTAAATCTAAATTAGGCCGATCTAACCCTTTTACAATTAACTCTCTGAATTCACTTGCAGAAAGCATTTCCGGTTTTTTATCGACAAATTCCCGTTGTCCATAAGTCATATAGTCAAATTGGGATGTCCCGGCTTTACCTTTTTTCGTTGTAATGAGAATCACCCCACCATTACCTCGCGTTCCATAAATGGCCGCTGCAGAACCATCCTTCAAAACGTCGATGGATTCAATATCACCTTGCTTAACCAAGTCTAAACTTCCTCCCGGAATACCATCAATGACGATTAAAGGTGTATTGGTTCCATTAATCGAGGCCATACCCCTCAACTGGATACTTGTTCCCGAGTTTGGATTGCTTCCTTGTGTACGAGTGACATTTAATCCGGCCACCTTTCCCTGTACTAAGTCTAAAGGATTACGCATCCCTCCCTGATTAAAATCTTTTTCTTTGACCGAAGCAACGGCTGAAGTTACTTCACTTCTGCGTTGGGTACCATAACCGACAACAATAACTTCATCCAACGAAGAAGCATCAGCAGTTAAACCCAAATTGGCAATGCTGGTCGTAACGGTGTGTTCTGTTGTTTTGTAGCCTAAGAAAGTCGCAACCAAGACTTGTCCAGTATTCGCCTGAATACTGTATCGCCCGCTTTCATCAGTCTGGGTAGCTTGACTTGTACCCTTAACGGTAATTGTTACACCGGGAATAGGTGCCCCGGTATTTACATCACGCACTACCCCCGATACATTAAGTTGTGCATCGGCAATCTCCAAAGAAAGCCGAGGGTGAGTGAATGAGGTGTCTGCAAGCGCTTGGTTATAACCACTTGCAGCCAACAAGGAAAGCGGAATAATCCACAGTTTTCCCTTCATCTGTTTTAATTTGTCAGTGTGCCACATAAGATTTATGTTAGTTTATATTGAGTTTCCCTTAACCATTTTAGTTAGCTAAACAATAACATACAAAAGTGCATCTCTCTAATAATTTTAAATGCAATAGGTTTATGTCCGTTTATAATTAATGCTAATTAACACAATTTAATCGTTTTAGCAAAATTTTTAATATAAAAAAAATCCTTTCTTTTTGTAGAAAGGATTTTTTCAGCGAATAACTATGCAACCGTTTGTTTATATATTGCCCTTTTTAAGTTCCTGTACAGCATAATCGACCGAGCGAGCAGAAAAGGCCATGTAGGTAAGCGAAGGGTTTTGGGTCGATGTAGAAGTCATACAAGCACCATCCGTGACGAATACATTCGACACCGCATGCATTTGATTCCATTTATTCAACATGGATGTTTTAGCGTCATTCCCCATGCGCACACCACCCATCTCATGAATATCCAGTCCCGGAGCCTGCCAACGGTCATCCCTACGAATATTGGTGAACCCAGCTTCGGTAAACATCTCTTCCATCGTGTCCAAGTAGTCCTTTTTCATTTTCTCATCGTTATCATCATAATCAATGGAAATTTTTAACAAAGGAACGCCCCAAGCATCTTTTTGATTGCTATCCAAAGCCACATAACTGTCCACTTTCGGAATCGTTTCCCCCATCATGTGGGAGCCTACCCCCCAATTGCCCAGCTGAGGATTTAACAACGATTCTTTCAAATCTACACCCAAACCAGAACGATCAGAATTTGCAGATCGGTACGCTCCAAAGCCAGCGGCGTACCCACGAAGGTAGTCCGTCTCCTGCTTATATAAGTTTCGAAAGCGAGGAATATATCCCCCACCCGCCGGATTTCTACCCTCGGTTTTGAAATCCAGCAAACCTTCGTACTCAGCATAAATCCGTGCACTATAATTATGGAAGGCCACGTATTTGCCTAAAGTGTCACTATCATTTCCTAATCCATTTGGAAAACGATTGGAGCGGGAATTCAGCAGAATAAGGTTCGTATTGATTGCCGCCGCATTGACAAAAATCAGTTTGGCATAGAAATCGATTTCCTCTTTGGTATTTCTATCGATCACACGAACACCGATGGCTTTGCCTTTATCTTCATCATATAATATAGAATGGACAACCGCATCTGGTCTTAAAGTCATATTTCCGGTCTTTGCAGCCCATGGCAAAGTTGATGCGTTGGAACTAAAATATCCGCCAAATGGGCAACCACGCTCACATAAAGTACGATTTTGGCATTGTGTCCTGCCTTGCTGTATATGAATCGGTTGTGGTTGTGAAATATGGGCACAGCGCGCCGTAATCAGCTTCCTTTCCGGATATTTTGATTCGACGGTCTGCTTGAAATACTTTTCTACCACATTCAATGGGTAGCCCGGAAGGAATTCTCCATCCGGCAATTCCGGCAAACCGTCTTTATCACCCGATATTCCGGCAAACCGCTCCACATAATCATACCAAGGTTTCAAATCAGCATATCGGATAGGCCAATCAACGGCAAAACCATCCCGTGCAGGACCTTCAAAATCAAAGTCAGACCAACGCTGGGTCTGTCTTGCCCAAAGTAAAGATTTCCCTCCTACTTGATAACCACGAATCCAATCAAATGGCTTTTCCTGTACATAAGGATGTTCTTGGTCTTTTACAAAAAACTGCTCTGTTGCCTCTTGAAAAGCATAACATTTACTCGCAATCGGATTGTCCTGCTTCAACTGATAAGTCACTTCGTTCCGATGTTCAAATTCCCACGGATTCATATTGGTCGTAGGGTAGTCTTTAATGTGTTGCACATCACGGCCACGCTCCAAAACAAGCGTTTTCAAGCCACGTTCACAAAGCTCTTTTGCCGACCAGCCTCCGCTAATCCCCGACCCTATCACAATAGCATCGTAGGTTCTATTTTTTTCCGAATCTATATTTAGGTTTGCCATAGTTTATGCATTAATTTTTACGGCACCGTCATACCTTCCCGGAACCAATTCATAAATCAGTTTATTCTTCATCACATACTCCGAGTTCAAGTAACCTTGAATGGTGCGCCTTTTCAGTATACGCATAAAGGCATCCTCCTTTTCTAACCCTTGTAGATAGGCCAATGCCTGATCCGTGTTATTTATGCTTATCTTACTTGCCGCCTTCAGTCCTTCCAAGAAACTTTTTTGATCTTCTGGACTATGGCAATCATCTACCATCTTCATCACAAATAGGTGTAGATTCAATGCCGCCGCACCAGGAGAATCAGTTTCAGGAATAATCGCTTCAACCAATTGCTTTAGCAACGCCTCATCTTCGGCAGACAAGTCAACGTTCTGAAGTTCTATGGATGCTTTCTTGCTATCGTTCGAACACGATGTGGCAATCATCATCCCTCCGGCAAGAATAAAAAGCTGTTTAATGGCACTTCTTCTGTTCATGGTTTTCTCTTCTGATTATCTAAGGTAATAAAATTTTGAGAAATAAAGCGATGGATTTATTTCGACTAAATTCTCCTTTTTTTAAACCTCCCTTATCACTTCTTCTAAATCAAAAAACAACTTATCCGCATCCCCCAATTTCGCTCTTTCAGAAACATGTTTAGATACTGCGAAACAATGAAGTCCTGCTCCTTTGGCGGCAGCAACACCAGTAGAGGTATCCTCAATCGCTATCACCTGCTTTGCGGCTAAGTTTAAGAGGCTCAATCCTAACAAATAAGGCTCCGGATCGGGTTTAGGATTATTTACTTTTTCCCGTGTAACAAAAAACTCAAAATAGTTTAACAACCCGTGATGCCCCAGCACTGTCTCTACCGTAGTCTGGTAGCTAGACGTCACCAACCCGATACGGATGCCTCTTTGCTGTAATTCCGTCAGTATTTCCTTCGCATAAGGCATCAATCGAATCGTGCGCATATCTGATTTGGCATAATTAGCACGGGTTTCTTTCCACATAAAATCTTCCGAAGTATCAATGCCCCATTTCTCCTTCAACAGCTGTACATTGTGTACCAATGTATGTCGCGCAAAATAATCTATCCAATCCTCAAAACTGATGTGAAGGTCAAAATGCTCTTCCAAAATGGGTTGCCAATTGGAGAAATAAAAATATTCTGAATCTATCAAAGTCCCATCCAGATCAAAAAGGACTGCTTGTATATTGCTCATGCAACAAAAATAAAAGTACTATTCCACTATGCCAAGACAAATTATTCAACGGATGTTCTCACCTCTATGCAAAAACAACCTTACAGACGTTCTCTTTTGGATTCCCTTTCAAGATTTATTAAGTTTGTTGAAACGAGTATCTAGAAAATTATACATGAAAGTCATTGCCGTAGGAAGAAATTACATAGAACATGCTCACGAGCTAAACAACCCCGTCCCGACTACTCCCGTCATCTTTATGAAACCGGACACCGCTATCTTGAAAGACAACAAGGATTTTTACTACCCTGAGTTTTCCAATGACGTACATTACGAGGTAGAGGTCGTGATTCGCATCTGTAACGAGGGGAAACACGTTTCGCAGAAATTTGCACATAAATATTACGACGCAGTGGGTTTAGGCATTGATTTTACGGCACGGGACATCCAAGCCAAACATAAGGAAAAAGGGCTCCCTTGGGAACTGGCTAAGGCTTTTGACCACTCTGCTGTTATCAGTCCCCTACTGCCCAAAGAAGAGTTTGAAGCTTTGAACAATATTACTTTTTCCCTCCAAAAGAATGGAGCAACAGTACAAAGCGGAAATACCAAAGACATGATTTTTGACTTTGACACCCTCGTGGCTTTTATATCGAAATACATCACGCTACGAAAAGGAGATTTGATTTATACAGGGACTCCTGCTGGGGTTGGTTCCGTTGCTATTGGCGATACATTGGAAGGGTTTATTGGTGACAGAGCAATGTTTAAAACAGCGATTAAGTAACATGAAGAAAATACATATTCTGCTTCTTGGGTTAGCATTAAGTTTACCAAGTCTAAAAGCACAGCAACAAAATATCCTCACTTCCCGAAATTACCCGCAAGGCTACTTCCGCAATCCGTTGAATATCGCTATGGATGCGTCAGGCACTTTTGGCGAACTGCGTTCCACACATTTCCACGCGGGTGATGATTACCGTACGCAACAACGCATTGGGTTACCTTTACATGCCGCTGCTGAGGGCTTCGTCTCACGCGTACGTGTACAGATTGGCGGTGGGGGTAATTCTGTTTACATCGACCATCCCAACGGGTTTACAACGACTTATCTCCACATGGATAGCTTCAATGAAGCTTTGACAAAGATTGTGCGTGCAGAACAATACAAACAACAACGTTTTGACGTGGACATTAATTTAGAACCTCAACAGGTATCCTTGACCAAAGGTCAATTTATTGGGAATGCCGGAAATACAGGTGGTTCTGCTGGCCCACACTTGCATTTTGAAATACGGGACACCAAAACACAACGTCCTTTAAACCCCCAACTATTTGGTTTACGCTTTACCGACAACTTTAACCCGACTATCAACAGTGCGATGCTCTATGATCTTAACGATGAGTTGTTCAATGAACACACAGCTCGCAAAACGCTTGCTGTAACAGCTGTGCGGAGCGGTAAATATACGCTCACACAGTCTACCCCATTAGAGGTCAATGGCAAGTTCGGCCTAGGTATCAGCACGATTGATCGGCATCGTGCCGGAGGTTTTCAGAATGGAGTCTATTCCATTGAGCTTTTTGTAGATGCACAGCCTATTTCTACAGTAGTGTTTGAGGAGTTGGACTTTAACACATCGCGAGGTATACATGCTTATATCGACTATGCTCATTGGAAGAAAACCAAGGTAAAAATGCAGAAGAGTTTTAAAGACCCAGGTAATCCGATAGAAATCTTCAAGACGCTGAACAACGGTGGAGTTATCGAACTGAAAGAAAACAAAGTGTATGATGTCAAGTATGTCGTAAAAGATATTGCGGGCAATTGCAGTGAACTGGACTTCAAAGTGCGTAACACGACACAAGCTGCTACAACCGCAGCTAAACGCTACGGCGTAAAACGTCTTAAATACAACGAGGAAAATCATTTCGAAACCGAGGGGATCCAACTTCACATGCCGAAAGGCGTCCTATACAATGATGTAGACTTTGAATACGGCACGACCGCGGCACCGGCCCATGCATACTCACCAACACACAGAGTGCATAATAGCCTCACCCCCCTATTCACGTCCTACAAGCTGTCGATCAGACCGACAAATCTACCCGAACATTTGCAAAGCAAAGCGCTGATCGCCTCGGCAGAAAATGGTTCGGAAGGTGGAACATTTGCCGATGGCTGGGTAACCGTTAACACGCGCAACTTCGGAAATTTCTACGTAGTTGTAGATACCGTTCCCCCAGTTATTACGCCACGCAATCTAACAAATGGAAAGAATGTCGCCAATCAAAGTAAAATCGATTTCACCATATCCGATAATTTCTCAGGTATACAATCTTTCCATGGCTATATAGATGACCAATGGGTGTTGATGGAATACGATTCCAAGAACCGACATGTATGGCATCGCTTTGACCCTTCCCTCCCCAAAGGTCAGCATACCTTTAGATTGGTTGTAAAAGATTGGAAGGATAACGAAAAGGTGTATGAAACAACATTTATAAAATAAAATCCCCCTATCCCCCAAAGGGGGAACAATAAACATCTCCCCCTTTGGGGGACGGGGGGATTAATCTTAAATACTATGACATTAAACATCGGCGATAAAGCCCCAGCTATTGAAGCTAAAAACCAAAACGGCGATACCATCAAACTTTCCGATTTTAAAGGAAAGAAAGTAATTCTTTATTTTTATCCAAAAGACAATACACCCGGATGCACAACAGAAGCCTGCAACTTCCGCGACAATTACCAATCCCTGTTAAAGGATGGTTTCGAGGTATTGGGCGTCAGTGTGGATAGTGAACAGTCCCATCAGAAATTTATCAGCAAATTTGACTTGCCTTTCAACTTATTAGCTGACGAAGAGCAAAAAATTGTGAACGATTATGGTGTATGGGTAGAGAAGAACATGTATGGTCGAAAATATATGGGCACAGCCCGCACCACTTTTGTTATTAATGAAGAGGGTATTATCACGCATATCATCAAGAAAGTAGATAACAAAAATGCTTCGCAGCAGGTAAAAGATTTAGTAGAGAAAGGATAAGGGATCGAAGAGCAAGGGTTTTGCTTGAAATCTTTGTTCTATAATCTTTGTTCTTTAATCTTTTACATATATTTGCTCCTTATGAGTAAGCAAACTGACGATTTTTTCAAAAATATTGTCTCGCATGCCAAGGAATACGGTTTTGTGTTTCCTTCCAGTGAGATTTATGACGGCCTGAGTGCCGTATATGATTATGGTCAATTGGGTTCGGAATTAAAAAATAACCTAAAGACCTATTGGTGGAAATCTATGGTGCAATTGAACGAGAATATCGTCGGAATTGATGCCGCTATATTCATGCATCCTACGACCTGGAAAGCTTCCGGACACGTGGATGGGTTCAATGACCCGATGATTGACAATAAAGATTCTAAGAAGCGCTACCGTGCCGACCAGTTGATTGAAGATAAAATCGACCGTTATGAGAAAGACGGGAAGACAGATAAGGCAGCCCAGTTGCAAAAAGATTTAGATGATGCGTTGAATGCAGATGACTTAGTTCGCCTAAAAACCATCATCGAAGAGCATAATATCGTATGTCCGATTTCGGGTACGAAAAACTGGACAGAAGTCCGTCAGTTTAACCTGATGTTTGCGACCCAAATGGGCGCAATGGCTGATGGTGCTGAACAGGTTTACCTTCGTCCCGAAACCGCACAAGGTATCTTTGTCAACTTTCTGAACGTACAGAAAACAGGCCGTATGAAAATACCTTTCGGTATTGCCCAGATTGGTAAAGCATTCCGCAATGAGGTTATCGCTCGTCAGTTCATTATG
>Ga0079224_100009675_pt1 | contig 13177 bp, 11 predicted proteins | sample Stecom2015_FD_80414 | JGI IMG/M metagenome (GOLD analysis project Ga0079224, IMG submission 80414) | Agricultural soil microbial communities from Utah to study Nitrogen management - Steer compost 2015 | ecosystem: Environmental > Terrestrial > Soil > Agricultural land | place: USA: Utah... | reverse complement strand
GTCGGTTTTTCCAACAATAATACCGTCCGGCTCAAAGTCGTTTTTCCGCTTCCCGATTCTCCTACCAACCCCATCGTTTCGCCGGGATAAACCTTAAAACTCACATCGTCCACCGCTTTTACGGAAACTTGATTTTTTCCGAAAAGAGAAGGTTTGTTGTAAAAATATTTGGACAGATTTTTAACTTCGAGGATGGGAGTTTGGTTGTAGATTTTGTGGTGAAATGCTTTTCTTTCCTCGGCAGAATAAATTTCGGACTGATAATTTTCATTCTGAAGAAAATCGGAAATCGTCGGCAACTCATGGTAACGGACATCCAATCTGGGGCGACAGGCGATCAGTCCTTTTGTATAATTTTCCTTTGGATTCTCAAATATTTCTTTCACACTTCCTTTTTCGACAACTTCCCCTTTAAACATGACGACGACTTCATCACAAATTTCTGCAATCACGCCCAAATCATGGGAAATGAAAATACAGCTCAAATCTGTTTCAGTCTGTAATTTTTTGATCAAATCCAAAATGGTTCGTTGAACCGTAACATCCAAAGCCGTAGTGGGTTCGTCCGCAATCAGGACTTTCGGATTACAACTGATGGCCATCGCGATCATCACACGTTGACGCTGCCCTCCGGAAAGTTGGTGCGGATAGGATTTGTACATGCGTTCCGGATTGGGCAATAGCACTTTTTCAAAAAGCTCAATGACTCTTTTTTTTGCCGATTTTTGATCTAATTTTAAATGTAATCTGATGGCTTCTTCCACTTGTTCTCCACAACGGATGCTGGGATTCAGGGAAGTCATCGGCTCTTGAAAAATCATCCCGATTTCATTTCCGCGAAATTTTCTTTTTTCTTCCGCATTCAATTCCAACAAATCAAGGCTTTTGTTTTCCGTTTGAAATAGAATACGGCTTTCTTTTGGGATAACGGCTGATTTAGGTAAAAGCCCCATTATGGTAAGTGAAGTGACGGATTTTCCGGAACCCGATTCGCCTACCACACCGATGATCTTTCCCTTTGGAACATCAAATGAAACCTTTTTCAGAATTTCATTTTCGCCAAAGGAAAGCGATAGATTTTTTATTTCGAGGACATTTGGGTTCAAAAGATATTTTTTTACAAATTAAAACAAAATTTACCTATTTGTAAATCAACGAAAATATTCTATTTTTGCTTGAAAGGTTTTTGGCAATTATTCTGAAATTATTTTTCATGTCAAAAATAAACATCGTTTATAAGTTTCTTAAAGTGAAGACATTGAAGCTTGCCTTGTAAAATATTTTAAATGGACGCAGACCCGTTACTTTCCTTTATTTTTGCTGCCGGTGCGCCCGGTAGCGGAGTCATTTCTCACGATATTTCCGGCTGGAATATTTTTCTTACTGTCTTTTTGGTTCTCTTAAACGGATTTTTTGTTGCCGCAGAGTTTGCCATTGTCAAAATTCGTTCGTCTCAGATAGATGTCCGAACCGATTTAAATCCGGGAGTAGCCAAAACGGCCAAAACCATCGTGAATAACTTGGATGCTTATCTGGCGGCAACCCAGTTGGGGATTACGCTGGCATCGCTTGGTTTAGGTTTTATCGGTGAATCGGCTATTTCACCTATCATCATCAACATTTTTGATGGATTGGGATTGGTCGGAGCAGAATGGGAAAAACTTGCTTCCAATACCGCAATTTGGGGAGCATTTGGCGTGATTACCGTTTTGCATATTGTTTTTGGAGAATTGGCTCCTAAATCACTGGCGATCCGTTATCCGACCAATACTACCTTTTCGGTAGCCTGGCCGCTGCGCATTTTTTATGTGCTTTTCCGTCCCGTTATTTGGATGATGAATGGTTTGGCGAATTTTATTTTGAGACTGATAGGAATCAAACCGATTCATGGTTCGGAAATCCATTCGGAAGAAGAATTGAAAATGATCATTACAGAAAGTCAGGAAGGCGGAGCAATTGAGCAAACCGAGCGCGATTTGATCCAAAATGTATTTGAATTTGACGACAGAAGAGTAAGTAATATCCAAACACTTCGCAAAAATGTATCGGCCGTTGAAATAGGAACAACTGTACGCGAAGCGATTGATTATGTGATCAATGAAGGTTATTCGCGCTATCCGGTTTATGAAGAATCATTGGACAACATAAAAGGAATTCTTTACACAAAAGATTTGATGAAATTGACGCTGGACAAACCGGAAGAAACGAGTTTCATAGGGATTTTGCGTAAACCTTTGTTTATTTCGGAGAGTTCGAAAATTAAAAATCTACTCAAACAATTCCAGAAAAAACGCATCCAAATGGCTGTGGTTACCAATGAAATAGGGGAATTGACCGGAATCGTCAGCATGGAAGATATTTTGGAAGAATTGGTTGGTGAAATTCAGGATGAATACGACAACGAAGATCCTATCGTAGTCAATGTAGGTGAAGGGATTTTTTCAGTTGATGCGCACAGCAACCTTTCAGATATCAATCGCTATTTGCCTTATCGATTTGAAGAAAGCGAGCATTTTGATACGCTTTCCGGTTTGTTGGCAGAAGAATTTCCTGACCGAGAATTAAAAGCAGGTGACGTTTTAGACTTGAAGGATTATCAAGTGAAAATCATCAAAATGTATCGTAATTCAGTCGAGCGTGCAGAGTTGACTTTGACGCATCTGACGGATGAGGAAGATGCTATCGATTAGGTTTTTGTAAAAAGATCGCTCCTTTTTCCATATCCAAAACGATATCTTTTTGGGTCATAGTCGCCATGTACAAAATCATTCCGCCGATCATTCCACCGGCTAAAGATCCTACGACCAATAATCCCGTGCTGCCGAACTGTGCTTTTGATGTATATGTATTTTGATCAAATTCTGTTTTGTAGAAATCCTTTCTGTTTCCGGTGTAGGAAAGTCCTTTCTTATTTTTCTGGTATTTTTTGATTCCGCCGGGTCTCACATATAAAATTCCGTCCTGTACAAAAGCCAAAGCTTTTTTATTCTTTTTTCCTTTTTCATCTACTAAATAATAGATGGATCGATTGGGATTGGGCTGTACGATTTTCAAATTCCCATTCTGCGGCCGATTGAACTTTAAGTCATCCATCGTCATATAAAGTCCGTTTGCTAGAGCCGAGGTTCCTGATTCATCCAGAGTTATCCATTCTTCTTCTCCTTCATCAATTGAAGAAATGCTTTCTAAAAAAAGATTTTCTTCTTGTTGAGTATCTAAATTGATAAAATAGACACGGTCATTTTCATAACGAAGATTGCTAAATGAAATTTGAGAATTATTTGTAAGGGTTAATTTTCCTTGTTTGATAATTCGAATTTCGTCTGTAGAATCCTGAGCGTGTACAATCAATGAGGAAATCATCAATAAAGCAACAACAAAATTTTTCATAGGTTAAATAATTGGGTGCAAAAATAATAGGATAATTGAATTTACCAAAATTAAAAGCCTTGCTGGGGTTTTTGGTACTTATTCCCTTTCCAGTAAATTTTCACCTCTGAACTTTCTGAAAATCTGAGCAACGGTCAACACATCTTTTTCACAATAGGTTTTGATGCGTTCCAAATCATGGTCGTCATAATAAACAGAAGCGACTTGCGAACCGTCGATATCGTCTTTTGGTGTAGGAATTCCCAAAACTGCCGCCAGCAAATTCAGCGAAGTATAATGTTTGTAATCCCCGAATTTCCATAGTTCCATCGTATCCAAATGCGGAATCTCCCAAGGCTTTTTTCCCTGCATATTTAATGCATTCGGTAATTCGATTTCATTGATGATCATTCGTCTGGCCATAAAAGGAAAATCAAATTCTTTTCCGTTGTGGGCGCATAAAATGACGGTTGAATTGAAATATTTTCCATTGACCAATTCATTGAACTCTTTCAGAATCTGACTTTCATTGTCACCATAAAAACTTTTGAGCCGAATTTTATTTTCTTCCGTAATGATGCCGCATGAAATGCAGATAATCTTCCCGAATTCTGCTAAAATCCCGGCGCGTTTGCCATAAAATTCTTCCGGTGTTTCGTCTTCACCCAATTGTTTTTCAGTTTTTTTGGTCCATAATTCCTGCCAGGAGATGGAAAGTTCATTCCAGTTTCCAACTTCAGGAACCGTTTCAATGTCCAGAAACAGGACTTTCTGTGAGGGAATCTTTTTCAGCATTTTTTTGTTGGTTTAAGAGGTTGTTTTCTTGAAGCATTTTCATGACTTCATCCACGAAATAGTAGGTGTCGGTATCGAGAAATCCTTTGCCCATATTGCGTTTGTCTTTTTCATGTCCAAGCCGTACGATGACCAGGTTTTCACTGGGTACGACGATCACGCGTTGTCCCAAATGTCCCATCAATCCGTAAAAATTGGGCTGATGTTCATAATCTGTCCAGATGGAATACCCATAACGGGCAGGTTCGTCCTTTTTAAAAGCTTTGTAATTGGGCGTTACCATTTTTTCAACAAAGGCAGAATCGAGTATTTGCCGGCCGTTCCAGTTTCCTTTTTGCAATAATAATTGACCGAATTTGGCAAAATCCCGGACATTGGAATTCAAACAACAATAAGCTTTTTCCATTCCGTCTTTCCTATCTTTTGACCAATAAGCATCATTTTCCATCCCCATGGGTTGCCAGAATTCTTCCTGTAAATATTGGGACATGCTGACGCCAACCGCCCTTTCCAAAACAATTCCCAAAAGTTGCGTAGTGCCGGATGTATAATCAAAATGTTTCCCGGGCTCTTTGTTAAATCCTTTGCCCAACATTTGTTTCTCGATGTTGCTTCCATAATAGGCTTTGGCGGTGTCGTCAAACGGATGATAATAATCTTCCACCCAATCAAATCCCGAAGTCATCGCAGATAAATCGCCAATGGTACATTTCTTTCCAAATTCGTCGTCTTTAAATTCCGGAAGAAAATCGGTGATGGGTTGATCGAGTGATTTGATGTAACCTTGTTCTATGGCTTTTCCCAGCAACATGGTCACAACAGATTTCGCCATGGAAAAAGAATTGGTATGGCTTTCTGCCGAATAATCACCCCAATAATATTCCCACAAGGCTTCTCCGTCTTTTGCCACAAAAAAACCAACAGATTTGAAACGTTCCAATTCGGAAGTCAAAGTGTCGGTTAGTGGAATTTTATTGTACAATTCATGTTCGAACCAGGGTTGAGGTTTGTTTGAAAGAATTGTATTGTATTCAAAATCTTTGTAATCGTCAATGTTGGCGGTTTTTTTTCCTTGTAAATAAACCAATTGAACACCTTTGATGACGTGTTGGTTTCCGGTGAGATATAATAATCCGATTATAAGGATGATGAGTCCCAAGATGATTTGTAAGGTTCGGGTTAGAATTTTTCTAAATTTTGTCATAAATCTTGAATTCAATTGCAATTTAGAAAATTTATAGTCGAATCAGAAGTTTTAATTTAATCTTCACAATTTTTGGGAAAATGAGCCTTATATTTGGCTTAAACATAGTATTAATCATTAAAACACCAGAATCATGGCATTTGAATTACCAAATTTACCTTATGCATTTGATGCATTGGAACCGCATATCGACGCAAGAACGATGGAAATCCATCATGATAGACACCATAAAGCCTATACAGATAATTTAAATAAGGCTATCGAAGGAACAGATTGGGTGCATGCTTCGATCGAAGAAATCATGAAAAGCGGCGTAGGAAATCCGGCCATCCGTAACAACGGCGGCGGATATTTTAACCATAATTTATTTTGGGAAGTGATGAGTCCGAACGGAGGAGGAGAACCAAGTGGTGAGTTGGCGGAAGCTATCAATAAAGCATTTGGATCATTTGAAGCGTTTAAGGAAGAATTCTCAAAAGCTGCTTCCACCCGTTTTGGCTCAGGTTGGGCTTGGTTGGTAAAAAAAGACGGAAAATTGGCCGTTACTTCCACACCCAATCAGGACAATCCTTTGATGCCGGTTGCAGAAGTGCAGGGAACGCCAATTTTAGGATTGGATGTATGGGAACATGCTTATTATTTGAACTATCAAAACAAACGTCCGGATTATATTTCCGCATTTTTTAATGTGGTAAATTGGGATAAAGTAGCAGAATTATTTAAGAAATAAGCCTCCCCAACCCCTCCCAAGGAGGGGCTTTGTGGAAAAATAAGCAGATAGATTTTCATTCTGCTTTTTTTATTTTTGATGAATGATGAAACAAAGTTTTTCCTTTCTTTTTTTGATGCTTTTGGTATTTTCCTGTGGAAATGAAACCGTTTCCAAAGAGGAAGTACAAAATAAATTAGCAGAAAATTTAAAAGAGAATTTAGTGACCGACGGATTTGATTTTCCGGTCGGAAAACCGGATGCGGAAGGCTATTATGATGCACAACACTTTGGGGAAAACAATCATTTGGGTGAGGACTGGAACGGAAATGGTGGTGGAAATTCAGATTTGGGCGATCCTGTTTTTGCAATTGCCAACGGAAAACTGAGCTTTGCTGAAGATGTAAATGGCGGTTGGGGAAATGTAGTGAGAATTGTGCATACGCTTCCTTCCGGAGAGCAAGTCGAATCCCTTTATGCCCATCTCGATGAAATCTTTGTCAAGGAAAATGAAGAAGTAAAAAAAGGACAGAAAATCGGAACAATCGGAACGGCCGATGGTCAGTATTTGGCGCATCTGCATTTTGAGATACGTGAAAAAGTTGGGATGCCCATAGGAAATGGATATTCGGAAAATAGGTTGGGTTATGTAAATCCTTCAAAATTTATCTACAGAAACAGAAAATAAGCTTAGACGAAAAGTAAAATCTGACGGATTTTTTCAGGTTGAAATTTTTTCTGAATCAAAAGCAGATTAGTACATTTGGATCATGGGCAAAATCATTTTAGAAAACATAAGAATCTATTCCAATCACGGTTGTTTGGATGAAGAAGCATTAATCGGTTCGGATTATGTGGTGGATTTGGAAATCGAAGCAGATTTGTCAAAGTCGGCTCAAACTGATGATTTGAGCGACACAGTCGATTATGTTCACCTGAATAAAATTGTGAAGGAAGAGGTTTCCATTCGTTCCAAATTATTGGAAAAAGTAGCTGACAGAGTTTTACAAAGAATTGAAAATGAGATTCCTATGGTGCGTTTTGCCCGAGTGAAATTGTCCAAAATGAATCCGCCGATTGGAGGAAATGTGGAAAAAGTGAGCATCATACTTGAAAAGAAATTTTAAGTTTAACCGAATTTTATATCTTTGCAATCCTGAATAAGGAATTGGTTCCGTGGCCGAGTGGCTAGGCACCGGTCTGCAAAACCGTATACAGCGGTTCGAATCCGCTCGGAACCTCTTGATTTTAAAGCAATTAACAATTAGTTAGTTGCTTTTTTTGTGGTTAACAAGAGTCTGACCACAGTCCGAAATACATCAAAGAGCTTTTTCAAAGATAGTAATTTCTCCTGAATTCATTTTTTACACTTTTGTGTACAGGTAATTTTGTGAATTTCGAAAAAATATTGGATTCAAATACGCTCTTTACTGGACAATCTAAATATTATCCAATTTTATTAGATTCTAATACTTCTAAAAATGAATATCTATCCGATTTAGACAGATATTTAATTTTAGACTTAAGGCAAGATATAGTGTTTTAGTCGATAAATATGTTTTCCCTGTAGATAGATATATATTTGATTTGAATATGGAAACATATTTATGTTTACTCAAATTTCGAGTACCTTACAAATTAATAACCTTCCCTATGGGGACTCCCGTATCCTCTCTTATATCCCTCCCTGCCTATAGGCAATTAAATAATAGGCAGCTGGTTTCAAAAGTTTTTTCAAAAATTTTTGAAAAATAAATATTAGCAATCTTCTTCAGTAAAAAGGTATAGTCATAAGAAAAATCCAATACCCATAGAAGAAGGTTTATATTATTCAAACGCTAAATTAATAAGCCTTTAAATACTCAGATACGGCAATTGGAATAATTCCCACCTTCCAATCTTGAGAGTAAGTTGATGTACTTTTATATGTTGTTCCCCCTAAATTAATAGCTTGAGCATTTACATCTAATTTTCCAGTAAATTTATCATATTTTTTATGTAAGAGACTTGTGGAAATTGCAGCAGAGATAATATAATATTTATCCAACTCTTTATCATTTTCATACGCTTTTCGAAGCTTGTCAACATCAATGTTTTTGTCTGGATTACTAGCTTCTTGAAAATCTGACAAGAGTACAGAGTATGCTGATTCCTTATCAATTGTAACTCCCGCAATTAAATACCCGAAATTAGCACCCACTTTACTATCGTAATTTTTTTCAAATAATTTATTATTTACCTCCGAAAGTTTAACTTCAGAATTTATTTTATAATCTAATCCTACTAGTAAACCTTGATCATGAACTTTAACAACTCTGCCAACTAATGATTTCAAATCATAGATGTAATTTAATGGGTTATGAATAAATACTCTCTGAGTATAATATGATGGTAATTCTAGAGATTGGACACTTTCTTTTGGTTTCTCCTTTGTCTTTAAAAGGAGTTCTGAAAGATCGTTGTTCGAATAAATACTCATTTCTTCAATTTTAATCATCTTGTTAGACGAAAATTGTTGTTGGTTTTGTTCTGTAATTTGATATTGCGTTATTTCTTCAAGATTTAAAGAATCAACTTCTGTCGAAGAATCAAAATCCATTGCTTCTTCCGTTGCATTGTCCATTGCTGTAGCATCTGTTTGCGCAGCCTCAGTGCTTTCTAAGTTTTTACACGAGAAAAGTAAAAAAACACTTAGCATGATGTAATTTGTTTTCATAATAAATAGTTTTTAAGAGATCTACTAAATTATTGAAAATGAATTAACGTTCAAAATTATTTTTACCATTCAGCTTATTTATTGATAATCGAAGTGGATCAGAATTTCTAACTATCTAATTTCACTTTTTGTAGCTGATTTAAGTAAAAATGCACGTGGCTTCAAAAAAAATCAAATTTTTCCTTTTTCTAGAATTTTCGAGGTTATGAAGTGTTAAGAATAGATTTCTGATATTATAAAGTATTGAATAAGGTGCCTTAAGGTGTGATAAATGACTATTAAATGACAGTTTAAGTGTTTTATTAAGTCGTTTATCACACCTTAATCCAATTCATTATATTTGGGTGTTTAATCATTTTTTGTAGGAATGTCTCTATACCAAAACACCATACTCCATAAGTATTTAAAATCCCAAAACACTCAGCTGATTGCTGAAAAATGGAAAGTCTTTCAATCACATTTTCAAAATCCAATCATTCAGGAAAACATAAAAAATTCCAAAGAAGAACAATACCAAGGCGAATTCCTCATCGATTTATTTGTAAATGTTCTGGGATACGTGAAAAACCCAAATCCCAACTTTAATCTTACAACAGAATATAAAAATGTAAAAGACAGTAAGAAAGCAGATGGAGCCATAATTATAGATTATAAGGTCTTGGGAATTATAGAGCTGAAAGGCATGAATACAACCGACCTTGCGAAAATTGAAGAGCAAGCATTTGGGTATAAAAACAATCAGCCTGACTGTAAATACGTTATCACTTCTAATTTTGAGAAGCTAAGATTTTATATAGATAATGCAGTCGATTACCTGGAATTCAACTTGTTTAACCTATCAGAAAATGAGTTTAAGGTTCTTTATTTGACCTTAGCTTTTGAAAATATTCAAGCAGATTTACCTTCCAGAATTAAAAGTGAATCTATAAGTCAAGAAGATGTAATCACCAAAAAATTATATAAAGATTACTCAGTCTTCAAAAGGGAATTATTTAGCAACCTAACTATTTTAAATCCTGATTATGAGCCTATAGTATTGTTCAAAAAGTCTCAAAAACTATTAGATCGATTTTTATTCTTGTTTTTTGCTGAAGATCGACATCTCTTGCCCGTCAATTATACTCGATCAATTCTTTCACAGTGGGAAAGGGTACAAGAATTGGATATAGACGAACCACTTTATGACCGCTTCAAAAAACATTTTAATTATTTAAATACGGGGTATAAAGGAAAGGAATTCGAAGTTTTCCCCTACAACGGTGGACTATTTTTACCAGATGAGATTCTAGACGATTTAATAATAGATGACAAACTATTATATAAACACAGTTTGAAACTCTCAGAGTACAATTTCGAAAGTGAAGTAGACGTCAACATCTTAGGTCATATTTTTGAAAATTCCCTGAATGAAATTGAAGAGATTCAGGCAGCACTAGAGGGGCAAGCGATCGATAAATCCAAAACAAAGCGTAAAAAAGATGGGGTTTTTTATACGCCAAAATACATTACCAAATACATTGTTGAAAATACAATTGGAAAACTTTGTGAAGAAAAGAAAGCGGAATTAGCCATAAACGAAGAAGATTATATCACCGATAAGAAAAGACAAAAGAAAACCATAAAAGATTTAGTTGACAAACTTTACACCTATAGAAATTGGCTTTTGCAATTAACTATTTGTGATCCTGCTTGCGGGAGTGGCGCATTTTTGAACCAAGCTTTGGATTTCTTAATTAAAGAACATAAATACATTGATGAATTACAAGCCAAATTATTTGGTGATGCATTGGTTTTAACAGACATAGAAAATAGCATTCTGGAAAATAACCTTTTTGGTGTTGACCTCAATGAAGAAAGTGTTGAAATCGCTAAACTTTCTCTATGGTTAAGAACGGCTCTGCCCAACCGAAAATTAAACGATCTAAGTGGTAATATAAAATGTGGAAATTCCTTAATTGATGATCCAGAAATTGCAGGAAACAAAGCTTTTGATTGGGAGAAAGAATTTCCTAAAGTATTTGCAAAAGGAGGCTTTGATGTAGTGATTGGGAATCCGCCATACTTAAGGATTCAAGGATTAAAAGACGCATACCCTGAACTTACATCATTTTATGAAAATAGATACATCTCTGCTAAAGGCAACTATGATATATATGTATTATTTGATGAAAAGTCAATTGAATTAATAAATAATTCTGGAATTATATCTTTTATACAACCACATAAGTTTTTGGTGTCAGATTTTGGAGTGGGAGTTAGAGAACTTTTTTCTAAAAACAAATTAGTTGATAATATAATTCATTTTGAGGAACATTTAGTTTTTGAAGTTACAACTTACACCTGTATTTTAACATTAAGTAAAAAAGAAAAACAAGAATTTTACTTTAAACATTTGAACCCTATAAAAATAAATGAACCATTTGAATGGAATAAACTAAGTTACAATGAAATAAGTTACAAATCATGGAATTTGAATAGCTCAAGTGTTACTAAATTTTTAAAAAAATTACATAGTGTTAATTTTAATTTGGGAGATTTTATAAATATTTTTTCAGGCATTCAAACCTCTGGGGATTCTATATATATAATTGAAGGACTGGAAAAAAATGATTTAATATATGGTTATTCAAAAGAATTAAACAAGAACGTAATTATTGAAAAACAAATAGTTAAACAAATTATTAAGGGTTCTGATATTAAAAGATATAACAATCTGAAAAGCAATCAATATGTAATTTTCCCTTACAATATTATTGATGAAAAAGCTCAAATTATTGAAGAAGATGAAATTAAAATTAAATTTCCTTATTGTTATGAGTATCTAAAACTCAATGAAGAAACTTTAAGAAATAGGGAAAAAGGTAAAATGAATCATAAATATTGGTATTCTTATGTTTATCCAAAAAATTTAATACTAAGTAATAAACCAAAATTAGTTTCTCCAGATATTACATTTGGTTTAAATATAACTAAAGACAATACTCCTTTATGTTTAAAAAATGGTGCATATGGTATTCAATTAATGAATAAATATTATAAATATGAAAACTTTTTCATGTGTATACTAAATTCAAATTTACTCTGGTTTTATCTTAAATCTACAGGCAATGTATTAAGAGGTGGTTATTTTAGATTTAATACTAAATATATAACTCCTTTCCCTATTCCTAATTTACCTGAGAACTTATTTGAATATAATAATAAAGTTGAAGAGATTCTATTATATAATACTAATTTAAATGATCTAAATTACAAATTCCAAAGAGCTCTTCAAAGAAAATTTGAATTGTACAATTTGTCTAAAAAGTTAGAATCTTGGTATGAATTAAACTTTGCAGAATTTGTAAAAGAATTAGACAAAAAGAAAATAAAGCTATCTCTTTCAGAAGAAGGCGAATGGGAAGATTACTTCTTGCAAGAACAACAAAAAGCCTTAGAAATAAAAGCCAAAATTGAAGCTACTGATAAAGAGATCGATCAAATGGTTTATGAATTATATGGATTGACAGCTGAAGAAATTGAAATTGTAGAAAACAGTTAAGAATTAGAAAATGATAACTCGCACAGCATCTCATTAAAACTAAATTCAAAGATTCTCAATAGGATATGTTTTTAGTCTGCTGAAAAATCCGACCCAATCTGATTTTACACCCCACAGGCCATCGTCATCACAGAGATTTTCACGTCGGGAAATTTTGTATGGATTAAATTGACACAAGTCGAAATCGTGGCACCCGTCGTGAGCACATCGTCCATCAGGATGATATGTCCTTCTAATTTTCGATCGGTCAGCGCAAAAGCATTTTGGATAGAATTCAGCCGTTTTTCACGGTTTTTGAAAACCTGCGAAGGATTATTCTCCATCCGGATCAACGCATCTTCCATCCAGGGAATTTCAAAATTTTCGGCCAAGGTTTTGGCATAAGGAATGATTTGATTGTAGCCTCGTTTTTTTAGTTTTTTGGGATGAATCGGAACGGGAATTACCCCATCAAATTCTTTTAAATCCACTTCCAAAATGGTTTTTTCGGCCAACAAGATCCCGATTTCCGGATGATTGACATATTTGAGGTTATGAAGCAATTTCTGGGTGACGTTTTCATGTCGGAAAAACAACAAACTATGAGCAGAATGGATTTTGCAAAGCGGCTTTAACTTATCATAAGCCAGATTATTTTTGTCCAGATTCCAATGCGTGAAAGGTAAATTGGCTGTGCAGGAAACACACAAAGGACTTTCCTGCGAAATGACCGTATCACAATTCAGACATCGAACAGGGAAAAATAAATCGAAAATAGAGCGTCCGATTGAGAGTATTTCCATTAACTTTGCTTGTTGGTTCAGACCTTTAAATTAATGAATAAAATCCGCGTTACCAAGTCTT
>Ga0079224_100009673_pt1 | contig 13180 bp, 13 predicted proteins | sample Stecom2015_FD_80414 | JGI IMG/M metagenome (GOLD analysis project Ga0079224, IMG submission 80414) | Agricultural soil microbial communities from Utah to study Nitrogen management - Steer compost 2015 | ecosystem: Environmental > Terrestrial > Soil > Agricultural land | place: USA: Utah... | reverse complement strand
GGACGGCGCCGCGGACGAATCGTTCCGTCGGCGCGCGCGATGGGCACTTCTCCCCATGTTCACGCGCCGTCCGGGCCGAGAGGATGGCGGTCAGGGGGCACCGGCGCCGTCCAGGCCGGGGAAAGGTGGTCACGATGTCCGCTCAGACTCTCTCGCACACCGGGCGCCAGGAGCGTGGCCGTGTCGCGCGTTTCCGGCTGGACGTCGCGGAGTGGACGGTGCTGCGCGCGGCGCTCCTCTCCCGCGTGCGCGCCGGCAGCACACCGGCCGGCTTCGAGCCGGAGGCGTTCGGCCTGGACCCCGAACGGCCGCTCACCGCGGACCAGCGCGCCCGCGCCTGGGCGGGGCTGCAGCTCCGCGGCCTGGCCACGCACGTCCCGGCCGAGGACGACGTCACTGCGCTCACGCCGTCGTGCGTGCTCGGGATGCTCATGCTCCTCGAGGCAGAGGTCCGGGTCGACGTCTCGTCCTGGGCGGACGACATCGTCGTCAACCAGGCGGTCGCGTGGAGCTCGGGCCGGACGGCGGCCGTGGCCCGGCGGCGCCGTCAGCTGCGGGTCGCGGACGGTGCGGCGCTGCTCGAGCCCGAGCCCGTCGTCGAGGTCTCCCTCTCCGCCGCGGGCGGCCTGCTCACCGAGGTCATGCGCGCCCTGCCCGGGCCACCGGCCGCCGCGGCGCTGGAGGACCGCTCCCCCGTCCGCATCGGGTGGCCGGAGTCGGCCGCGATCGCCCAGGCCCTGCGCTCGGGCCGGGAGGACGTCGCCGCGCACCTGTCCGGGCTGCCGGCGTCCGCGTTGTCGCTCCTCGGCGCGGCGTCCGCGCCGCTCACCGGCGGCGCGTCGGTCAGTGCCGTGCGCCGGCAGGGCGGCGGCACGCTCGCCTTCAGCGGGGTGTGGCTGTGGACCGACACCGACGTCGTCGAGCTCGTCGACGCCTCGCCCCACGCCGTGACCCTGCGCCGCACGAACCTCGGACGGGTCCGTCACGAGCTGCTCACCGCGCTCACCGGGCTGCTCCACGCCGAGGAGGTGCTGTGACCGACTCCCTCGCCGTGAGCGGGGGCGCCACCGGGATCCTCGCCCGGGTCGCGGACATGCGCGCCACGGCGGACGTCCTCGACGCCAAGGGCGACGTCCTGCGCCGGCTCGCCGGGGAGGTCGCCGCCGTCGCCGGGCACGACGCCGTGCTGGGCTCCCAGCTGCTCTCGCCCCTCACCGGCGCCCGGGTGCTCGCCGAGGTGGCCGAGGCGCAGCTCCCGCCGGCCGGGCTCACGTGGGTCGCGCTGGAGTACGAGGCGTCCGCCACCTTCCTCCGGGGCGCGGCCACGGCGTACGAGGAGACCGACACCGCCCTCGCCCGGCTCGCCGAGCTGCGCGACACCGCCACGGGTGTCGTCCTCGTCAACGGCGGCCTGCTCGCCGCGGGCGGGATCGCCCTCACCTCCCTGCTGCTCGACGCGCTGCCGGACCCCCTTGTCGACGCCCTCACACCCGACGCGTTCGCCGCGTGGGTGGAGTCGGTCGGCGAGGACCCGCTCGGGACCGTCATGGGCGAGCTCTACGACCACCCGTGGGCCACCGACGCCCTGGTCTCCGGGCTGCCGTGGGTGCTCGGCACGGAGGTGCCGCTCGTGCTCAGCGCGGTGACGCCGTGGACCTTCACCTCCGTGCCGCTCACCTACGAGGAGGTCGTCGCGGGGATCGTCGCCGGGGGCGGGCTGCTCGGCCTGTTCGCCGACGGCACGCCGGTCGTCACCCCCGAGCCGTACGACCCCGCGCGCTACCCGACGCCGGAGGCCTGGCAGGCCGCCCTGGACGCCACCGCCGCGGACAGCGTCTCCGCCCTCTTCGACAACATCTCCGGCCTCGGCGACGACACCGGGTCGGAGGTGCGGGTCACCGCCGTGCCCGACGGCGCCGGCGGGTACACCTGGCTGGTCGAGATCCCCGGCACGCAGGACTGGGCGCCGCGGTCCGGCTCGAACCCCTCGAACCTCGCGACCAACCTCCGCCTCATGGCGGGCTCGCACGGCACGGCGATGGAGGAAGGGGTGCTCGAGGCGGTGCGCCAGGCGATGGCCTCCCTCTCCGACCGGACGGGCGTGCCCCTCGCCGACCTCGAGGGCGGACCGGTGACGCTCGCCGGGCACAGCCAGGGCGGGATCGTCGCCGCCTCGCTCGCCGCGGACCCCGGCAACGGGCTCAACGTCACCACCGTCGTCACCGGCGGCTCGCCCGTCGCCAACATGGCGGTCCCCGACGACGTCACGGTGGTGAGCATCGAGCACGTGCAGGACCCGGTGCACCACCTCGACGGCAACCCCAACCCGGGCGGGCCGAACTGGACGACCGTGGTGCGCGACGTCGACGGGCACAGCCAGGTGACCGCCGGGGACCCGTTCTCCGCGCACCACGGCGCGCTCTACGCCGACACCGGTGCCCTCGTCGACGAGCAGGCGTCCACCGACCCCGCCCTGCGCCTCGCGCTGGCCGACCTCCAGGGGCAGTTCGCGCACGTCCGCGACGGGGAGCCGCACGTCTTCCAGTTCGACGTCGGGCAGGAGCACCCGTGAGACGGGTACTCGTCTCCGGCACCCTGGGGCTCGTCCTGCTCACCGCCGCGTGCTCCGGCGGGGCGGACGGGGCACCCGGGCCGGCACCGACGGCGGACCTCGACGCCGAGAGCGAGCGGATCGTCGCCGAGCTGGCCGCACTGGACGCGGTGACGAGTGCGGACGTCCGGCTCCGCACCGGCGCCAACGCCGGCCGGCAGGTGACCATCGACGCCGTCACGTCCGCCACCGACGGCGGGGCGCAGCGCGAGGTGCTCGAGGCCGTCACCGAGGCGGGTTGGCACACCACCGCCTTCGTCCCCACCGAGGTGCGCACCACGGTCGTCGGTCCCGACGGCGAGACTCTCGACCCCCGGGACCTCGGCTTCCCCCGCCGCGGGGCGGACGCCGCCGGCCTGTACGCGCGGTTCGGCGCCCCCGCCGCCGACGAGGACTGGCAGCCGTGAGGGAGACGCACGATGGGGCTCGCTGAGGCACCGGAGGAGCTGCGCGCGCTGGCCGCGCGGATGGACGGGGTCGCCGAGCAGGCACGCGAGATCGGCGCGGACCTCGTCGCTCTGCGCGAGGAGATCGGCTGGCGGTCCGTGGCGAGCGAGGAGTACGAGGCCTCGCTGCTCGAGCGCGCCGAGGGGACGGGACGCAGCGCCGACCGCGTGGACGACGTCGCGCACGCCCTGCGGGCGCACGCCGAGGGCGTGGCCGAGACGCTCGCCGCGATCGAGGCCGCGCGCACCTTCCTGCTCTCGGCGTTCGAGGACGCCCGGTCGGTGCTCGCCGACCTGTTCAGCGGGGTCCTCGAGGCGGTGACCCCGGGGGTCGAGCGCGCTCAGGAGGTGGTCGACCTCGTGGCCGGCGCCCCGACGGTCGACATCGACCTCGGCTGGCTCGACCGCGCCCGCCAGGCCGGCTGGCCCGGCTGACCCCCCGCCACCCACCCGGCCCCCGCAGCCTGCGGTCTCTCGTCCCCCCGTCACCGACAGCGCACTTGTTGCCCACAGCGCAGTTGTTGCCGACAGCGCACTTGTCACCGACAGCGCACTTGCTGCCGACAGCCCACTTGTCCCCGACAGCGCACTTGCTGCCGAGAGCGCACGTGTTGCCGACAGGGACCCCACCTCACCGGGGCGCCCCTGCCGGCACCACGTCAGGCCGTCTGGGAGACGGCCTCGAGCTCAGGCGCCACCGTGCCGGCGTACTCGGCCGCGCGCAGCTCGAGCGTGCAGCACTTCGCGCCGCCACCACCCTTGAGGAGCTCGGAGGTGTCGATGCCGATCGGCTCGAAACCGCGTGCGGCGAGCGCCTCGGCGAGGTGGGTGGCGCGCGGGTTGTGGATGACGTGCCGGCCGTCGCTCACGCCGTTGAGCCCGAGCACGACGGCGTCCTCCTCGGTGGCGATGACCGCGTCCGGGAAGAGGCGCTCGAGCACCCGGCGGCTGCCGTCGCTGAACGCCGGCGGGTAGTAGGCGACCTCGGAGTCGGAGAGCACCATGAGCGCGGTGTCGAGGTGGTAGAAGCGAGGGTCCACCAGCTGGAGCGAGACCACCGGCTTGCCGATGACCTCCTGGAGCTCGGTGTGCGCCGCCGTCGCCGTCCGGAAGCCGGTGCCGGCGAGGACGAGGTCGCCGACGGTGAGGATGTCCCCCTCCCCCTCGTTCGTCTCGACGGCGGTGTGGACGCGGTACCCGCGCTCGGCGAACCACGCGGCGTAGGCCGGGCCCTCGGGCATCCGCTGCGGGTAGGTGAACTTCGCGGTGTAGACGACGCCGTCGCTCACCAGGGCCCCGTTCGCGGCGTAGACCATGTCCGGCAGCCCCTCGAGCGGCTCGATGAGCTCGATCCGGTGGCCGAGCCGCACGTAGGTGTCGTGGAGCTCCTCCCACTGGGCGATCGCCCGGGCGGTGTCGGTGGGCACGGCCGGGTGCATCCACGGGTTGATCTCGTACCGGACGGTGAAGTAGGTCGGCCGGCACATGAGGTAGTGCCGGGGGGTGGCCTGGCGGGTTTGCCGCACGTCAGCCCCTTTCGTCGCTCGGGTGTGCCCGCAGCCTAGGCAGCAGCGCACCGCGCAGCGCCGCGGCGCGCCCGAACCGGCACGCCGGATCCCGCCGGGTGGTCCGGCTCAGCGGCGGCGCCAGGGGACGTCGGTGGGGCTGCGCGTCTCCTCGTGGGCCGAGCGGGCCGGCACGACCATGACCGGGCACACCGCGTGGTGGAGCACCGCCTGGCTCGTCGAGCCCATGAGCAGCCCGGCGAACCCGCCACGGCCCCGCGACCCGACGACGACGAGGTCGACCGCCGTCGAGAACTCCGCGAGCAGGGCCGCGGCGTTCCCGTCGAGCGCGTGCTGGCTCACGCGCACGTCCCGTCCGCCCACCGCCTGCTCGACGGCGACGCCGAGCCCGACCTTGACGTCGGCGAGGACGTCGTCGCGGTCGACGGCGGCCGGCAGCCAGGCGAGCGACCCGCCGCTGCCGCCGATGGGCACGGCCGCGACGGCCGTGAGGTGGGCGTCCCACGCCGCGGCCTCGTCCACGGCCCGTCGCAGCGCGATGGTCGCGGACTCCGAGCCGTCGACGCCGACGACCATCCGCCGCACCGGCGTGAACCCGGGCTGGCCCTCCGCGGTCAGCGGGACGACGACGGTGGGGCAGTGGGCGTGCGCGGGCAGGGCGGAGGAGACCGTGCCGAGGAGCCGGTCGGCGAAGCCGCCGCCCCCGCGCGTGCCGACGACGGCGAGGCGCGCCTGCCGGGAGAGCTCGACGAGGACCCCGGCGGGGTCACCGAGCTCGAGCGCCGCGCTCACCTCGACGTCGCCGCCCACCCGGGCGACGGCCTCGTCGAGGACGGCCTGGGCGCCGGCCTGGATCGCGGAGTCGTCGACGGCGGCGAACCCGCCGTCGAGGGAGGCGACCGTGAAGGCCGGGACGGCGTAGGCGCACACCACGTGCAGGCGCCAGCCGAGCTGGCGTGCCTCGGCCGCGGCCCAGTCGAGCGCGGCGTTGCTGGTCTCGGAACCGTCGACGCCGACGATGACGACGTTGTCGCGTGGCATGGCCATCCTCCAGGATCGGGGGCGATGCCCCCATTGTGCTCTGTCCGGCGACCGCTGTCGGCGGATCGGACGTCCGAGGCTCCGGCCCGGCGCCGGGCGGCGACCGGGCCGGCGGACGGAGAAGGGCCCCCGGCGCGCGCGGCGCCGGGGGCCCTTCTCTCAGCTCGTCCGCTCGGCGTCAGCCGACGCGGATGAAGGTGGGGGCGCCGCGACCGACGTCGGAGATCGGGCCGGCCTGCAGCGGCTTGGAGGGGTTGCGCGCCGCGATGTGCTGGCCGTCGCCGAGGTAGATGCCGACGTGCCCGGGCCACCACACGAGGTCCCCGGGGCGAGCCTCGGAGGCGGAGACGACGGTCCCGGCGCTCGCCTGCGCGCCGGAGCTGCGCGGGATGCTGATCCCGACCTGCTGGAAGACGTACCAGGTGAAGCCGGAGCAGTCGAAGCCGGACGGGCTGGCGCCGCCGTAGACGTAGGGGGTGCCGACGTAGCGGAAGGCGATGTCGACGATGGCGTTGCCCGAGGCGGCCGGGGCGGGCGCGACGCTCGCGGCGGCCGGGGCCTCCGCGGCAGCGGCCGGAGCGGCGGAGCGCGAGGCGGTCTCGGTGGTGCGGGCCTGGGCGAGCGCCTGGGCCTCCGCGGCGGCGGCGGCCTCGCGAGCGGCCTCCTCGGCCGCGGCGCGCTCGGCGACCGGGTCGGAGTTCTCGGCGACCGTGGTCTTCGGCGGGGTGGCCTCGACACCGAGGTCGGCGACGGCGAACTCGACGTCGGCCGGGACCGAGACGGTGGGGCTCACGGTGAGGGCCGTACGTGCCTGGCTCGAGAGCGCGGAGACGTCGACCTGCGGGAGGGCGGAACCCTCCGGGGCGGCGACGGCCGTGCTGGCCGCCATGGTCAGGGCGAGCCCCGAGGACGCTGCGACGAGCATCCCGCGGCGCGCAGCCGGCCCGGTGACGGCCTGGCCGAACGCGGAAAGGGGCGTGGTGGGACGGCAGGCCGCGCGGTGGCGCGCCCCGTTGGTGATGACGGTCACGTACTGCCTCTCCTATGTTGCCGACGAGGTGAGCTGTCGGGTTCGGGTGGGAGATCACCCGGCCCGTCCTCTCGGACGGGCTTCACCCCTAGGGGCCGGCCTGGACCGACCTCCACTACCTGGTTCCCCCGCCCCTGCCGACGGTCGTTCTCAAAGGGATCTCGGGCGGCGGCAGGGTTGGGCTCCGTCCGAGAGCTCGTCACTGGAGGGCGTGACGAACGAGTGGGACAGTACCCGAGCGCGACGCCAATTGTCACGTTCTGGTTACGACGGAGTGGCGCAGGTGGTTCGACTCACACCTGTGGAGCGGCAAGATCCGCGAGATTCCGCGGTTTCTCAGGCGTCGACGAAGAGGTGCCGCGTGACCTCGGCCGGCACGTCGAGGAGCAGCTCGGCACCGTCGGCACGCAGCGAGACCATCCCCGCACCGCGCTGGAGCAGCAGCCGGGCGCCGGGCCGGATCCCGACCTCGGCGAACCGGGCGAGCAGCTCGACGTCGACCTGGAGCGGCTCCCCGATGCGTCGGAGGACGACCTCGCCCTCGTCAGCGACCTCGGCGAGCGACCGGAGCTCCGTCGCGGCCGGGGCCACGGAGTGCTCCCCGAGCTCGGCGAGGCCGGGGATGGGGTTGCCGTAGGGGTCGTGGTGCGGGTGGTCGAGCAGCGCGACGAGCCGGAGCTCCACCTGCTCGCTCATCACGTGCTCCCAGCGGCAGGCCTCCTCGTGGACGTACTCCCAGTCCAGCCCGATGACGTCGGTGAGCAGGCGCTCGGCGAGCCGGTGCTTGCGCATGACCCTCGTCGCCTTCTCCCGGCCGGCGTCGGACAGCGCGATGCGGCGGCCCTCCTCGAGGTGGAGCAGGCCGTCGCGCTCCATCCGGGCCACCGTCTGCGACACCGTCGGCCCCGAGTGCCCCAGACGCTCGGCGATGCGTGCCCGCATGGGCACCACGCCCTCCTCCTCGAGCTCGAAGACCGTCTTGAGGTACATCTCCGTAGTGTCGATCAGGTCACTCATGCTGCCCTGCCCTCTCTCGCCGTCGTCCCCACGAGGATAGGCCGCGCGGCGACGGTCCGTCCGGCGCCTCGGACGGCGACCGCGGCCCGGGTGGCGATACGCACATCTCGAACAGTGGCCGGACGTGCGACCATGGAGGCACCATGACCGACCGCACCCGTGCCCGCGCCACCGCGCCGCGCCCTGCGTCCGTCATGTGTTGTCTGCCCCGCTCCTGAGCCGATCCCAACCCCTTCGGCCCGGAGTGTCGGCGACGTGCCGTCCAGGCGGCCGCCGGCGAGCCGGGCCCTGACGAAAGGCCCCCCATGAGAACGACCCTTCCCCGGGTCCTCGCCCTCGCCGCCGTCACCTCCCTCGGACTCGCCGCCTGCTCCGGCAGCGGCGACTCCGCCGGGGACGCGCCCTCCACCGCCGAGGAGGAGATCGTCATCGGCTCGACCAACGAGCCGACCGGCATGCAGCGCAACGTCGGGGGCAGCTCCGGCATCTCCCAGACGATGACCCGCAACGTCTACGAGGGGCTCACCTCGATCGACGTCGACGGCGAGATCATCCCGACGCTCGCCGAGTCGTGGGAGATCAGCGAGGACGGCCTCACCTACACCTTCGACCTGCGTGACGACGTGACGTTCCACGACGGCACCCCGTTCACCGCCGACGACGCCGTGTGGTCGCTGTCGGAGGTCATCTCCGAGGAGTCCGTCGCGGCCCGCAAGTCCGACCTCATCGTCATGGACCAGATCACCGCGGTCGACGAGGGCACCCTCGAGGTCGTCCTCTCGCGCCCGTCCCGCTCCCTGCTCTTCAACCTCGCCGGCGTGACCATCGTCAAGGACGGGGACACGGAGAACACCGCGGACAACGGCACCGGCCCCTACCGCTTCGTCGAGTGGGCGCAGGGCGACTACCTCACGATCGAGCGCAACGACGACTACTGGGGCGAGCCCGCGGCCAACCCCGGCGTGACGTTCCAGTTCTTCACCGACACCACCGCGATGAACAACGCGCTGGCCACCGGGGCGCTCGACCTCGTCATCGCCGAGGACTCCCCCGACCAGCTCACCCAGTTCGAGGACAACCCCGACTTCACCATCAGCGAGGGCACCTCGACGACGAAGTACCTGTGGGCCTTCAACGACGGCGAGGCCCCCTTCGACGACGTCCGCGTCCGCCAGGGCCTGTACCGCGCCATCGATCGGGACGCCATTCTCGACGCCGTGTGGGCCGGCCGCGGCCAGGTCATCGGGTCGATGGTCCCGCCGACCGACCCGTGGTACACCGACCTGTCCGACGTCCACGCCTACGACCCCGACAGCGCCCGCGCGCTGCTCGCCGAGGCCGGCGTCGAGGACCTGACGATCACCCTCGACTACGTCGCCGGGGACACCGAGGCGACGATCGCCCAGCTGCTGCAGAGCAACCTCGCCGACGTCGGCGTCACCCTCGAGCTCAACCCGATCGACGACGCCACCTGGTACCAGCGGATCTACACCGACCACGACTTCGAGACGACCCTCATGGGGCACGTGAACCCGCGGGACATCTTCTGGTACGCCAACCCCGACTTCTACTGGGGCTACGACAGCGCGGAGTTCCAGGAGCTCGTCGCGGCCTCCGAGGCGGCCGGCAGCGACGAGGAGCAGGCCGACCTGCTGCGGCAGGCCAACGAGCTCATGGCGCAGGACGCGGCCTCCGCGTGGCTCTACCTCGAGCCGCAGATCCGCGTCGCGGCGGCCGGGGTCACCGGCTTCCCCGTCGACCAGGCCACCGAGAGCTTCTACGTCGCGGACATCACCCGGGAGTCCTGACCCGTGCTCCGGTACCTCGCGCTGCGCCTGGCGGTCCTCCTCGCCTCGCTCGTCCTCGCCAGCCTCGTGATCTTCGTGATCCTGCGGCTGCTGCCGGGCGACAGCGCGGGGACGTCGCTGGGCGTCGGCACGACGGCGGAGCAGCTCGAGACGCTGCGCCGCCAGCTGGGGACCGACCAGCCCGTCCTCGTCCAGTACCAGCAGTGGGTCACCGGCCTGCTCGGCGGCGACGCCGGCACGTCGTTCGTCTCGCGGCAGCCGGTCGGTGAGCTCATCGCCGACCGGCTGCCGATCACCCTGCCGCTGAGCCTCGGGGCCTTCGTGCTCGCCGTGCTCGTCTCGGTGCCGGTCGGGGTGCTCGCGGCCGTCCGGCGCAACAGCCCGGTGGGCGTCGCGGTCTCGGCGCTGTCCCAGCTCGGGGTGGCCGTCCCCGTCTTCTGGGTGGGCGTGCTCCTCATCGGCATCTTCGCCCTGGGCGCGGGCTGGCTGCCTCCGGGCGGCTTCCCGCGCGCCGGCTGGGGCGACCCGGTCGCCGCCGTCGAGGCGCTCGTCCTCCCGGTGGTCACCGTCGCGATCGCCATGGCCTCGGTCATGGTCCGCTACGTCCGCTCGGCCACCCTCGACGTGCTCGGCCAGGACTACATCCGCACGGCCCGGTCCCTCGGCTACTCCCGCACCCAGGCGCTCGCCCGGCACGGCCTGCGCAACGGCGCCGTGCCCGTCGTCGCCGTTCTCGGGATCGAGCTCGCCACCTCCCTCCTCGGCGCCGTCGTCGTCGAGGCCGTCTTCGCCCTGCCCGGGCTCGGGTCCCTGCTCCTGAGCTCGGTGCTCGGCCGGGACCTGCCCGTCGTCCAGACCGTGGTGCTGGCCATCACCGCCGTCGTCCTCCTCGTCAACCTCGGGGTCGACGTCCTGCAGCGGTGGATCGACCCGCGCCTGCGCACGAGTGCCGTCCTGGAGCGCGCATGACCACCGAGCTGTCCACCGTCGAGCAGGAGCCCGCCGCACCGCGGCCGTCGGGCCAGGGCCGGGCCGCCCGTTCGCTCACCGTCGGCGCCGTGCTCGTCGGCCTCGTGCTCGTGGTCGCGCTCGTCTCCCTGGTGTGGACGCCGTACGGGCTCACCGACGGCTCGGGCCCCCGCCTCGGCGGCCCCTCGGGAGAGCACTGGGCCGGCACCGACCGGCTCGGACGCGACCTCCTCACCCAGCTCATGCTCGGGGCCCGCGCGGCGGTCGTCGTCGCCGTGTCGACCACCCTGGTCGCCGGGGCGCTCGGCGTCACCGTCGGTGTCGTCGCCGCGAGCGCCACCCGGTGGCTCGACACGGCCCTCCACACCGTCGTCGACCTCCTCATCGCCTTCCCCACCCTGCTCCTCGCGATGCTCATCGTCACCGTGCGCGGCGCCTCGACGGCGTCCGTCGTCGCCGCCATCGGGATCGCCGGCTCGGCGATCATCGCCCGCGTCACCCGGGTCAACGCGGCCCGGGTGCTCCGCGAGGACTACGTGACGGCGGCCCGGGCGGCCGGGACCGGCTACTGGGGCATCCTCGTGCGGCACGTGCTGCCGAACATCGCCCCGACGCTCCTCGTCCAGCTCATGCTCCTCGCCGGCAGCGCCGTCCTCGCCGAGGCGTCGCTGTCCTACCTCGGCCTCGGCGCCCCGCCACCGGACCCGACCTGGGGGCGGATGCTCCGGGAGGCGCAGAGCACGATCTCCGCCGCCCCGACGAGCGCGATCCTCCCCGGGGTGGGGATCGCCGCGTTCGTCCTCGGGCTCAACCTCCTCGGTGACGGCATCCGTGAGCGCCGCGACCCGGAGCTGGCCCGATGAGCCTCCTCGAGATCCGCGACCTCACCGTGCGCACGGCCGACGGCCGCCCTGTCGTCGACCGGGCGACGTGGAGCCTGGACGCCGGTGGGCGGCTCGGGATCATCGGCGAGTCCGGCTCGGGCAAGTCCCTCACCGCGCTCGCGATCCTCGGCCTGGTCCCGGAGGGGATGACGGTGACGGGCCAGGTCCTGCTCGACGGCGTCGACCTCCTCACCCTGCCGGCCCGGGCCCTGCGCCGGGTGCGCGGCGCCCGGGTCGCCATGGTCTTCCAGGAGCCGCTCACCGCGCTCGACCCCCTGATGACGATCGGGCGGCAGATCGCCGGTCCGCTGCGGCTGCACCGCGGTCTGCGGGGCGCCGCCGCCCGCGCCGCCGCGGCCGAGCTGTGCCGCCTCGTCCAGCTGCCGGAGGTCGAGCGGGTCCTCGACTCCTACCCGTGGCAGCTGTCGGGCGGGCAGCGGCAGCGCGCCGGGCTCGCCCTCGCGCTCGCCTGCGAGCCCGACGTCTTGCTCGCCGACGAGCCGACGACGGCGCTCGACGTCACCGTCCAGGCCGAGATCCTCACCCTGCTCGACGACGTCACCCGGCGCACCGGCTGCTCGCTCGTCTTCATCAGCCACGACCTGCCGGTCGTCGCCCAGCTCGCCGAGGACCTCGCCGTCATGCACGACGGCGCCGTCGTCGAGCACACGACCGTGGCCGCGGCCCTCGCCGGCGCTGAGCACCCCTACACCCGCGAGCTCATCGCGGCCGCCCGCGCCGTCTCCCACCTCCCGGAGGACCGATGAGCGAGCCGATCCTCCGCGCCACCGACCTCAGCCGCACCTTCGCGACCCCGACGCGGAGCACGACGGCGCTCGCCGGCGTCTCGCTCGCCGTCCCGGCGCGGCGGAGCCTCGGCATCGTCGGGGAGTCCGGCGCCGGGAAGTCGACGCTGCTCCGGCTGCTGCTCGGCCTCGACCGGCCCGACTCCGGCACCGTCCACTTCCGGGGGGAGGAGCTGCGGCCCCGGGACCGGGCCCTCATGCGCCGCTTCCGCCGCGAGGTGCAGGTGGTCTTCCAGGACCCGCGGTCCTCCCTCGACCCGCGGATGCGGGTCCGGGACATCGTCGCCGAGCCGCTGCGCTCGCTCCGGGTGCCGGGGGACCACCGCGCGCGGGTCGCCGAGCTGCTCGCGGCCGTCGGCCTGGACCCGGACATGGCCGAGCGGTACCCCGCCCAGTTCTCCGGGGGGCAGCGCCAGCGGATCGCGATCGCCCGGGCGCTCGCGCCACGGCCCTCGGTGCTCATCGCCGACGAGCCGGTGAGCGCGCTCGACGTCACCGTGCGCCAGCAGATCCTCGCCCTGCTCGACCGCCTCCGCGAGGAGCTGGGGATGTCGCTCGTCATGGTGAGCCACGACATGGCGGTGGTCGGGCGGCTGTGCGAGGACGTCCTCATCATGAGGGCCGGCCGGCAGGTCGAGGCCGGCCCGACGCGCGAGGTCTTCCGCGACCCGCAGGAGGCCTACACCCGCGAGCTGCTCGCCGCGGTCCCCCAGCTGCCCGGGGCGTGAGCCGGGCGCCTCAGGGGCGCTCCCACGCCTCGACCGGGCCGGGGACCCGGTGGAAGAGCGGGTGGACCTCGACGGTGGTCACGGCGTCGACCAGCGGGAGCCGCTCGGGGCTCCGGACGGCGAGCTTGGCCCGCAGGTGCCCCCACTCGTAGGCGACCTGCCCGTCCGTCACGGGGAGCGGGTCCACCCCACCGTCGCCGATCGTCGCCGGCCGGTCGATCCGGGTGCTGTCGAACCGGTAGCCCCGCTCCCCGGCCTCCGCGGCGAGGACGGCGAGGTAGGCGCCGATCGTCGCGACCGGGTCGGGGGTGGGC
>Ga0079224_100009672_pt1 | contig 13181 bp, 11 predicted proteins | sample Stecom2015_FD_80414 | JGI IMG/M metagenome (GOLD analysis project Ga0079224, IMG submission 80414) | Agricultural soil microbial communities from Utah to study Nitrogen management - Steer compost 2015 | ecosystem: Environmental > Terrestrial > Soil > Agricultural land | place: USA: Utah... | reverse complement strand
TCGCCGTCGTCAGCCACGCCGGCACGCCCGCGATCACGCACCCGGGCTTCCGCCTCGTCCGCGCCTGTCGCCGCCGCGGCCTGCCCGTCGTGCCCGTGCCCGGCGCCTGCGCCATCACCACGGCGCTCAGCGCCGCCGGCCTGCCCACCAACGGTTTTCTCTACGCCGGATTTCTCCCGCCCAAGACCGCCGCGCGCACGGCCTTCCTCTCCAAGTATCAGGATTTCGACTACACGCTCGCGCTCTACGAGAGCTGCCACCGCATCGAGAAGTTCGCCGACGACATCGTCGCCACCCTCGGCCCCGACCGCGTCGTCTGCATCGCCCGCGAGATCACCAAGCTCCACGAGACCTTCCTGGTCGGCCCGGCCGCCGACGTGCGCGACCGACTGCGCAAAGGCAGCCTGAAGGGCGAGTTCGTCGTGCTCATCGCGCCCCGCGATTACGCGCTCTGATCCAACCGCCCGCCGCCGTGCAAAAAAACGCCCGGCCGGTCCAAAGACCGGTCGGGCCATGTGATGTCGTGTCGGAGCCGGACGGAGTGTCAGCGTGCTTTCTTTTCGCGCTTGGCGGCCTTTTTCTCCGCCGGTGTTTTCTGCGGCTGCTTCTTGGTCTCTTTTTTGGAGTTTTGTGATTTGGCCATGAGTATGAACGGAGGGCTTACTTTTTCTTGAGCGCGGCGGCCTTCAGTTTTGTCGCCTGCTGCGACGTGATCTGGGCCTGTTTCTTGTTATTGGAGGCGTCGGCCTTCGCCTGTTTTTGCGAGGCCTGCTTCTGTGTGGATTTCGGGGAGCGGTCACCCATGGTGATGGTCTTTCGTTGGAGGTTGTTTCATCGCCTCCGGGCTGTTCGTTGCCACCGGGGGTGGTGTGACTAACCGCCCATCCCTCGGCCATAGGCAAGCGCCGTCGTCTTCCCGCCGGGAAATAAAGACCGGCCGGATCATCCGACGTCCGTGCTCCGTGGACTCGTCACTTCACCGGCACGCCGAAAAAACTGCCGCCGCCGCCGTCCTTGGCCACCAGCACCAGGCCGCCGACCTCGTCCACTTTCATGAGCAGGTCGTGATTGTAGGCGATGCGCATCAGGAAGTCCGACGTGTTCATGTCGGTCATCTGCCCCGAGATTTTGATCTGCTCCGCCAGCTCCGACGGCTCGGTGCGCAGTTGCAGGTCTTCGTCCGAGGCGGTTTTGAGCTTTTTCTCGATCAACCGCCGGTTGATCCCGTCGAGGATGTCGGCGAGCGGGGTATCGACATAGTAGTTCGCCGGCTGACTGCCGGCCCCACGCAGCCGACGCCAGGTGGCGTTGTCCGCATCGACCAGCTTGGCGGGCGTTCCGGCGGCGTTGTTTTGTTTGATCCGCCGGGCCTGCACGTAGGCCTGGTCGGCCTTGGAAAAGGTCTTGATCAATACCGTGAACACCACGCCGTCCTGCCGTTCGATTTTCACGGTTTCCCGGTCAACGATTTCAAGCAGCCGAGCGCTAATGGTCCGTCCGTTCAGGTCGGTCCATTGCCGGAAACTTTGCTGGTCGGCGGCCTTGAGGTTGAGACCGCCGAAGAATTGGAGGGTAACCAAGCAAGCAATGAGCTTGAGTGGTTTCATAAGATGCGAAGGAGATGCGGTGACGGTAACGGCATGGCAATCCGCAATCTTTGCAAAAAACCACGACCGGAGAACCGATCGTGGTTTTGACATTTGATAAACAAGTCCCCGACGCACGAATCAACCGGCCTGGGTGTCAGGCTTTGGTTTCTCCGCGGCGGATTCTTCCGCGGGCTCAGCGGCGGGAGGCTCGACGGCCTCGGGCTCCGCTTCGGCGACCGGTGCAGGGGCTTCCTCGACCGTCGCGGCTTCCGCGACGGCGGGTGCCGGTGCGGGGGTTTCGGCGGGCTTGCTCCCGGCGGCCGGCGCAGGGGCGTCTTCGGCCGGAGCGTCGGGGAAGTTTTCCGGGTCGTGTTCGCCGTCGCCGATCTCGCGCTTGCGGGCCTCGACCATGGCGGGCGGGGCGAAAAGCCGGCCGTCGATGAATTCGGTGACGTAGCCTTCGCCGACCAGCCAGCGCAGGTCCATGTTGAGTTTGTTCAAGCGGGCCTGGTCCTCGGCGGAGAGCGCGGGAGTCGGCTCGGCGGGTTGCTCGCCTTCGGCGGGCGCGGGGCGGGCCGGTTGCTGCAGGCCGAGGTGTTTGGCGGGCAATTCGCTTTGGCGAATCATCGGATGCGTCTCGATGAAGCCGATGAGTTCGCCGATGCTGTCGGCGAAGACTTGGCCGGGCGTGCGGAATTTGCGCTTCACGGCGCAGACGTAGCTGATGCCCTTGGAGCCTTTTTTGAAGATGGTGAAGCCTTCGCGACGGAGGCGTCCGCGCAGGGCGTTGGCGGTGTCGAGCGGGAACTTTTGCTGGCGTTCGAGCTGACCTTCGATGGCGCGGCGGATTTCGCCGGCGGGCAGGGATTCGAGCAGGCGTCCGGCGACGCGGAGGGTCTCGACCGTGCGCACGACCTGACCGCGGGCGTGCTCCAGCAGGTGGGCGCGGGCGGCTTCGATCGAGGTGAAGGACGGGGCGTCGGCGGCCGGGGCGGCCTCGGGCGCGACTTCGGCGACTTCGGGAGTTTCCGCAGGCGCGGCGGCTTCGGCGGTTTCCGCAGGCGCGGTGGTTTCCGCTACTTCCGGCGCGGTGGTGGGCTCCGTGGCCTCGGGGGCTTCGTTGATCGCGGGAGCTGCGGCGTCGGCCGTGGTTTCCACGGGGGTTTCAGGAGACCCGGCTTTTTCCTGAACGCGTTTGGCGGCGGCGGTCTTCCAGGTGTAGCGCACGCCCTTCTTCATTTTCTCGATCCACTGGGCGATCATTTCGGGATCGCGCACGCTTTCGATCTTGGAGGAACGGTAGGCTTCGAGCGGGATGCGAATGCCGGCGGTTTGGTGGTGGGCCTGGACGATTTGATTGTAACGGTGGTAGTTGGGCGGGCCGAGGAGCTCGCCGGTCATGGTGCACCGGTTGACCACCTGGAAGTTGCCGGCGGGCGCCTCGACCTCGACTTCGGCCACGTCAAAGAAGCGGTCGAGATGAGTCGAGAGAACGTGGTTGATGGCGGCTTCCTCGTTTTCAAAGGGAAGGCCGTCCGGCACGGAAATCGCGAAGGGCGCAGGGCGCGGGGCGCCTTCGGAGCGGGGCGTTTCGGAGGCCTTGTGCTGCACGACGGCGATAAAGCGGTCGTTCTTGCCGATGACGACGCGGGCGATTTCGAAGAGTTCGTAGGTGCGGCAGGAGGAGCGCACGGCCTTGGCGAGGGCGGCGAAACCGGCGTCTTCCGGATAGAAGGTGACGTTGTAGAAGGGACTGATGTAGGGGCCGACGGGGACTTCGCGCTCGCGCGGGCCGGCAAACCGGGGACGGTCGCCGGGGCCTTCGCGGCGGGGGCGGTCGTCGCGACGGGGACGCTCGGGACGGGGGCCGCCTTCGCGGGGGGCGGCGTCGCCGGGGCCGCCGGCGGGCTTGCGGAAACCGCGACGATCGCGCCTGGCGTCGGGGCCGGCACCATCGCGGCGGGGACGATCGCCGTCGCGACGGGGGCGGTCGTCGCGGGAGGACGAGCCGGCGGTTTTATCCTGGGACCATTGCGTGCCGAAGCTGAAGTCCTGGAGCTGGGTAAGATCCAGCTTGTTGAATTCCTGGGACGGTTGGTCGTTGGAGGGAGTCTCGGACATAACGATAGCGGGCGATGATTGCCGCGGGATGAGGGCTGGAGCGCGAAGCAAGCGGGAATGCTTGAAAGGGTGGAGCCTTGCGCAGGGCTGACGGCAGGCAAGCCGTTTTCGTCGGGTAAAACCGAGGCGCGGCGGGGCGGCTGGCGCAGAGGGCGGGATCAGGCTTTTTTGCGCGCGTAGGCCATGGCCTCGGCGATTTGCGCGAGCTGGCTCTCGGTGTGGCCGGCGGAGATGGCGGTGCGGATCAGGTCTTTGCCGGGAGGAACCGCGGGGGCGATGGACATGACGGTGAAGACGCCTTTTTCGAGGAGGGCCTGCCAGAAATAATAAACGCGCTCCTTGGAGCCGAGGACGATGGGCACCGCGGGGGTTTCGCTGTCCCAGGTGTTGAGGCCGAGCGAGTGGAGCATGTCAACGTAGGCGCGGCGGTTGGCCTCCAGGCGTTGGAGGTGCTCGGGTTCGGTTTGGAGAATGTCGAGCGCGGCCGAGGCCATCGCGGCCTGCGCGGGGCTGATGGCGGCGCTGAAGATGGTGTGCTTGCCGTGGGTGCGCATGTATTCGATCAGCGCCTTGGAGCCCGCCACGAAGCCGCCGGTGCTGGCGAGAGCCTTGGAGAGGCTGCCGCAAACGATGTCCACCTGGTCGTTGAGCCCGAAGTGGTCGGCCGTGCCGCGGCCCTGCCGGCCCAGCACGCCAAAGCCGTGGGCATCGTCGAGCACGGTGAAGCAGTTGTGCTCGCGGGCGACGGCGACGAGCTCGGGCAGGCGGGCAACGTGGCCCTCCATGGAATACACGCCTTCGATGACGAGCATCTTGGGCGCGTCGGGATCGCATTGCCCCGCGACGGCGCGCAGGTCGTCGGGGTTGTTGTGCGAGAAGCGCTCGACCTGCGCGGTCGAGAGACGGATGCCGTCCCAGAGACAGGAGTGGATGTTTTTGTCGGCGAAGATGACATCCCCCTTTTGCGCGAACGAGGCGACGCCGGAGAGGCAGGAAAGGTAGCCGGCCGAGTGGACGTGACAGGCCTCCCGGCCGAGAAACGCCGCGAGCTTTTCCTCCAGCTCGACGTGGTAGGCGCGCGATCCGTTGGAGATGCGCGAGCCGGTGGGGCTGGCTCCCCACTTGGCGACGGCGCGCTGGCCGGCCTCGATGACCTTGGGGTGAAACGCGAGCCCGAGATAGTCGTTGCTCGCCAGCATGATCATGTCGCGCCGCCGAAGGCGGATCTCCGTGCCCTGCTGCGCCTCGATCGCATGGTAATAGGGCGCGTAACGCAGACGGAGCTTGGTGACCTGATCGTCACGGCAACGTTGGCTGATGCTGGGTTTGGACTTGGTAAAAAAAGGCAGGGCCATGCGCGGTAGCCCGCCACTGTGCAAGGCCCATGCCCGTATGAAAGCAATTTTTGCCAGACAGCCGCCCGGCTCGACAGAACCGCCCGGGCACGTTTCAAACGCCCCCTGCCCTCGCGCAGCCATTGTCCATGCCCAAACTCAGCATCATCATGGCGGTCCACAACCGCCTGGACCTCACCCGCCTCTGCCTGCCCTCGCTCGACGCCTCGCTGGCCGGACACGACCACGAGATCATCATCGTTGACGATCTCAGCACCGACGGCACCCGGGAGTTCCTCGCCGCGTTGCCCGCTCCCTACCGCTGCATCCTGCGCGAGACCAAGGGCAATTTTTCCATCAACAACAATCTCGGCGTCCGCGCCTCCACCGGCGACATTCTGGTCTTCCTCAACAACGACACCGAGCTTCCCCGCGGTTGGATCGAGCCCATGCTCGCGGCGCTCGACGCCTGCCCCGGCCCCGTCGGCATGGTGGGCAATATCCAGACCATCCCCGCCACCGGCCGCGTCGATCACCTCGGCGTGGTCTTCCCCCCGTGGCTCACCCCGCTCCACGTCGGCCAGCACCGCCGCCGCGTCCCCGCCGGCCTGCCCCGCTTCTCGGAATGGAACGCCGTCACCGCCGCCTGCTGCCTGTGCCGACGCGAAACCTTCGAGGCCGTCGGCGGCTTCGACGAAGCCTACGTCAACGGCTGCGAAGACATCGACCTTTGCCTCCGCCTCAAACGCGCCGGACACCGCCACTACACCGCCAACGAAAGCATCATCGCCCACCACAAGGGCGCATCCCCCGGACGCAAGACCCACAACGACGCCAACCTCGTTCGCCTCAAATCCATCTGGGCCGAAACAATCGCCCGCGAACTCGTCCCCGGCGACGCCCCCGCCGCCGCCCGCAGCTACCTGCGCGGCGCACTCGCCCGCCCCGCCAAGGTCAACGCCGGCAAACTCCTCCGCTCCCTGCGCATCGTGCTCGGCCTAGGCCGCCCGCCCCGCCAAGATTGACAGTTGTTACAATTTTTTTTGTAACAACTGCCATGCCAACCCCGTCCGCCGCCAAGCACGACTCCGCCCTCCGCCGCGAAATCATCGCCTACTGGGTCGAGGTCGCCACCGCCTTCGGTTTCCAACGCTCCTGGGGCGAAATCTACGGCCTCATCTTCGCCTCCGAACAACCGCTCTGCGCTGACGACATCACCGCCACCCTCGACATGAGCCGCAGCGGTGTCGGCCAGGGACTCAAGGCCCTGCTGGAAATCGGCGCCATCCGCCCCGCCCACCAACTCGGCAGCCGCAAAGACCATTACCAGCTCCAGCCCGACCTCGGCGTGCTCGTCAAACAACTGCTCAACTCCCGTGTCTTTCCGCGCCTCGAAGAGCTCGCCCGCACCCGCGCCGCGCTCGCCGAGACCGCCAAGACCGGCACCTCCCCCCACCTCCGCCAGCGGTTCGAAAAACTTCAACGCTGGCACGCCAAGGCCTCCCCCGCGCTCAAGCTCCTCAAGGCCCTCGCCTGACCGCCCGCACTTCCCCTCGCACTCATCATGATCTACCTCCTCGGCGGCTCCGGCTACGTTGGCCAAGCCTATCAAGACCTCCTCGAGCGGCGCGCCATCCCCTTCAAAAACCTGCGGCGCGCCGACATCGATTACACCGACGTCGCCACGCTCGCCGCCGCCCTGCGGCGCGACCGGCCCGACTTCCTCATCAACGCCGCCGGCTACACCGGCAAGCCCAACGTCGATGCCTGCGAGCTCCACAAAACCGACTGCCTCTTCGGCAACGCCGTGCTCCCCGGCCGCGTCGCCGCCGCCTGCGCCGACGCCGGCGTCCCCTGGGGCCACGTCTCCTCCGGCTGCATCTACACCGGCGCGCGCCCCGACGGCTCCGGCTTCACCGAGGACGACGCCCCCAACTTCACCTTCCGCCAAAACAACTGCTCCTTCTACTCCGGCACCAAAGCCCTCGGCGAAGAAACCCTCGCCGGCGCGCCCGACCTCTTTGTCTGGCGTCTGCGCATCCCGTTCGATCACCGCGAAAGCCCGCGCAACTACCTCACCAAGCTCATGCGCTACGACCGCCTGCTCGACGCCGCCAACAGCATCTCGCAACTCCACGAATTCGCCGCCGCCACCCTCGCCTGCTGGGAAAAACGCATCCCCTTCGGCACCTACAACGTCGTCAACCCCGGCCACATCACCACCCGCGACGTCGTCGATCTCATCCTCGAAAGCGGCGTCCACCCCAAGGCGTATCAATTTTTCAATGACGAATCCGATTTCATGCGCGTCGCCGCCAAGACCCCCCGCTCCAACTGCGTCATGTCCTCCGCCAAACTCGCCGCCGCCGGCATCACGCTGACGCCCGTCCGCGACGCCATCCGCCAGGCGCTCAAGATCTGGCAACCCGCCTGAACCAGACACCCATGAAAATCCTCGTCACCGGCGGCGCCGGCTTCATCGGCTCCAACCTCGTCCGCCTCCTCGTCAACACGCACGGGCACGACGTGCTCAACATCGACGCCCTCACCTACGCCGGCAACCTCGCCTCGCTCGCCGACCTCGCCGGCCATCTGCGCCTCCGCTTTTCACAAACCGACATCACCGACGCCCCCGCGCTCGCCAAACACTTCGCCGAATTCCGCCCCGACTGGGTCATGCACCTCGCCGCCGAAAGCCACGTTGATCGCTCCATCGACGGCCCCGGCGCGTTCATCCAAACCAACATCACCGGCACCTACACCCTCCTCCAGGCCGCCCGCGCCCACTTCGATACCCTCGCCGGCGAGGCCCGCGCCCGCTTCCGCTTCCTGCACGTTTCCACCGACGAGGTTTACGGCAGCCTCGCCCCCGACGCCCCCGCGTTCACCGAGACCACCGCCTACGATCCGCACTCGCCCTACTCCGCCAGCAAGGCCGCCAGCGATCACCTCGCCCGCGCCTGGCACGACACCTACGGCCTCCCCGTGCTCGTGACCAACTGCTCCAACAATTACGGCCCGTATCAATTCCCCGAAAAGCTCATCCCCGTCGTCATCCTCAAGGCCCTGCGCGGCGAACCCATCCCCGTTTACGGCCGCGGTGAAAACATCCGCGACTGGCTCCACGTCGGCGACCACGCCGAGGCGCTGCACACCGTGATCGCCCGCGGTCGCGTCGGCCAGACCTACAACATCGGCGGCGACAACGAGCGCAAAAACATCGACCTCGTCCGCCTGCTCTGCGCCCTGCTCGACGAACTCCGGCCGCGCGCCGACGGCAAACCCTACGCCGACCAGATCACCTTCGTCGCCGACCGCCCCGGCCACGACCTGCGCTACGCCATCGACGCCACCAAGATCAAAACCGAGCTCGGCTGGACCCCCGCGCAGGACCACGTCTCCGGCTTCCGCCAGACCGTGCAATGGTATCTCGAAAACGAAGCCTGGACCACGAACATCCTCAACGGCTCCCATCAACTCGCACGTTTGGGAGCCCAGAATCTTTGAACCGCAAAATACGCAGAATCACGCAAAAACCCGATCCGCGTGATGTGCTCATAATCTCTCCGACTTTTGCGCCCATTCGCGTCTTTCGCGGTTAAAAAAACTTCGTCCATCCCACTCCCATGAACAGAAAAGGCATCGTCCTCGCCGGCGGCTCCGGCACCCGGCTCTACCCGCTCACCATCGCGGTCTCCAAGCAGCTCATGCCGGTTTACGACAAGCCCATGATCTACTACCCGCTGTCCGCGCTCATGCTCGCCGGCATCCGCGAGATTCTGATCATTTCCACACCCGACGACCTGCCCCTCTTTCAACGCCTTCTCGGCGACGGCTCGCGGTTCGGCGTCACCTTCAGCTACGCCGAGCAACCCTCGCCCGACGGCCTCGCCCAGGCCTTCACCATCGCCGCCGACACCGGCTTCCTCACCGGCGCGGAACCCGCCGCGCTCGTCCTCGGCGACAACCTCTTCTACGGCCACGACCTCATCGCCTCCCTCCGCCAGGCCTCCGCCCGGACCGCCGGCGCCACCATCTTCGGCCACCACGTCGCCGACCCCAGGGCCTACGGCGTCGTCGAGTTCACCCCCGACGGACGCGTGCTCTCCATCGAGGAAAAACCCGCGTCACCAAAATCCAACTACGCCGTCCCCGGGCTCTATTTTTACGACGCCGACGTCGTCGCCCTCGCCCGCTCGCTCCGCCCCTCCGCCCGCGGCGAACTGGAGATCACCGACCTCAACCGCCTTTATCTTGAGCGCGGCGACCTGCGCGTCGAACTCCTCGGCCGCGGCACCGCCTGGCTCGACACCGGCACCCACGACAGCCTGCTCGACGCCGCCCAATTCGTCGCCGTCATCGAAAAACGCCAGGGCCTCAAGATCGCCTGCCTCGAAGAAATCGCCTTCCGTCAAGGCTGGCTCGACCGCGACGGCCTGCGCGCCGCCGCCGATTCCCTTGGAAAATCCCGCTACGGCCAATACCTGCGCGCCCTCCTGACGGCCTCCTGACCGGCCCCGCGCCATGAACGACCGCCTCGTTTTCCACGACCGCCTGCGCTGGCTGCCGGCCGACATCAAGTCCGACAACCCCCACGCGCTCACCGGACTCTGGCACTGCCCGGACCACCGCCCCGGCGTCACCCTGCGCCTGCGCGTCGGCGAGTCCCTCCGTCCCTGCACCGCGCGCCTGCTGGAGACACGACCCGACGGCACCGGCATTCTGCGCTTTGCCTGTTCCGTGAAAACCCGCGCCGGCTGGAAACTCCTGCGCTTTCTCCGCGAATCCCCCGACGCCCCCTCCCGCGTCGTCGCCACCCGGCTCGTCTTCATGCCCGCGCGCGACGACCGCCGCAGCCTCCGCCGCCACCGGCATCTGCTCCGCGCCCGCGAAACCGCCCTCGCCGCGCGTCCCGTTCCCCGCGACGGCCCGTTGATCAGCGTCATCATGCCCGTGTTCAACCCGTCGCTCGACTTCCTGGCCAAGGCCATCGACAGCGTGCGCGCCCAGACCTACCCGCGCTGGCAACTCTGCATCGCCGACGACGCGTCCACCGATCCCGACACGCTCCCGTTCCTGCGCCGACAGGCCGCCGGCGACGCGCGCATCCGCGTGATCGCCCGGAAAACCAACGGCCACATCTCCGCCGCCTCCAACTCCGCCCTCTCCCTCGCCGACGGCGACTGGTGCGCGCTGCTCGATCAGGACGACGAATTGTCACCGCACGCCTTCGCCGCCTTCGTCCGCGCGCTGGCCAAGCACCCCGCCGCCGCCCTCGTTTACACCGACGAGGACAAGATCGACGCACGCGGCCGCCGCTACGGCGCCTGCCACAAACCCGCCTGGATGCCCGAGCTCCTCTTTGCGCAAAACTTCGTCTCCCATCTCGGCTTCTATCGCACCGACCGCCTCCGTCGGCTCGCCGGATTCCGCGTCGGCCACGAGGGCTGCCAAGACTGGGATCTCGTCCTGCGCTACACCCGCGACCTGCCCGCCAATCAAATTCTTCACATCCCCCACGTCCTCTACCACTGGCGCGCCATTCCCGGCTCCACCGCGCAATCCACCGCCGCCAAACCCTACGTCTCCGCCGCCGCCCGGCTCACCGTCGAATCCGCCCTCGCCGAACGCAGCGTCCGCGCCCGGCTCACGCCCTTCGGCCTCGGTCAATTCCACGTCGCCTTTGAACCGCCCGCGTTCCCGCGCGTCGCCATCGTGACACTGCCCTCGGCCGCCCCCTTCGAGCCGGAACGCATCGCCCGCCTCACCGACTATCCCAACCTCGACTTTGTCTCCGCCCCCGCCGGCGAAAACGCCCCCCTCCCCGCCCTGCCGGCCGCCGCCCGGCGCACCGACGCCGACATCCTCGTCGCCCTCCCCGGCGGACTCGCGCCCCGCGCCCCCGACTGGCTGCGCCGCCTCGTCGGCGCGCTCGCCCTCCCCGGCGTCGGCGCGGCCGGCGGCCGGATCGTCTCCCCCGAAGGCCGCGTCATCGACGGTTGCCTGATGCTCGACCACCGCGGCCGGGCCCGGCATGCCTTTCCCGGCATCATCGAGTCCGAGAGCGGTCACTACGGCCGCGCCGCCCTCGCCCACAACCCCGGCGGACTCAGCCTCCACGGCATCGCCATCCGCCGCGCCGATCTTCTCGCCGCCGACGACCTCGCCTCTTCGGACGCGCCGCACTCCCCGCAATCCGCCGGCTGGGCGCTCTGCTCCCGACTGCGCGCCACCGGCCTGCGCGTCGTCCACGACCCCGGTGTTCAGCTGGAAGCCGCCGCTCCGGCACCCGACGCGCACGACACTATCGACTTCCCGACCGACGACGACCCTTCGCTCCATCACTGCTTTGGCGGCGAATGGCCGCCCGTCTCACCGCCTCCGGCGCGTCGCACTCATCCCTTGTCCATGTTCAAAAAGCTCCTGCGTAAACCCCGCCCCGCCGCCATCGACCCGGCCTCCTGTTTCACCGGTAACGACACGCCCGCCGAACACGCGCTCGCCAGCGTCTGCCAAAACACCGACATGCGCTTCCTGCTCTCCTACCGGTTTCTACGCGGCGAGGGCCTCGAGATCGGCGCGCTTCACTTTCCCCTGCCCCTCGCTCCCGGTGTCCGCGTCAAATACTACGACTACCGCTCCCGCGAGGAGAACATCCGCAAATACCCGGAGCTTCCCGCCGACAAAATCGTCCGCACCGACTACGTCGGCGACGGCGAAAAACTCGAACTCGTCCCCGCCGGCTCCCTCGATTTCCTCGTCGCCAACCACATGCTGGAGCACTGCCAGGACGTCATCGGCACGCTGAAGCTGTTCTACTCCAAGCTCCGCCCCGAGGGCGTGCTCTTCATCTCGCTGCCCGACCTGCGCCACACCTTCGACTGCCGCCGCGCCCCCACCCCGTTCGAACACCTCGAGCGCGATCATCGCGAAGGCCCGGCCGTCAGCCTGTATTCACATTATCGCGACGTGCTCGCCAACTGGAGCGACCGCCAGTCCGCCAGCGTGCGCGCCCTCAACGGCGGCTCCCGCGAACCGCTCGACGAGGCCGCGTTCCACACCGCCGTGCGCGGCACCCATGTGGACTGGCATTTCCACGCCTGGACCCAGTCCGAGATCCAGGAGCTCTTTCTCCGACTCCGCCGCGACCACGGACTGCAATGGGAAATCGAGGCCGCCGCGCGCAACGGCATCGAATTCATCACCGTGCTTCGCAAGACCGCCGTCGAGACCTTCGACCGCAACGAACCCGACTTCCGCCCCCTCTCCGCATGAAAAACACCGCCCTTCGCTACAAGGACATCGTCTTTTACCGCACCCTCGCGGGCCTCAAATCCGAGGCGCGCAAAAACTACCTCGGCTACCTCTGGTTTATCTTCGAGCCGCTGCTCAGCACCGGCGTGCTCTACTTCGCCATGTCGCAGCTCACCGGCAACCGCGGCGCGGCCGCCGTGCTCACCATCCTCGTCGGCATGCTCGTGTGGCAATGGTTCGAGGGCTCCATCATGCTCAGCGCCGCCTCGATCAGCACCAAGTTCCACGTCCACATGCAGGTGCCCCTGCCCAAATACCTCTTCCCCCTGGTGGACATCGGCACCAACACCGTGCGCTTCGCCTGCGCCTTCGTGCTCGTGCTCGCCGTCTGCCTCTTCCTCGCCCACGGCCCCTCGCTCATGCTGCTCTGGCTGCCCGTCCTGCTCCTGCTGCAACTCGCGCTGATCATCGCCTTCTCCCTGGTCATCTCGATCGGCGTCACCCTCATGCCCGACCTGCGCGTTCTGCTCCAGTCGCTGTTCCGCCTGCTCTTCTTTGTCTCCGGCATCTTCTTCACCGCCGAACGCGTGCCCGAACACCTGCTGCCCGCCTTCCACGCCAACCCGATCTCCGTCCTCATCGAATCCTACCGCGCCGTCATCCTCGACGGCCAGCCCCCGCACACCGGACGCCTCGCCTACATCGCCGTGCTCACCGCCGTGCTCTTCCTCGCCGGCGGCCTGATCCAGTCCTACTTCGACAAACGCCTGCTCAAACTCACCAATGTCTGAACCACTCGTCAGCCACGAAAACACCGGCGTCTATTAGTGCGGCGGCCGGTCCCTCCGATCCGGCGCCCCCAGCGCCCCCTGGCCCCGGCGCG
>Ga0079224_100009671_pt1 | contig 13181 bp, 10 predicted proteins | sample Stecom2015_FD_80414 | JGI IMG/M metagenome (GOLD analysis project Ga0079224, IMG submission 80414) | Agricultural soil microbial communities from Utah to study Nitrogen management - Steer compost 2015 | ecosystem: Environmental > Terrestrial > Soil > Agricultural land | place: USA: Utah... | reverse complement strand
TGAAATGGAGGTGCAGGCCCTATTCCAAAAAACTGTGGACCATTTCGGAACGGTCGATATTTGTGTGGCCAATGCGGGCATCCAACTGGACCATCCCCTCCATGAGATGCCACTCGGTGCCTGGCAAAAGGTAATCGATGTGAACCTTACCGGACAGTTTCTCTGTGCCCGGGAATCCATCCGGGAGTTTTTAAGGCGGGGCAGACGGGAGGAGGTGTCAAAATCCTTGGGAAAGATCATCCATATGAGTTCGGTCCACCAGGAGATACCCTGGGGCGGCCATGCAAACTATGCGGCCTCAAAGGGCGGGGTGGACCTATTGATGCAAAGTATCTGTCAGCAGTATGCCCATTTGAAGGTCAGATGCAACAGTATTGCCCCGGGGGCCATCAAGACCAAGATCAACCAAAAGGTCTGGGAGCAGGAGAAGGGGAGGGAGGATATGATGAAATTGATCCCCTATAAGCGGATCGGGGAACCGGAAGATATCGGGGCCGTGGCCGCATGGTTGGCCTCGGAACAAGCCGACTATATCAACGGCACCACCATTTTTGTGGACGGCGGGATGTCCTGTTATCCCGGTTTCAAGGGAAACGGCTGAAGACCCGGTAGAATCCTTTGGAACGATATAAGGGGAACATGGGGCAGCAGGCAATGGATGCTTTTTCCAACCTCCGCTTGATATGGTCCAATTTTGGATTTTTTTGGGATAAGCTTTTCTGGGATATCGGATTAATTTTAGAAACGGCCCTACCCATAAAGGGCGCCCGTTGAACGGGGCAGGGCAGGATTCGTAAAGCCCCAAGTAGAACAAAGTCATTGGAAGTGTGACCTTCAATGAATCAAAATAAAAATGGAACTATGATGTCCGATTATGAAAAGTGTATCAAAGCCTGTCGATTGTGTTTTTTGGATTGTCAGAGCTGTGCCGTTCAGATGGCCGGAAAAGAAAGCGGGAACGATTGTCCGAACTGTTGCCTGCAATGTGTCGATGCCTGTTTGATCTGTATCAAGTACATGATCGCGGGAAGTAAATTTTCAAAGGCCTATTGCCGCCTGTGTGCCGATGTCTGTGATTGGTGTGCCGAACAATGCAAAGTGCATGACCATGACCATTGCAAAGTCTGTGCGGCCTCTTGTGTGATCTGTGCCGATGCATGCCGGGCCTTTGCGGCATGATCCTTAATTTAAACACCCCCAAATGAACGAGATCGATTATTTAAAGGATTTGGATGGCCTTCGAAAGATGAAGGCCCTGGTCGATGATTTCAAGGTTGTGATGATCGCCAGCAAATTGGGCAATGTCCCGTTTTCAGTATGCCCGATGACCCTATTGAAAATGGATGAAGGAGGGGAACTTTGGTTCTTTACTTCCCTGGACAGCGGTCTGTATAAGGATATCTTATACGACCCTCGGGTCCAGATCATCTATTGTGACCAAAAAAGGCAAAAACATCTATCAATCTTTGGACGTGCCTCTCTTGTGACCTCCCAGGAGAAAAAAGCCGAGCTATGGCACTGTGGTCAACTCCAGTGGTTCGAGGGAAAGGATGATCCCAACCTGGTCCTTTTGAGCATCAGTCCCAAGGAATCCTATTATTGGGACAATGAGAACAATGAACCGGTGCCATTTTTCAATAAGCTACAGAGTGACCGGCCAACCGACGGCCCCCCTGTGGGAAGAAAGGGAAAGATACGGTTCTGGAACCATTGATCCAATCCATCGGACAGCTTTATGGAATAAGGGTGTATGCCAAGACCGGAAAGTAGCCCAAGAAAAGGATGGTCAAAATCCATTTCGAATATTTTTGGATCCTGGGACGGGTCGTCGGCAGCCTGAGAGTTTTCATTTTCTCCTATTCAATCCAAGTTTCCCAAGTTCAGCAGGGCCTCTTCCATATGGATGCCCTCACCCAGTACAGGTTCGAAAAGATCCCCTATTTTTTGTAGTCGTCGGGGCATGCTATGGATGGTAAAATCCCTAATTTCAATATTTTTTTCCAGTTCCTCCCAAGAAATGGGGGCCGACACCGGGGCTCCTTTTTTTGGACGTACACAATAGGTCGCGGCCAATGTCTGTCCCCTTCGGTTTTGGAGGTAATCCAAATAGATTTTACCTTTTCGGTCGTTAATAGGACGTTTGGTGCTTGTGAGCTTTGGTAATTTTTCTTCAATATAATAACATAGCAGTTTGGTGAAATCCCTGGCTTCCCCATAGGAATATTTGGCATCCAAGGGAATGTAAACGTGTAGGCCCCGTGATCCTGATGTTTTGCAATGACCTTCGATTTTGGCAAGTTCGAGTACTTCTTTGGCGGCCAGGGCCGTTTCTATAACCTGTTCAAAAGTGTTTTTATCGGAAGGGTCTATATCGATCACGGTATAATCCGGATTTTGAAGATTGGACGTTCTTGAATTCCATGGGTTCAGTTCAATACAGCCCAAATTGGCCATGTAAAGAAGGGTCGCTTCATTTTGGCACAACAAATATTCAATATCCCTATCCGCCGATTCGGAATACAGGGAAATGGTCTCTGCCCAATCGGGTACGTTCTCCTGATCTTTTTGAAAAAATCCTTTGGAGTTGATTCCATTGGGGTGTCGGTGAAGACTTTGGGGACGATCTTTGAGATAGGGTAGAATAGTGTCTGAAACCTTGATATAATAGTCCACAAGGTCATATTTACGCAATCCACTCTCGGGCCAATATATTTTTTCGGGGTGGGTGATGGGAACATCCACTCCATTTATTGATAGGATGGAATCGGATTTTTTTTTTGATTTTGGTAGTGTATTCTTTTTTTCTGAAGTAGTAATCTCCCCAAGGGTTTTGTCTTCGCGGAGGCCTTTGTAGGACGGATGTCTCAACACACCATTTTTGGTCCATTCCGAAAATTTCACCTCGCAGATCAGTTCGGGTATTATCCAATGTGGCTTCCTACCTTTAAGATTGGGAGATTTGGGGAAAGGTACCTTGCCCGTTTCCAATCCTTGAAAAAGGGAAAGCAGGTCCCTTTGCGCGGATGCTGAAAACCCAGTTCCGCAATTGCCCACATAGCTCAGTTCCCCTTCACGGAACATTCCCAGGATGAGTGAACCAAAAGGAGCGCCTCCCGATTCTGTATACCCGCAGATGATGGCCTCGATCGAATCGCTCGCCTTTATTTTCAGCCAATCCTCGCTCCGATGGCCGGGCACATATACGGAGTTCTTTTTTTTTGCGATCACCCCTTCCAGACCCTTGTTTACAGCTTGTTCGTAAAACGCTTTTCCCAAGGTTTCGATGTGGTCACAATACAGTACGTGCCCAAGACCTTCCAGCACTTCTGGAATCAGGCTCTTGCGTTGGGCCAACGGGAGGGAGTGGGTATCGTGACCGTTCAAATGGAGCATATCAAAAACGTAATACCTGAGCACACCCACTGTGGTATCCGGGGTATATTTTTGAAGTTTCTGAAAATCGGGGATGCCATCCTTATCCACGATCACAACTTCCCCGTCAAGGATTACATCATGAGGGATCGTTTCAAGTTCTTTCTTTAACAAGGAGAACTTATGGTCAAAACTTTGTCCGTTTCGGGAATACATGGAAACGTTTGCTGCCATAATGTGGCTCAGCATTCGGTAACCGTCCCATTTTAGTTCAAAGATCCATTCGGGATCATTGAAGATTTTCTTTGCGGGGGTGGCCAACATTGGTGAAATGGCCTCTTCAAGATTTATTTTTTTGATTTTGGGTTGCGTCCCCTTCTTGTTTTGTGGGGAAACAAAATTTTCCGCATCGTAATCCAGATCGGTGGCATAACGGTCCTTTTTCTTGATCAGCAACCATTCGTTTTCCTTTGTTCCCCTTTGGGTCAGCACCAGGGCAAATTTACCTTTCAACTTTTTCCCGAAGAATTCAATTTTTACATTTCCCTTCTGCAATTGTGCTTCGGCCCCATCTTGCTTCCCGCCGTAGATTTGAAATCTACCCCCATCCCAGATTTCCATCTCACCGGCCCCATAGTTCCCTTTTGGAATAGTGCCCCTAAAGCTGAGGTATTTGACTGGGTGGTCCTCGGTCCGTATGCTCAGCCGTTTGTCCTTTGGGTTCATGGAGGGACCCTTGGGGACCGCCCAACTTTTGAGCACACCGCCCATTTCCAGCCGTAGATCATAATGTAAGCGGCTGGCCTGGTGCCTTTGTACCACAAACCGGCTCCCTTGTGTACGGTCCATGATACCTTTTGGCTCAGGCGTGTTTGAAAAGCTCCTTTTCTTGATGTATTCCTTTAGGCTCATGATCAAGAAGCTTTTACTTTTTTCTTTTTTTCCAGACTTGCCTTTAATTGTGCCATTAAATCAGAGGCTTTGGTGGGTTGATTATCCACTTTTTCTACTTTTGATACTTTTCCTGTGGCTTTTTCTTTGATGATTTTGTGGAGTTGATCGTTGTAAACATCCTTGAAATCCTTCAACTTAAAAGGTTCGGTATAATTTTCGATTAACGATTCTGCCATTTGCACTTCCTTTTTTGAAACCTTTGTCTTGGGGAGTTTAAGGTTTTGGGGGTCACGGATTTCATCCACAAACCTGATTTTATGGAGCACAAGTGCGTTTTTGTACACCCCGATCAGACTGAGATGTTCCTTTTCCCGCATTACAAAAGTGGCCACGCCCAATTTGCCTGTTTTTTTTAAAGCGTCCCGGAGCAGGTTATATGATTTCCCACCTTCTTTTTGGGGTTCAACAAAATAGGGTTTCTTAAATAGCACATCGGCTATTTCTTCGGCATTTACAAACTGTTCAATATCAATGGTCCTGCTTTTTTTAATATTGGCTCTCTCAAAATCCTCTTTTTCCAAAACCACATAGCCATCATCTTTTTTAAAACCCTTCACTATGTCCTTCCACGGGACTTCTTTCCCGGTAATCTCATTGATTCGTTTATAACGGATTCGGGCATTGTCGTGGCGATCGAGCATATCCAATTCGAGCCTTCGCACTTCGGAACCGGAATAAAGTTTGACCGGTATGGATACCAGCCCGAAACTGATGGAACCGTTCCAAATAGATCTCATAACAATTGGTTTTAATTAATGGTCACTCCTTATATCCGATCCGGCCTGTCCAAAATATCCCTTTCAAATCGGCCAACTCCATCTAACTCCCGTTTTTAACCTTCCTCTAACCCCATTGACAACATGTCGAAATCATAATATAGGTTTGTGGCGGTACGCTTTTATATGACGAATTTGGGATTGTCTTTGTTGACTTATTTTTTCGGCATTTTGGGTTCCTTGATGTTACTGAAATCCATTTTTCTATCGGATTCTACCCGGTCCTATATCCTTTATGAAATATAACTTTTCCAATTAACTGATTTTGATTCTTTTGCATTACTTTTTAACTGGATTAAGGATGCATTGGGATAAACCGTTTTTTTAGATGAAATTAATAATCGCGGATGGGACGTTATTAGTAACCGATGGTATCCAGGGTCGTGGACCAAAGTGGCATTCGAGAGGCCACCGGGGAAATTGGGCCTGATGGTGTCCTTTCCACTTTTTTTGGGGTGATGTGCGATATAGGCGAGCTGTGGCGTCTGCCAGGTCCAGGTCCACCTAGGAAGTGGTGACCCTTCATGGCAGGCGATGTAACCCGCCGCCTGCCTTACTTCATTGAAAAGTTTCTACATCTTTTATAAAGTGAAGGTAATGATGTCCAATCGATAACATCTGATTTACAATTATTTACTGATTATTAGCCGGATTAATCCTTCGGTAATGTTATTTCGCCCGAATTAACCAAATCTTATCGAATACTAAAATATATTTGATCAAATCGATGTGGACACCAAAAGTTTTTGGCTCGAAGATTTCTTGGCCGAGCCATGGACCCTAGGACTGTTTGACCTTTTACACCCAAATTTTATCATAGCCTCCATTTGGGCATCAAGATGGTGCCTATAGCGATTTTCGCCATAAAGTGAAACCGATGGCCCATGGCCAATAATTTGAAAAACAACTCAACATGTCCTATATACCACTTGAAGAACATTTGCCGGGGATTACCGGATTGTTGGAATACAGCAGGGAAACCGCAGAACCGATTCGCGAACTGACACAGATTTTGATGAGGGGTCCCTCCTCCTTATCGGAAGGAGAAAGGGAATTGATCGCCACCGTGGTCTCTTCCGGTAATGGATGTGTGTTCTGTACCACGGCACATACCGCTGCGGCAAACACCTATTATAACGATCCCTCCATATGCGAAATGGCCAAAAAAGATATTGAATCCACTCCTTTGGGGAATCGGATAAAAGCCCTTTTGCAGATTGCCCGACTGGCAGGGGTGGGGGGAAAACAGGTCAGTGAACAGGCCATTGACCGTGCCAAGGAAAATGGGGCCACAGACCTGGAAATCCATGATACGGTACTGATTGCCGCCCTGTTCTGTCTCTACAACAGGTATGTGGACGGCTTGGCCACCCATTTGCCCCTTGATGGCTCTTACTATCAGGAACTTGCCGGTCGCTTGAACAAATATGGGTATAGGAGAGTTCCCGAGGCTTACGAACAGCTGAAACAAAAAAAGACCCAACCAAATTCAAACCACCATTAAACGATGAAAAAAAAGATCAATACAATTCTGCTCATATTGGTTCCTTTGCTCGCTTTTACCCAGACCAATAGTGTTTCCGGGACCGTTTTGGATGCCATGACCAGAGAACCCATGTCCGGGGCCAGTGTTGTGGTCTCTGGAAAAATGATCGGTACCACCACCGATGGGAACGGTTATTTCCAGCTTAACCTGAACCAAGATTATCCTGTTCCCCTTACCATTTCCTTTATCGGCTATCAGACCACGGAAGTGCTCGTGGAAAACGGGGAGCCTTTGGCCATCGAACTGGATATCAAGAATGAATTGCTGGAGGGATTGGTCGTATCGGCCTCCCGAATCCCGGAAAATATCCTTCAATCCCCGGTGAGCATTGAAAAGATGGGTATCCATGATATCAGGGAAACACCTTCCATGGATTTTTATGACGGATTGCAGAACCTGAAAGGCCTGGATTTGGTGACCAGCAGCCTTACCTATAAAGAAATCAACACCAGGGGGTTCAACGATACCGGAAATGCACGCTTCCTACAATTGGTGGATGGGGTGGACAACCAGACTCCGGGCCTGACCTTTGCCGTGGGCAATATGTTCGGTTCCAGTGACCTCGATTTGGAAAGTGTGGAATTGATCCCTGGGTCGGCTTCCGCCCTCTATGGTCCGGTAGCCTTCAATGGTGTACTCTCCATGCATACCAAAAATCCCTTTAAATACCAAGGCCTCAGCGTGAACACCCGATTTGGATTGAACCATTTTGGAGAAGAATTCAGTGACCCAAAACCACTCTATGACTTATCCATCCGTTTTGCCAAGGCCATCAATGATAGTTTTGCCTACAAATTCAACGTCTCCTATTTTACGGGACTGGATTGGTTTGCGACCAATTATACGGATGTGGACGACGGCACAGCTGCGGACCAACGTGGGGAAGATAACCCGGCCAGGGACGCCCTGAACATCTATGGGGACGATGAGGCAAGGGATCTGAACGGGATCGGAAGGGTGTCCCGTACCGGGTATGAGGAACGTTTTCTGATGGATTATGATGTGTACAGCTTGAAATTGAACGGGGCCCTGCACTACCGCGTGGGCAATAACGCCGAGTTGATCTATCAATATAATTTCAACCGCGGTAGGGCGGCCTATACGGGTAGTAATAGATTCCAATTGGATAATTTTCAATTCGAACAGCACCGGTTGGAACTCAAGGGAGCGGATTATTTTATTCGGGCCTATACCAGTATCGAGGATTCCAAGGATTCCTACAATGGAAAAGGTTTGGGCCAGTTGATCGGCAAAACCTGGGTACGGGACCTAAACGACAATGTGGTAAGCCCGGACCAGGCCGACGATGTTTGGTACCAACGGTACGCCGAAGCCTATGGGGGCAATATTCCAGGGGTATCGCCGGGCAGCCATGGGGAGGCAAGGGCATTTGCCGACCAAGGCCGTTATATGCCGGGATCGGCCGAATTCGAACGTGAAAAGGAAAGATATATCCATACCCAGGGACTCAATGGTGCAGGCATCCTAAGCCAAAGTAAACTGTACCATATTGAGGGGCAGTACGACCTGAGTGGCCACACCAAGGTCGTCGATGTCCTACTGGGCGGTAATTTCAGGTATTATGACATGTTTACCAATGGCACACTATTCGACGATGCGGATGGTGGGATTCTGATCAGGGAAGGGGGGGCGTTCGTGCAGGCGTCCAAAGAACTGTTCCAGGATCGGTTGAAACTGACCAGTTCCCTGCGCTATGACAAGAACCAGAACTTTAAGGGCAGGTTGACCCCCAGGGCCTCCGGAGTCTACAACATTGCCGGCAATCATTACCTTCGCTCTTCATACCAAACCGGTTTTCGTAACCCTTCACCCGGGGACCAGTACATAAGGCTCAATGCTGGGCCCATTACCATCTTGGGCGGGGTTCCCGATAACAGCGATGATCTTACGGTGTACCAAAACTCCTTTACCACCGCGTCTTTGGGTCCCTTCTTTGGAAGGTTCAACGAATTGGTCAACAGCGGAACCCCTTTTGGCGAAGCCGTGGCACAGGCCAAGGATCTATTGGTGAAATCCGATGTGGACTATATAAAACCGGAGCGGGTCCAGACCTTTGAAATCGGATATAAGGGCATGATAGGAGCAGACTTGATGATCGATGCCAACTATTATTACAGCAGCTATAACGATTTTATATTGAACCAGGTCGTCATAGAGCCCCAAAGCCCCGTGCTTGACGGGGGGGAAGTGAACATGGATGCGGCCATGGATTTGCTCAATGGGGACAGCCATCTCTACCAATTGTACACCAATGCCACTGAAAGGGTGACCACACAAGGGGCCACTTTGGGAATAAATTATAGACTGCCGGGGAATTTTATGGTAAAAGCAAACGGAACGTGGGCAGAGTTTGACCTACGTAATGCCGACCCCAATGACATCCCCGCATTCAACACGCCCACATTCCGAACTTCCCTTATGCTCGGGAAGGATACCGTGAACAGGAACTTGGGATTCAATATTGCTTGGAGATGGCAGGATGCCTATGACTGGTATGGGACCTTTAACCAACTCCGTCCGGGTAGGATCTCAGCCCATTCCATGGTGGACGCCCAAGTGAGCTATAAGGTTCTTTCCATGAAATCCATCTTCAAGTTGGGGGCGAGCAACCTGTTGAACAATCAAGTGTACCAGGCCTATGGTTCTCCGACAGTGGGGGCCGTTTATTATTTGGGCATCACCTTTGATGAACTTTTACGATGACCATGGGCGCTGTTTCAAAACTTTTGGGAAAAAAAGGGCCGGGGAAGTTTGCCTGGTTCCTGTTCATCTGTTGCTTTATAGGCAATGTTTTGGCAGGACAGGTGTCCACCTTAATGTCCGTTTACCTGCCCAATGTGTTGGATTCCCTGATGCAGGATCGGGCCGGGGATGCCGAGGCGATCATCCAAATCGAGACCTATATCAATTCCATTTTTCTGCTCGGATGGACCTTGGGCGGTTTCAGCTGGGGACTAATCAGTGACCAAATTGGCCGGTTAAAGTCCTTTGTCTTTTCATTGGCATGTATCGGGCTATTCACTTGGCTCATCTACTTTGTGCCGAGTTGGGAAATACTGGTGGCTTTTAGATTGTTGGCGGGATTTGGCGTTGGTGGGGTCATGGTCATCTCGGTGACCTACCTTTGTGAAGTGTGGCCCAAACCCACAAGGAACTTGGTGATCGGGATAGTTTCCATTGGATTTCCCGTGGGGATATTCAGCTCTGGGCTCATCAATATGTTGTCGGGTTGGAGGGAGGGCTTTTTGATGGGCCTTGTCCCTACGGCAGTCGCGATCTTGGCATTTTTCTGCCTAAAGGAATCCCCCTCTTGGGCAAAAATGGATAGGGGGACTTCATTTGGCGGCCGATTACAACTTTTCACCCATTATAAAAAAGAACTCCTCCATGGATCCCTGGTGTTCGGTTCCATGCTCATTGGACTTTGGGCCGTTTTTTCATGGTATCCCACATGGGTGCAGAGCCTACTGGGGGAAAGTGATGGGCAGTATGAACGGGGACTGGTCATGATGCTCTTGGGAATTGGGGGGATAACCGGTGGGTTTCTATCCGGTTGGGTGGCCAAGACCCTGGGAATCCGAAAGGCCATGCTCCTATGCTTTTCCGGCTGTTCCCTTATGGCTTTCCTGCTCTTCGGGCTCAATGATAGTTTTTCAAGGGCCATTTATTTTGAAACCGTATTGCTGGCCCTCTTTTTTGGGATCAGCCAAGGACTGCTCTCGTTTTATATCCCACAACTTTTTCCCACTGCCATAAGGGCCGGAGCCACCGGTTTCTGTTTTAACCTCGGCAGGATTTTCACCACCGTTGCGGTGTTCTCCCTGGGAAACATGGTAAGCGTATTGGGAGGATACGGCAATGCCCTCTTGTACTTTTCCGTGGTGTTCGTCTTGGGCCTGGCCCTGATTTATGCGGATAGTAATAAGGCAAGGGAACTGGCTTCAGTGGGTGAGCAATGAATCCATTATGATGGAAGACGTATTTAAAAACCTTTAATACAACAAGCTATGGCTCATATTTCTGTTCCACCCGACATCCCCGGCATACGCAGTTTGGCCTTATTTCGACCGGAGACCGGGGACCCACTCTATGCGCTGGTCCAAGTTTTACTTCGCGGACCATCCCCGCTCAGCTTTGCCCAGCGGGAACTTATAGCCGCCTATGTCTCATCCCTGAACCGTTGTAAATTCTGTACGGACAGCCATGCCGCCGCTGCCCGAACCTTGTTTGGTGAACAAGGGGTTTTGGTGTCAGAGGTACTGGAAAATGTTGGCACTTCCATGATCGATCCAAAGATGAAGAGGCTGCTTGGAATAGCGGAAAAAGTCCAGGAAAGTGGCAAGGCTGTACTTCCACAGGATATTGATCTGGCCAGGAAAGAGGGTGCAACCGACCGGGAATTGCACGACACGGTCTTGATTGCCGCCACTTTTTGCATGTTCAACCGCTATGTGGATGGCTTGGACACTTGGACCCCGACCGATGCCAAAATGTATGATGGGATGGGGAAGCGCCTTTCCACCAAAGGATACATATTAAACAAAAACAGTTGACCATGGCACATATCAAGATTGATGAAAGCCTTCCTGGGATCCGGGGCCTGATGCATTTTAGACCAGAGACCGCCCAGCCTATGAATGACCTAGCGGAAGTCCTGTTGCGATCGGAAAACTCCTTGAGTAGGGGGGAACGGGAATTGATCGCCACCTATGTATCATCCCTGAACGATTGTTTCTTTTGCCAACATGCCCATGGCGGCATAGCCCAACACTACCTGCAATGTGATGCTGCATTTATTGATAGGGTGAAGTCCGACTTTATGGGCAGTGGGATTTCAGAGAAGCTAAAAGCCTTGCTGTCCATTGCCGGGAGTGTCCAAAAGGGAGGAAAACACCTGACCAAAGAACAAGTGGAGAAGGCCAGGAAACTGGGGGCCACCGACAGGGAAATCCATGATACGGTCCTGATTTCGGCCGTATTCTGTATGTTCAACCGCTATGTGGACGGACTGGGGACATCCGCGCCAACAGATCTCAGTTTCTATCAGAACAGGGGAAAACAACGGGCCAGGGAAGGCTATGCCCATTACGATCCAAAAAACTGACCGAGATGAATAAATGGTTTTATATTGGTGCCATTGGCCTGGCCCTTTTTGAGGTGTTGAAAGTGTACTTCATCATGCCCCTGCCCGGGAGCCAGGAAATGGAAAGTATTGATCTGGCCTATTTTCTCCATACCTGGCGATGGGCCTTTAGAGCGGGCTTTGCGATAATGATAGCCGTGGGGGCCCATCAGGCCTATACCTCCAGGCGATGGATGACGCTCGGGCTACTTTTTGCCTGCTTGGTCGTGGGGTTCATCTTCAATTTCAAAATGGCCGCGGACAAGATGTTCCATCAACCGGGAATGTTGACCCTTGCCGATTCCACGTCCAATTCCATCCCTTTGCACAAATTGGTTTTGGGTATCCAACTCAACGACCAGGCCAGGGCCTATCCGATACAGCTCATCGCTTACCACCACCAAGTACGGGACACCCTTGGGGGAAAGTCCATAATGGTGACCTATTGTTCGGTTTGCCGTTCTGGTCGCATCTTTGAACCTACGGTCCAGGGTGCCACTGAGACATTCCGACTGGTGGGCATGGATCATTTCAATGCCATGTTCGAGGACCAGGGCACTGGCAGTTGGTGGCGACAGGTCAGTGGGGAAGCGATTGCAGGCCCATTGAAAGGGGCCACCCTGCCCGAATTCAGCAGTGGGCAGTATACCTTGGGGCAGTGGCTGAAGCGTTATCCCAAAAGTTTGGTGATGCAGCGGGATTCCGCCTTCAATAGGGAATATGACGATCTCGATGATTATGATTTTGGGGTTCAACGGGGGGGGCTGACCCGGACCGATACCCAATCATGGAAAGAAAAGTCATGGGTGGTTGGCATTGTAAACGGGGATGACAACGAAGTGGTCGACTGGAACCGGCTGAAACGGGAGCGGGTTGTAAACCTGGAGCTCGGCGGAAGGCCGGTCGTCGTGGCCCTGGCTCGGGACACCTTGAGTTTTTTCGCCCATGAACGACCCGACAACACTTTTTTCAGCATACGCAATGATACCCTTATCGGGGAGCACCGTTATACGGTCTGGGGCGAGCCCATCGATGATTCCATCCCACCTTTAAAAAAGATCGATGCGTATCAGGAATTCTGGCACAGTTGGCGCACTTTTCATCCCGAATTGAAAGGCAACCCATTTTAAAGGCCATGGTTGGATGGAAGATCATAGGAACCCTTAGTGGAAAATTTGGTTCCCCGGGATTTTCGTTGCAAATGCTTGTGGTCCAGTATACGATCGACTGATTTTTTCTATGACCATGGGAGGGTTGCCCCGCCCTTTTTTCCAGCCTATCCCCAAAACGGACTAAATGACATTGTGGTTGTGAAAGATAAAAACCCTGTAATTCAATAAATTACAGGGTTTCTTGTATTGAGATGATGTCTCCTAGCGGAGGAAGAGGG
>Ga0079224_100009670_pt1 | contig 13181 bp, 15 predicted proteins | sample Stecom2015_FD_80414 | JGI IMG/M metagenome (GOLD analysis project Ga0079224, IMG submission 80414) | Agricultural soil microbial communities from Utah to study Nitrogen management - Steer compost 2015 | ecosystem: Environmental > Terrestrial > Soil > Agricultural land | place: USA: Utah... | reverse complement strand
CAAAATACCCCGAGTTGAAGAAAGACAAAAACATTGCGATTTTGCTTTTAGGGGCAGGCGGGGCGGCAAAAGGCATCTTGCACGCTTTAGTCGAAAACGGTTATACGAACATAACGATTGCGAATCGTTCGCTCGATCGCGCTATCGAATTGGCGAAAGCAAACGGACAAATCGAAATCTTACCGTTAAACGATGCGGAAGCGAATTTGGCCGCCTATTCACTCATCATCCAGACGACGTCCGTCGGCATGAAACCGAACGCCGATCGTTCGATCATTTCATTGGCGAACGTTCGCAAAGGCGCCATTGTAAGTGACATCGTCTATCAACCGTTGGTGACGAATTTTTTAAAAGAGGCAAGTTTCCATGGCGCCCGCATCCACTTCGGGCACACGATGCTGTTGTACCAAGCCCAATATGCGTTTGAAATTTGGACGGGGATCAAACCGGAAATTGGTACGATGGATGACGAATTAAAAACGATTTTGGAAGGTTGATTCAATTTGCTTACGGGAAAACAGAAACGATTTTTGCGTTCAAAAGCCCATCATTTAAAAGCGATTTTTCAAGTCGGAAAAGATGGGGTTAATGAAAACATGATCAATCAGTTGAATGATGTACTTGAAAAGCGTGAATTGATCAAAGTTCGCGTCTTAAAAAACTGCCTATTGGACAAGGAAACGATTGCCGAACAGCTTGCCGAAGGAACAGGTGCCGAAGTCGTGCAAATGATCGGCAGTCATATCGTTTTATATAAAGAGTCGAAAGAAAATAAGCAAATCATCTTGCCTGAGTGAGCGAAAAAGGTGTACGTATGAAACGTGTTTGTTTATTTGGCGGCACATTCGACCCGCCGCACATCGGACATTTGCACATCGCAGAAAAAGTGTTGGAAATGTTGGATTTGGATGAAGTATGGTTTATCCCGACTTATCATCCGCCCCATAAAGATAAAGCAGAAACCGCAAGCCACCATCGGCTGCAAATGGTTTCCTTGATGATTGAAGGGCAAGAAAGATTCCGTGTCGAAGCGATCGAATTGGAACGGAAAGGAAAATCGTATACGATTGATACGATCGCCCAATTGAAGCGAAAATACCCGAACACGGAATTTTATTTTTTGATCGGGGGCGACCAAGTACAAGAATTGAGCACCTGGAAACGGTTCGACGAACTCGTTGACATCGTTCAGTTTATCGGCGTTGAACGGCCCGGTTATCAGTGGAAAGATGCTCCGTACGTAAAAAAACTATCGATTCCGCTCATCGATGTATCCTCGACGGAAATAAGACAGCGCATCAAAACGGGGCGGCCGTTTTGCCATTTGTTGCACGAAAAAGTGTTTCATTATATAAAGGAGAACGGGCTTTATGGATATCGAAAAAGCGATTGAACTCGTTGAAGCGAACTTGACGAAAGGACGTTTTGAACATACATTAAGGGTGAAAGACACCGCGATTCAATTAGCTGAACAATACGGAGCGCCAATCGACCTTGTGACGATTGCTGCTCTGTTTCACGACTATGCAAAAGATATGGACAAAAACGAATTGAGACGACTTATTATATCTTACGCGTTGCCGGATGATTTATTGGAATATCACCATGAACTGTGGCACGGGCCGGTGGCGGCGAAAATCGTTGAAGATCAACTGCAAATTACAAACGAGGACGTGTTAAACGCCATTTATTATCATACGACCGGCCGGGCCAACATGAGCTTGGTTGAAACGATCATCTTTGTCGCAGATTACATTGAGCCGAAAAGGAGCTTCCCCGGCGTCGAGGATGTCCGTAAAGAAGCAAAACAAGATCTTCACAATGCCGCAAGGCGCGCGCTGAAAAATACGATCCATCATTTGCTCGACAAGGATGCGACGATTCATCCGAATACGTTTTTTGCCTACAATCACTTAACTAAAACAATAGGAGTGAAAGAAGTTTGAAAGATAAAGAAGAATTGCTGAAACTAATCGTATCTGCCTGTGAAGAACGAAAAGCCGAAAATTGCATCGTCTTAAACATGGAAAATTTGACGCCAATTGCCAGCTATTTTCTCATTTGCCATGGAAACAGCGAACGGCAAGTGCAAGCGATCGCCCGCGCCATCAAAGAGGCCGCCTTGGAAAATGGCTTTGATGTCGCAAGCATGGAAGGCTACGAACAAGCCCGTTGGATTTTAATTGATTTGAACGAAATCGTCTGCCACGTGTTCCATCGTGACGAACGGCTCTATTACAATTTGGAGCGGTTATGGGGCGATGCGGAGCAAATTCAAGTTGGGGAAAACAACTGATGGCGCTTTATCAAAATTTCGCTCTTTTATACGACGATTTGATGAAAGACGCGCCTTATGATCAATGGATCGATTTTACGGAACATTTCATCAAAGGCAAACATGTTGGCAAAATCGTCGATTTAGGGTGCGGCACGGGCGAGATCACCGTCCGCTTGGCGCAAAAATATCGACATGTTTACGGCGTCGATCTGTCGGATGCGATGCTTGCCATCGCTGAGCAAAAAGCGCTGGAACGTAACGTTCCGCACATCATGTGGGTGAAACAAGACATTCGACATTTGTCCGGCTTTGAAGACGTCGATCTGTGCATCAGTTATTGCGACGTCATCAATTACATTGTCGAATTAAAAGATATACAGTCCGTATTCATCAACGTGCATCGTAGCCTGAACGATGGGGGACTTTTTATTTTTGACGTCCATAGTTTAAATTACGTAGAAAGTTCCTTGGTCAATCGTACGTTTGCGTACAAAGATGATGAAATCGTCTATATATGGAATTGCGAAGAGGGCGATGTGGAAGGGGAAATGTTCCACGACATGACTTTTTTTTATAAAAAAGATGATGGACCGAAATACGAACGATTTGACGAATTGCACCATCAACGGACGTACGATGTGGAAACATACGCGAACTTGTTAAGGAAGGCGAAATTTTCAAAAATTGCCTTTTACAGCGACTTTTCCGTCGAAAAACCTTTTTCCGAAACAGATAGTGAACGAATTTTTATCGTTGCACAAAAATGACCTGCTACTTTTTTCAATTTGGCGATTTTACAAACGCTCTCGTCTTCACTATGATAAAGACGAGATGGGTGTATAACATAGTACCATTCGTCAGCTGAATTTCGACGGAAAGGGTTCGAAGACAATTGTACGAGTTGGTTCGTAAATACGGTCTGTTCATCATTGCCGTTTGTGGGGCCGTCTTCGTTTATTATTTGACGAATGAAGACGACAAACAGGTTGACGACGAAGTAATCATTAACGAAATGGATCATAACGACCTGTTGGAACGGTTTCAGGCATTTGAAGCTGAAGATGAAGAAAATGGAGAAGATCGATGGTTCGTCGATGTCAAAGGTGAAGTGAAAAAACCAGGTTTGTACGAAGTGGATAAAGACGCACGTGTAAAACACGTCATTGATTTGGCAGGCGGATTCACGGATGAAGCCGCAAGCGAACATGTCAATTTGGCGCAAAAAGTAAGCGATGAAATGGTCATCTATGTACCGAAAAATGGCGAAGGAAACGGACTTTTAAACGAAATGCCGACAGCTACTAACGGTCAATCGATGCAAAAGATAAACGTGAATAAAGCAAGCGCCGAAGAATTGACGCAGCTAAACGGCATCGGACCGGCCAAAGCGGAAGCGATCATCAGTTATCGGGAAGAACACGGACCGTTTAAAAGCGTCGAAGATTTGCTGCAAGTAAATGGCATCGGTGAAAAAACGTTGGAAAACATTCGGGACGACATCACCATTCAATAAAAGAAAGTAGGGTTATCGAAAGTGAAGCGCATCTCTTGGCAACAATATTTCATGGCGATGGCAAAAGTCGTATCGTTAAGAAGCACGTGTACACGGTTAAATGTAGGTGCCATCATTGTCCGCGACAATCGAATCATCGCTAGCGGCTACAACGGCAGTGTCGAAGACAGCGCCCATTGCATTGACGAAGGATGTTACATCGTAAACAACCATTGTGTAAGGACCGTCCATGCGGAAATGAATGCGCTTTTGCAATGTGCCCGGTTCGGCGTAAGAACGGAAGGGACGGAAATGTACGTCACCCACTTTCCGTGTTTGCAATGTTCGAAACATATCATTCAAGCCGGGATTAAGAAGATTTATTACGAATCCGATTATAAAAACGATCCTTTAGCGCTTGAACTTTTGAACGAAGCAAATGTCGCAGTCGAACAAGTGAAATTGAGCGACGTCATCGTGGAACAAAAGCTTTCGTAAATACGATTCGCTGCATGAGGGGGTGAGCGGCCCTATTTTCACATGAAAGGCCATTTCCATCTTTTCGCACTGAGTGCGGCTTTCAGTGTCATCGCCAGCAACACGGGAAACTTTTCCCTTTTCCTCGGTGCATGGTTTTTATGGCTCGTTTATTTGTATTTCTCCAAACGGATCAACTTCGTACTATTCGTTTCTGCTTTCTTCAGTTTCTTCTTTTTCCATCACTATTTCCCCGCGTATGACCCCGCAGCTGTCTCTAGACCTTTTCCTGAAAACAAAACGTATACTTTTACCGGAACGATCGTAAGTGACATTGAACGTTCCGAAGAAAAACTGTCATTTACGTTTCTGGAAAACCAAACGGAAACGAAATTAAACGTCGTTTTATTCGATGACGATGAACGAAACAAACGTTTTCCATATACATATCATGCAGTTTGTTCGATCAAAGGAAAATTTTTGACACCGCCTGAAGCGACGAACCCTTTTCAATTTGATATGAGACGTTATTGGTTTGAACAAGGCATAGCGGGACAAATCATCGTCGAATCTGCTGAAGACATCGTATGTACAAACCGCAACCACGTGTTAGGCGCTATTTATACGTTCCGCAAGAACATGCTGCAAAAAGCAAAGGAAACGTTGCACCCGGAATTAAGCGGCTGGCAGCAGGCGTTAATCTTCGGAGATAAGAGCGGGATTGATGAAGGAACGGAAATGCTGTTTCAACGATGGGGTTTGTCGCATCTGTTAGCGATTTCCGGACTGCATGTCGGAATCATCTTGACGATCGTTTACTTCTTTATCATTCGCATTTTTCAATGGACGAAGGAAAAAGCCCGGTTATTCGTTCTCATGTTTTTGCCGGTGTATGCTTTATTGGCGGGCGGTCAGCCTTCCGTATGGCGTGCTTCGTTGATGGCCGTCGTCGTGTTAATCATGCAATGGAAGAAGTGGAAATTGTCGCATGTCGACATGTTAAGCATCGTCTTTTTGACGTTGATTATCGGCGATCGGCATATGATCTTCCATGTCGGTTTTCAATTTTCTTTCCTTGTGACGCTCGGGCTCATCCTTTCCCATGAATGGTTCAAACAAGCGGAAAATCGGTTCGATTTAGGTTTAAAAATCAGTTTTATCGCGCAAATGATGATCGTCCCGCTGCAAATGCACTACTTTTTTTATTTCCAACCGTTGGCGATTTTGCTGAACGTCTTTGTCGTGCCGTATTTTTCGTTGTTTGTCATACCGTTTTGTTTTGTCAGTTTGACGTTCTCTTATTTGCCAAAATATATGGTGACATTTTTGGAAACGTTCTTTTTGAAGCTAAACCAATTCTTCATCGATTTCATCAAAGCGATTGACAAAATGGTGAACGTACCTTTCGTCTCAGGTGAAATTTCACTATTTACGGCTTGTTGCTATTATTTTTTCCTTGTCATGATGATGATTGCGCTGAACAAAAAACGGCACCGCAATGCATTGCAGTATGGTCTAATGCTTACTGCGACATTGACGTTCATCATCGTCAAACCGTACATTTCAAGCGAAGGTTTAGTGACGATGCTCGATATTGGCCAAGGGGACGCTTTTGTCATTGAACTTCCATATCGTAAAGGCGTCTTCCTCATCGATGGCGGGGCGACGTTTGATTTCCAAACGTTTGAACCGAAAGACAACGTCTTTCAACATGTCATTCGTCCGTACTTGATGGGGAGGGGCATCGAAACAATCGACGCCATTTTTGTTACGCATGCCGACTTGGACCACCACGGAAGCATCCGCTACATTTTGGAACATTTTGACGTCAAGGAAGTGATCGTCCATCCGTATTTCAACCTGGAAGATAAAGAGTTCAAAACGTGGAGGCAATTAGGCGCAAAAATTACAAAAGCGAACGTATTCGATGAAATCACGCGGAACGGCCACTCGTTTTACGTTTTAGGGCCGTTAGATGACAAACGGGATGAAAACGACAATTCACTCGTATTATATACGGAAATAGGCAAGGCGCATTGGCTGTTCACCGGGGACATCGGAAAGAAAGTGGAGCGGGAAATCGCATCGCTGTTTCATTTTCTCGATGTCGATATCGTAAAAGTGGCGCATCACGGCAGCGACACGTCGACCGATGAACAATTCTTAAAGACGTTTCGCCCAAAATACGGCTGGATATCGGTGGGAAGAAACAATCGATATGGCCATCCGAAAGAGGAAGTGCTTGAAACATTGGAAACATACGGTGTTACCATTTTCCGAACCGACGAACAAGGGGCCGTCCAATTTATTTTTGACGATGAGAAGGCTTACATCAAACCGTTTTTGAACCAATAAAAAAATGCTGCTCATTCAATGTTGCAGCATTTTTGTTTTTCATTCAGTTCATCACGCTGATGGCCGTCCCTAAGAAGAAAATGAACAAGAAAAATAGGAATGAATAAATAAACCCACTAACGGCGAAAGGAATGTCACTTGTCTTCTCTTGTGGATCTTTTTCGAATTCGTTCATATGTATCCCTCCTATGTATCTGTAGTTAGTATAAGCCAAATGAGGAAAAAATGCCAGTTAAATGTGAAAACTCACGGCATATTCATAGTATAGATCGCCAACGATGAAATATGTTAATATAATGATAAATGATTTTTGCGAGAAATCGTTCATTTTCATCGACTTGTCACAAAATTTTCGGAAAGCAGGTAACGAAATGATCGCTTTTCAAGAAGCAGTGAAACGATTGAAAACGGGCGAGTTGGCGCCTCTTTATTTGCTGTTGGGCACGGAGTATTATTTCATGGAACAATTCAAACGGGCGTTGTTCGAACGATTAGGCGATGATAGCGAAAACATCAACGAGTTTGATTTGCGGGAAATTTCGATCCAACAAGTCATCAACGACCTTGAGACGTTGCCGTTCTTTACGGACAGGAATGTATCGATTGGAGAAAACCCGGTATTTTTGCTCGGCACGAACGAAAAAATTCCCGTTTCGCACGACTTGGCGACGTTCGAAGCGTATATCAAAAATCCCGCTCCGTACAGTACGTTCATATTGCTTGCACCATATGAAAAGCTCGATAAAAGGAAAAACATCGTCAAATTGTTGTTAAAACACGCGCAAGTTATCGATTGTCAACCGATTAAAGGGCACACATTGCGGAAATGGGTGGAGCAACTGTTAAAAGCGCAAAACATTCAGATGACGGAAAAAGCGCTTCTTCGTTTTGAAGCGGAATTCGGACCGAATTTACATTTGTTGCAAAAAGAAATTGAAAAAATGGCCCATTATATTGGTGAAGGTGGCACGATCGACGAAGAACAATTGATGGAAATCATGTCGAGTTCCGTTGAACAAACGGCAATCGAACTGGCAGACAGCGTTCTGAACAACAATTTGCCAAAGGCGATTAAAATTTACCAACAATTGATCAAATTGAACGAAGATCCGATCGCTATGATCGCATTGCTTAGCTATCAATTCAGGACGATTTTGCAAGTGAAATTGCTCGCGGAAAAAGGGGTGTCTCAGCAACAGATGGCGCGGATGATGAAAGCACATCCATTTGTGATAAAAAAAGCAGCTGAACGGATGCATCGATATGATAAAGAAACGTTATATACTATCATGAATGAACTTGCCGAAACCGATCACTTGATCAAACGCGGGAAAATGCAAAAAGAGATCGCTTTTGAAATTTTGCTTTATCGGCTCGTGAAACATTCGCAAAGCACACCGTCATGAAATGTAAAAAGACGTTAGGCCCCGAGCAGCCTAACGTCTTTTTTCATCAAAATAAAAAATGGCTTCATTCAATATGAAACCATTTTTTTATGAACATGCATCAACCACTGATTTTACGAATTTTTTTCGCAAGGCGCGCTTTTTGGCGGTTGCCGTTGTTGCGGTGGATGACGCCTTTTTGCACCGCTTTATCAATCACTCGGCAAGCTTGTTGGTAAGCAAGCTTGGCATTTTCCAAATCGTTAGCCTCTACGTATTGTTCCACCTTTTTGATCTGGTTGCGCATGTGCGTCTTAACCGGCTTATTACGTAGACGGCGCGTTTCATTGATTCTTACTCGTTTAATGGCAGATTTCAAGTTAGCCATCTTTTCACCTCCAACTATGTTATGCCGCTTATGTTGCCGTTTCTTCAAATATAAAGGCGATATGTAAAACTCGCTATGAAATGGACAAAGTTATTTTATCAAATAACGAATTCGATTTCAACTTCATTAACGCATGTTTCCCCTGAAACGTTGAATACTAAAAAGGAATACAAGGTGGAAAGGGAGTTTCAAATGGAACGAGATAGAGGAAACCAATATACCGTACGGACCGATTTAGCGTTTGAAGCGAAAGAAATGTATGTGCAAGAAAAAGCGAAAACGAAAGAAATCAAAGGCGTCCTCTCAAAAGAAGTTGACATCGACGGCATCAAAGTGAGCCACATCGAAATCACGAAAGAAGGGGAAAGAAGAATCCAAAAAAAGGCAGGTACATATATAACGATTTTCACTGACAGCGTCATCGAACAAGATACGAACCGGCAAGCGAAAGTGATCAAAGTGTTGGCCGAAAAGATACGGGAACTATTAAAACTAAACGGCGTAAAAGAAAAGAGCAAAGGTTTGATCGTCGGACTCGGCAACTGGAATGTGACGCCTGACGCGTTGGGGCCGCTTGTCGTCGACAAAATATTAGTGACGAACCATTTGTTTGAACTTCATTATGAAACGGTCAGCGAAGGCTACCGGCCCGTTGCCTCGCTGACGCCGGGCGTCATGGGCGTGACCGGCATGGAAACGAGCGATATCATTTTAAGCGTCATCGACAGATTCCAGCCTGATTTTGTCATCGTCATCGACGCGCTTGCTTCCCGGTCGATTGAACGGATCAACGAAACGATCCAATTGACCGATACGGGAATCCATCCAGGTTCAGGTGTCGGAAACAGGCGGAAAGAAGTGAGCAAAGAAACGTTGGGAGTCCCGGTCATTGCCATCGGGGTGCCGACCGTCGTCGATGCGGTGACGATCGCCAGCGACGCATTCGATTATTTGTTGAAACATCTCGGCAGGGAGTGGCAAGAGAAAGATGCCCCGAGAAAATCGCTCCTGCCGGAAGCAATGCCGATTACACACAAGGATCTTTCCGAAAAGGATTTGCCTTCGCAAAAAGGGAGGGAAACGTTTTTAGGGTTGTTTGGAAATTTGTCAGACGAAGAAAAACGGACGCTATTGCGCGAAGTATTGACACCATTAGGAAAAAACTTGATCGTCACGCCGAAAGAAGTCGATCAATTCATGAAAGACATGGCGCATGTTTTGGCAAGTGGAATCAATGAAGCATTGCACGAATCCGTCCGCGAAGGGAACAGTGGATATTACACGAGATGAAGCCAGTGCGGCAAACGTTAGATGATAGAAGTGAATTTGGTTCTATTGGAAACATACGGCGCATACATTGTAGTAAATAGAAGTTGCGATCGTTATTGTAAAAGTTGGTGTAGCCATGTTGCGTAAAAAAACGTTTCATGCCCGTTTCCTCTTCAATATTTTAATCATTTGCGCTTCTATCATCGTTTTATTTATTGCCATTGGTTTCATGACGACTGCAAAACCTTCTTCAAGGCTCTCGAATGTCTTTTTCGCTAATTGGACAAGCAATCTCGATCAATCCGTCTTTTCTTATTTGTACAGCGTCGAAAACAAACCGTATGCGATTTTCGAAGAAACGGCGATCAACCCGTTTTATCACTCGAAAATATCCTTGGAAATGTTTACGAATATTCGCCTTACGGAATTTACCACGTTGATCAGCAAGGAGCTTCCTGGTTTATCGACATATGAACAAAACGTCATCGTAGCTAGCGGCAAACATTTCGATCTCGCTAGCTATGTTCATGAGTCAGGCCCGCCAATTGAAGATATTTTGGAAGAAAGAGAAGCGATTGATGATGCGGAAAATGATGAGACGGAAAATGTCGAGCGCGAGGAAATAGACAAAAAAGTCGTTTTTCTATACAGCAGCCACAATCGCGAATCGTTTTTGCCGCATTTGCCGAAAGAGACCGATCCGAATCGAGCTTACCATAAAGAAGTAAATATTACGAAAGTAAGCGGCCGTTTGGCGGAAAAATTGGCGGAATACAACATCGGCGCCGAAGTGGACGATACCGATTTTATGAACATCTTGCATGAAAAAGGGTGGACGTACGGAAAGTCTTACGATGCATCGCGCACCGTCGTCGAAGCGGTGGTGAAAGAGAACCAAGATATAAAATATATGTTTGATATTCACCGCGACAGCCTTCCTTATGAAAAAACGACGATTAAAAAGGACGGAAAATCATACGCTACGCTGCTTTTTGTCATCGGCGCCGAAAATAAAAATTATGAAAAAAATCTTAAACTGGCGACGACATTGCATTACATGTTGGAAGAGAAGATGCCGGGACTGAGCCGTGGCGTGATCACGAAAGAAGGTCCGCGGTCAAACGGCGTCTACAATCAGGATTTGCTGGAGACCGCGTTGCTCATCGAAGTCGGCGGCTATGATAATCATTTGGAAGAATTGTACCGGACGATCGATATTTTCGCGGAAGTGTTCAGCGATTATTATTGGGGTGCGGAAAAAGTAAGCAAATAGGAGGTCTATGATGCGTCTTATTGTCAGGTTGCTCATTTTGGTCATCTGCTTTGCTTTCGGCGTCGTTTTCGGTTTGATGCTTCAACCGAATGATACGGATGAAGCGTTTTTAGATGATGAACAAATCAGAGAAACGACCGTGTTAACCGTAGATGAATGGGCTGAAGCCGAGCTTGCCACCTTGCCCGATGATCGCAGTACCCATCCGATTGAAAAAATGGCCGACGCTTTTGAAAAAATAACGGACAGATTTTTTGAAAGTGTCGTCCATGTCCTTTCCGCCATCTCGGAAAAAGTATTGTCGTAACGAAAGAAATCGGGCCGACTTCTGCACTGTTACGCATTCATGTGAAAATTGCAACAATTTTTCTGAATTGATATAATCATGTAAGCTAAACTATTATATTTTAAGATTGTTCGCAGTGTAGGAGTTGAACACGGTTTATGACGAAACGTAAAAATGTACGCAATTTTTCCATCATCGCGCATATCGACCACGGAAAATCGACTTTGGCCGATCGCATCTTGGAAAATACAGGGGCGATTAGCGAACGGGAAATGAAAGAACAGTTTTTGGATGCGATGGATTTGGAACGTGAACGCGGCATCACGATCAAATTGAATGCCGTGCGTTTGAATTATAAAAGCAAAAATGGCGAATCGTATGTGTTCCATTTGATCGACACACCTGGTCACGTCGATTTTGCTTACGAGGTGTCCCGCAGTCTTGCGGCATGCGAAGGAGCGATTTTGGTCGTCGATGCCGCGCAAGGGACCGAGGCGCAGACGTTGGCAAACGTCTATTTAGCGTTGGACAATGATCTTGAAATTATCCCCGTCATCAATAAAATCGATTTGCCAAACGCAGACCCTGAGCGTGTTACCGAAGAACTCATCGATGTGTTGGGCATCGATCCCGATGAAGTAATCTTAGCTTCCGCAAAAGAAAATATCGGCATCGATGAAATTTTAGAGGCGGTTGTGAAACGGATCCCGCCACCGGAAGGCGATCCGGAAAAGCCGTTGAAAGCGTTGATATTCGATTCGTTGTACGATCCGTATCGCGGCGTGATCGCCTACATTTCCATCAAAGAAGGAACGCTCTGCGTCGGCGATAAAATTAAAATGATGTCCACGGGCAAAGAATTTGAAGTCGTCGAGCTTGGGGTCAATACGCCGAAAGAAGAGAAAAGGGAATTTTTGACCGTAGGCGACGTCGGCTACTTGACGGCATCGATCAAAGATGTGAAAGATACGAATGTCGGGGATACGATCACCCATGCGGAAAATGGCGCCGACGAACCTTTGCCGGGATACCGAAAACTGAACCCGATGGTATTTTGCGGTTTATACCCCGTCAGTTCGGATGATTACACTGCATTGAAAGAAGCACTGGAAAAATTGCAGCTGAACGATTCATCGCTTCATTTTGAGCCGGAAACTTCACAAGCGTTAGGCTACGGGTTCCGCACCGGCTTTTTAGGATTGTTGCATATGGAAATCATTCAAGAACGGATCGAACGGGAATTCAACATCGAAATCATCACGACCGCTCCAAGCGTCGTCTACGAAGTGAGAAAAACGAACGGTGAAGTCCTCTTCATCGACAACCCGTCGTTCATGCCGGAACGTCAAGAAATCGAAGAAATATTGGAACCATACGTGAAAGCTTCGATCATGGTGCCGCACGAATTTGTCGGTGCCGTCATGGAGCTTTGCCAACGGAAACGCGGACAATACATTGACATGCAATATTTGGACGATATTCGCGTCAACATCACATACGAACTTCCGCTTTCGGAAATCGTATTCGACTTTTTCGACCAATTGAAGTCCAACACAAAAGGGTATGCTTCGCTCGATTATGAATTCATCGGCAACCGCCCGTCCGACCTCGTGAAAATGGACATTTTGCTGCATGGCGATCCAATCGATGCGTTATCGACGATTGTCCATCGCGATTTCGCCTACAATCGTGGCAAACAGATGGTAGAAAAATTGAAAGATTTGATTCCACGGCAACAATTTGAAGTGCCGGTCCAAGCTGCTATCGGCAACAAAATCATCGCCCGTTCAACCATTAAAGCCGTGCGTAAAGACGTAACCGCAAAACTGTATGGCGGGGACGTGACCCGTAAACGGAAATTGCTTGAAAAGCAAAAGGAAGGGAAAAAACGGATGAAGATGGTCGGATCGGTCGAAATTCCACAAGAAGCATTCATGGCCGTCTTGAAATTGGATGATGAAAAATAATAAATTTTTTT
>Ga0079224_100009669_pt1 | contig 13181 bp, 10 predicted proteins | sample Stecom2015_FD_80414 | JGI IMG/M metagenome (GOLD analysis project Ga0079224, IMG submission 80414) | Agricultural soil microbial communities from Utah to study Nitrogen management - Steer compost 2015 | ecosystem: Environmental > Terrestrial > Soil > Agricultural land | place: USA: Utah... | reverse complement strand
GTCCAGGGCAGGCTGGTGCACGCGGATCAGGCCTTCTGACGCCATGTCGGCGATCAGCACCCGGACCACCCCCAGAGGTTGCTTTAAGAGGGCGGAGATCTCGGCAACCGACCGGACGTTCCGCGTCAGTTGGATGATCGCCTGATATTCCGGACTCAGCATTGAAATGTCTTGGTATTCGGACGTCACGGAGGACACCAGTGCCTCCATGGCGAATTTCATCCGCGGGGCCGTTCGCCCCCCGGTCACGGCGTACGGCCGGACCAGGGAGCTGGATCTAGGCGGACGTGGGGCCGACGGATGCGGCGGTGTGTTGCTGTCCCCAGCCCAACCCTGACCTGACACCATGATCTCCTGTCACCGCCCGTCTAGCGGGGGCGGGCCGCCTGCAGTTCCGCGCGTACGGCAGGCGTGAGCACCTGCCCCGCGCGCTCGACCAACAGCGTCATCTGGTAAGCGACCAGACCCATGTCACAGTCCGGCGCCGCAAGTACGGCCAAACAGGAACCGTCGCTGATCGACATGATCATCAACAGGCCGCGCTGCATCTCGATGACCGTCTGGGTCACCATTCCGCCCTCGAAGACCCGGGCGGCGCCCTGCGTCAGGCTGATCACACCCGAGGCCACGGCGGCGAGCTGGTCGGCCCGGTCCTTGGGGAACCCCTCGGAGTAGGCCAGCGGCAGGCCGTCAGACGACACCACCACGGTGTGCGCGACACCGGGCACGTTGTTGACGAAGTCCGTGATCAGCCAGTTGATGCCACGCGCTCCCTGGCTCAACTCTCTCATTGCTCCTCCTCATTCACATCTCCACGGGTGAACGCGCGGCCTTGACGCACACCTTGCTGGAAACTCGACAGCCGGCTCCGCAACCGCTCGGGCGAGATCTGCGGAGCGGGCGAGGTGGCCGCGGGTTCGGGGCTGGCCGTACCGGGCACCAGGTTGGCCTTCGGGACGCGGCGCGGCAGGCCGGACGCGGTGGTACCGGACTGGACGGGCTGCGCGGCGGCCTGGGCGGCCTGCCAGCCGCTGTCGGCGGGAGAGGACCAGGACGCGCCCGCGCCCGACTGGCCGGGCGTGCGCTGAGGCAGCGCGGGCTTGTCGGTGATCGCCGCGTGCTGCGCGGTCTCCGCCTCCTCGACCGGGGCCGCGAAGCGCGGCTCCGGCTCCGGCTCCGGCGCGCTCTGCTGGAACTGCTCGGATTCCGGGCGGCGGAACCAGTCGGAGCCTACGGAGGAGAAGATCGGCAGGAACTCCTCGCCCTGCTCCTCCATGGGCGAGTTGCGCACGGCGGGAAGCGGGCCGGTCAGATCCTGCGAGGAGTACTCGCCGGGCCCGAACGGGTCGTGGTTTCCGTTCGACGGGTAGGACTGGGCGGCCTTGACCGTCTCCGCGAAGGAGGGCCAGTTGTACTCGCCGAAGGCGTTCGGGTCCGGGCCGGCCGACCGGCTCGGCTCCTCGCCGAAGGGCGCCTGCGGCGCGGGGTCGCCGAAGCTCCCCCAGCGCGCCTCTTCCGGCTGGGGCGGGGGCTCCGTGGCGAAGGACGGCCAGCGCGGTTCCTCGGCCTGGGCGGGCTGAGGAGGCTGCTCGCCGAACGAGGGCCAGCGGGGCTCCTCGGCCTGGGGTGGCGCAGGAGGCTGCTCCGCGAAGGACGGCCAGCGGGACTCCTCGGACTGCCCCGGCGCGGGAGGCTGCTCCGCGAAGGACGGCCAGCGGGGCTCGCCCTGCGGACCGCCGGCGGGCTGCTCCGCCGTGGACGGCCAGTCCTGCTTGCCGGGCTCGGGGAAGGACGGCCAGCCGCCGTCGCCGCCGCCGGGCGCCGGGATCGTGCCGGGCCACTGGGTGTCGAGCGGCGCCTCCTCACCGCTGCGGACGTCCCGCGTCTCCATGGACAGGGACGGCGGAGCGCCGAAGATCGAGCCGTTCGCCGCCGCAGCGGCGGAGTCGAACTTGGCCGGGTCGAAGCTGGTGAACGCGTCGTACTGGGAGCGCGGCTGCGGCATCGTGCCCTGGCCGCCGACGAGCAGCACCGCCGGCAGCAGCACCATGGCGCTCAGGCCGCCGCGCTCGCGCTGCTTGAGCTGGACGCGGATGCCGTGGCGCAGCGCCAGGCGGCCGACGACGAACAGGCCCATGCGGCGCGAGACCGACACGTCGACGACGGGCGGGTTGGCCAGCCGCCAGTTGGCCTGGGCCAGCTCCTCGGGGCTCATGCCGATGCCCACGTCGTCGATGGTCACCAGCACGCCGCTGTCGGTGGGCTGGCTGCTGACCTGGACCTTGCTCTCGCGCGGGGAGAACGAGATCGCGTTCTCGATCAGCTCGGCCAGCAGGTGGACGGTGTCGGTGACGGCCGGGCCGACGACCTGGATCCCGGACGGGATCTGGATCTGGACGCGCTCGTAGTTCTCGACCTCCGACAGCGAGGCGCGGGCCACGTCGACCAGCGGCACCGGCTCGCTCCACTTGCGGGCGGCCTCCTGGCCGGCGAGGACCAGGAGGTTCTCGCTGTTACGGCGCATGCGGGTGGCCAGGTGGTCGAGGCGGAACAGGTTGGCGAGCCGCTGCTCGTCCTCCTCACCCTGCTCCAGACCTTCGATGAGCTGCAGCTGCCGCTCGACCAGCGTCTGGCTCCGGCGGGAGAGGTTGACGAACATCGCGTTGACGTTGGCGCGCAGCTTGGCCTCGTCTCCGGCCAGCCGGATCGCCTCGCGGTGGACCTCGTCGAACGCCCGTGCCACTTCCCCGATCTCGTCTTGGGTGTCGATGCCAATGGACGGCACCTCGGGGATCTGCGCGTCCTCGCCGCTCTCGCGCAGGATGCGGACCGTCTCCGGCAGCCGGGTGGAGGCCACCTGGAGCGCCTCGGCGCGCAGCCGGCGCAGCGGGCGGACCAGCGAACCGGCCACCCGGCTGGTGATCACCAGGACGAGCAGGAGCAGGATCAGGATGGTCGCGCCGGAGACGATCGCGTTGCGCTGCTCGGCGTCGCTGAGCTCCCGGGTCTGGGTCACCACGCGGGTGGCCAGGCCGTCCTCGACCTTGCGCATGGCGTTGGCCGCCAGCGTCGTGCTCTCGTGCCAGAGGTTGAGGTCACGCTTGGTGGTGACGTCGAGGTCGCGGATGGTGCCGTACTCGCGGAGCTGGGCCAGGGCGCGCTGGCGCATCGCGTCGGCGCGGTCGATCTGCGGGCCGCGCACGGCCTGCCGGTAGGCGGCCTGGTCGGCGGCGCTCCCCTCCTGCTCGAACTGGTCGAGCTCCGACTGCTGCCGGTTCCACGAGCCCAGGAAGTCGGACAGGTCGTCGTAGTCCAGCTTCCGCTCGACCAGGGCGACGACGAGGATGCCCTGCTGGCGCGAGACCTCCTCCTTGGCCCGCTGGAGCGCGGTCAGCGCGGCCACGTCGCCCTGGAGGGTGTCGTCGGCCATGCCCGCGCCGAGGCCGTTCTGCAGGCCGAAGAGCACCTCGATCATGTCGGAGAAGGTGCTGATGGAGGCCCGCGGCGGGACGTTCTGGGCGGTCATCGACCTGCGCAGGCCGTCGAGGCCGTTGAGCCAGCGCTGGATGCCGTCGACGTCGGAGCGGACGCGCGCGGGGTAGGAGTCGTCGATGGCGGAGGCCGCCTCGAGCACCCGGTCCCTGGCGGCGTCGACCGTTCCACGCTGGGTGCGCAGCTGAGCCAGGCGGCCGGCCCGGCGGCGGTCGGCGATGTACCACGCGGTGAGCGTGCGTTCCTTGCCGACCTCGTGCGCGAGCGCGCCGACGCGCTGGGCGAGCTCGGCCACCTGGGTGAGACGCCGGTACTCGGCGCTGGTGCCGACGGCGCTCGTGAGCTGGATACCGGCGAGCAGCACGCCCACGACCGTGGGAATGAGGATCAGCGCCACCAGCCTGGAGCGCACGCGCCAGTTCGCCAGCCGGAAACGTCCGCCTGTGTTCTCCCCCGGCCTCGTGTGCTTGGGGTTTTCCGTCCTCACTGACTCTCGCTACCTCTCGCCGTTACGTGCTTGAAAAATCAGACACGCGTGTGGCGCATGGGAACCTGCCGGGCTGGGTAATTGGAACACACTCCGTACCAGATCGGCCAACCGGTCATTTCCCATCAAATGCCCCCAAAGCGACACTTGGGGGGACATTTTGCCGCACACGCTTTCAGGCTGGCCGAAAAGAGTCCCGCTCCGCGGGAGCCTCGTGCTTGATCATGAGATGCCGCGTCACCGCGTACTCCAGGACGGCTTCCTGACTCATGTCCTTGCCGAACCCGCTGCCCTTCACGCCGCCGTGCGGCGCCTCGCTGGCGATCGGCAGGTGGTCGTTCACCCAGGTCACGCCCACATCGAGCCGGTGCGAGACACGGACGGCGCGCGCCACGTCACGCGACCAGATCGAGGAGGCGAGCCCGTAGCTGGAGTCGTTGGCCAGCCGCACGCCCTCGTCCTCGCCGTCGAAGGGCAGGACCACGAGCACCGGGCCGAAAAGTTCGCCCTGAACGATCTCGCTCTCCTGTGCGACATCCGTCACAAGCGTGGGCGGGTAGTAGAAGCCCGGCCCGTCGACGGGCGCGCCGCCGTGCACGATCCTGCCGCCGGAGCGCGCCACGAAGCCGTGCACGCGCTCCCGGTGCTCCTCGGAGATCAGCGGGCCGATGTCCGTGGCCGGGTCCCAGGGGTCGCCGACCTTGATCTGCGCCAGGGTCGCCCGCAGCGCCTCCACGGCCTCGTCGTAGCGCTCCCGGGCCACGTACACGCGGGTGGCGGCGGTGCAGTCCTGCCCGCTGTTGTACGTGGCACCCAGGGCCACGCCGCGGGCCATCTCGGCCAGGTCGGCGTCCTCGAAGACCAGCGCCGGCGCCTTGCCGCCCAGCTCCAGGTGGACGCGCTTGAGCGTGGCGGCGGCACCGGTCATGACCGCCCGGCCGGTCTCGGTCGAGCCGGTCACGCTCACCATGTCCACACCGGGGTCGGTGACCAGCGCCTGGCCCACCTCGGCGTCGCCGGTGACCGTCTGGACGAGCCCGGCGGGCGCGCCCGCCTCGGCGAACAGCTCCGCCAGCCGCAGTGTGGTGCGCGGCGTCTGAGGAGCCGGCTTGATCACCACGGCGTTGCCGGCGGCGACCGCCGGGCCCACCTTCCAGACGGCCATGACCAGCGGGAAGTTCCACGGCGCGATCGACCCGACCACCCCGACCGGACGGCGCAGCAGCACCGAGGTGTAGCCGGAGCTGAAGACCCCGGCGCCGGTGCCGTCGAGCGAGCGGGCGGCCCCGGCGAAGAACCGCAGGTTGTCGGCGAGGAAGGGCAGCTCGCCGTCCCTGAAGACGGCCGCGGGCTTGCCGGTCTCCTCGACCTCCAGCCTGGTCAGCTCCTCCGCCTCGGCCTCCACCAGGTCCGCCACCCGGAGCAGGAGCCGGGCCCGCTCGGCGGGCGTGGCCTCGCTCCACTCGCCGAAGGCGGTCCTGGCCCGCCGCACGGCGGTCTCGACGGCCTCCACCGGGGTGTCCGGCACCTCGGCGAAGACGGTGCCGGTGGCTGGGTTGATCAACTTACGCATGGTCGTACTTCCCGTGCTTCTCCTCGGCCGCGGAACCAGCCGCGGCCGAAGTTCTCGATCCGGTCGCGGAACTACCCGCGGCCGAAGTTCTCGATCAGGTCCGCGGCCTTGCGCAGGCCGTCGCGGCGGCGGATCTCCTCGCCCGCCTCGGCCAGCCTGGCCCGCATCTCCGTGTCGCCGAGGAGGCGGTCGAGCGCCCCCGTCAGCTCCTCATCCTTGAAGGTGTAGGTCGAGAGCCTGACACCGTAGCCCAGTTCGTCCACCCGCTGGGCGTTGTCGTACTGGTCCCAGAAGATCGGCAGCAGGATCATCGGCTTGCCGAAGTGCATGGCCTCAGTGGTGGTGTTGTTGCCGCCGTGCGTGATGACCAGGTCGCAGAGGGGGATGATCTTGGTCTGGGGCAGGAACTCGGCGCCCCACATGTTGTCGGCGAGCTTGATCTCCTCGTGCAGCGGGCCCATGGAGACCACGTACTGGTGCGGCGTGGTCGCGAGCACGTCGATCAGCCGCTGCATGAGCTCCACGTCGGCCGAGCCCAGCGAGCCGAGCGAGAAGTAGATCAGCGAGGAGCCCTCCTTGCGCTCGAAGGGCAGCTCGAAGTCCTCGTCGGTCTCGCGGACGGAGGAGTCGACCCGGTGCCACGTCGGGCCGAGCGGCCGCTCGGCGGCGTAGTCGAGGATCTCCGGGTACACGTAGATGTTCAGGTCGCCCTCGTGCATGAACTCCAGCTCGGGCAGCGGGCGGGTGCCCTGCTCGACGCACCAGGCGTTGAACTCGTTCCACAGCTCGCGGTGGGTACGGTCGAACTCGGCCCGGAAGGCGTCCCACTCCGAACGGTCCGCGGCGGGCAGCCCGGAGAAGACCGGCGGGATGTTCTCGCCGCGGATCTCCAGCGGGTTGCAGGAGACGATGCGGACGAACTTCTTGCCCGCCGTCAGCAGCGCCGGGAAGGTGACCACGTTGTCCTCGATGATGACGTCCGGGTCGACCTTCTCGATGATCTCCTTGAGCCGCGGCTCGCAGTACTTGGCGCCGTCGACCAGCTCCTTGTAGATCGGGGCGGTGACGGTCTCCAGCTGCTCACGGGTGCTCTTGCGGTACTCCGCCCGGGTGTCGCGGATGAAGTCCTTCCAGAACTTGCCCGGGTCCGGGTCCTCCTCCTCTTCGGACGGCGGCGCGAGGTCGACGAGCTCCTCCCCGAAGCCCTGGGCTTCGAGCTTGCCCTTCCAGGACGACTCCGCCGCGAAGACGACCCGGTGGCCGCGGCGGCGGAGGATGTCGGCGATGCCGATGCAGTTGTTGGTGGGGCCGTAGGCGCTTTCCGGCCAGAACAGGATGGTGAGAGACATGGGGTACTCCGGAGGGGGTCTTGCGTGTTGAACGGGAATTCAATTACGCATCTGGCGCAAAGGTCAACTTCAGGGCACTATGGTTCACGGATTCCTGAATGTAAAGCCAACTCTGGGAAGCGAAGGCGAAGATGGCCCAGCGTAAGAGCCGCAGTGACCGGCGCATCGACCTGATCGAGGCGGCGCGGCGGGCCATCATCAGACACGGCCTCGACCGCGTCCAGCTCTCGCACGTGGCCGAGGAGGCCGGGCTGACCTCCGGCGCGGTGCTCTACCACTACCCCGACCTGAGCGAGCTGCTGGTCGAGGCGCAGCACGCGGGCATGGAGCGCTTCTACGAGCAGCGGCTGCGGCAGATCGCCTCGCTCACCGACCCGGTCGCCAAGCTGGTGCTCACCATCCGCTCGGGCCTGCCGACCGGGGCGCTCGACCCCGACGTGCGGCTGCTCAACGAGATGGGCGGCGCGGCAGGCCGCAACCGCGTCTACGGCCTGCTGCTCACCTCGCTCTACGACCGTCAGGTGTCGATGTATCAGTCGATCCTCGACACGGGGGCGGCGCTGGGCGTCTTCCGGCTCACCACCGACACGCTGACAATCTCGCGCAACCTCGTCGCGCTGGAGGACGCGTACGGGTACCGCATCACCGCGAGGCACCCCCTCATCGGGCCCGACGAAGCCGCCGAGCTGATCCTGTCGTACGCGCGGACGGTGACAGGGAACGATCTCATTCATTGATCCACCGGGATGATGACCGCCTCTTCGGCCTGCCATGCGAGCCGCACCTCGGCGCCCGGCTTCACCTCGCTCGCGCCCTGGACCGCCACCAGGACATGCCGGGGCCGGCCGGGGACGTCGACCGAGATGTGCGAGACGCCTCCGTAGAAGCTTACGTCCACCACGGTGCCCTTAAGCCCGGTTTCGCCCGTGACTTCCGAGCTTTCTGTGCCTTCTGCGCCTTCCGCGGCTTCTGTGGTCTCTGAGTCCTCTGAGACCTGGCTCAGCCCGATTTTCTCCGGCCGCACGGCCAGCAGCGCCTTGTCGCCCTGCTTCACGTCCTCGGCCGGGGTGCCGGGCAGCACGCCGAAGTCCTCGGTCTCCAGCTCGTCCTTGGCTCCGGCCGTACCCTCGAAGAGGTTGTTGGCGCCGACGAAGTCGGCGACGAAGCGGCTGCGGGGCCGGTCGTAGAGCGCGACCGGCTCGTCCACCTGGCACACCCTGCCGCGGTCGAAGACCGCGATGCGGTCGGCCAGCGACATGGCCTCCTCCTGGTCGTGCGTGACGACCACGAACGTGATGCCGACCTCGTTCTGCAGCCGTTTCAGCTCCAGCTGCATGTCGGCGCGGACCTTCTTGTCCAGCGCCGACAGCGGCTCGTCCAGCAGGAGCAGGCGCGGGCGCTTGACGATGGAACGCGCCAGCGCGACGCGCTGGCGCTGGCCGCCGGAGAGCTGGTGCGGCTTGCGGCCGGCCAGCTCCGACAGGCCCACCGTCTCCAGCACCTCGCCGACCCGCTGCTTGATCTCGGCGCGGGGCAGCTTCTCCTGCTCCAGGCCGTACGCGACGTTCTTCGCCACGGTCATGTGCGGGAACAGCGCGTACGACTGGAACATGAGGCTGATGGGCCGGCGGTTCGGCTGCTTGCTCAGCAGGTCCTCGCCGTCGAGCGTCACGGTGCCGGCGTCGGGCGTCTCGAAACCGGCGATGATGCGCAGCAGCGTCGTCTTGCCGCAGCCGGACGGGCCGAGCAGGGCGAAGAACTCGCCCTGCTCGATCTCCAGCGTGACGTCGTCGAGCGCGGTGACGTCGCCGAACCTGCGGGTGATCCCGTCAATCTTGAGCACGCGGAACCCTCTCCCCGATCTTGGTCAGTCGCTGTCCGGCGATCACCGCCGTGAAGCTCACCAGGAGCAGGATCGCGGCCAGCGCGTTGATCTTCGGGGTGACCCCGAAACGGATCATTGAGTAGATGACGATCGGCAGCGTCTGCTCGGTGTTGCCGATGGTGAAGTAGGCGATCACGAACTCGTCCAGCGACAGCGTGAACGCCAGCAGCGCACCCGCGATGACCCCGGGGGCGAGCTGGGGCAGCGTGATCCTCATGAAGGTGGTGACCGGCCCGGCGCCCAGGTCGCGGGAGGCCTCCTCCAGGGAGCTGTCCGCGCCCGACAGCCGGGTGCGGACCACGGCCGCCACGAACGCCATCGAGAACAGCGCGTGCGCCAGCACCGCGGAGTACAGCCCGAGCGTGAGCTGGATCAGGCCGTAGAAGAGCAGCAGCCCGATCGCGAGCACCAGGTCCGGCAGCACGGCCGGCATGAACGCCAGCGCGTCCAGGACCTTCGATCTGGAGTGCCTGGCCAGGCCGACGGCCAGCATGGTGCCGAGCACGGTGGCGATCACGGTGGACCCGCCGGCCACGATGAGCGTGTTGACCAGACCGCCCATGACCCGCTCGTCCCCGGCCAGCTCGCCGTACCACTCGAGGCTGAAGCCCTCGAAGGTGTAGGCGGAACGGCCGGAGTTGAACGACATCACCACCAGCACCACGATCGGCGCGTACAGGAACACGTACGTCGCCCAGAACGGGAGGTGCAGCCATCCTGATCTACGCACGGCGCGTCACCCACGCCTGCAAGACCAGGAGCACGAGCAGCACGGCGATGAGCGCCAGCGCCAGCGTCGAGCCGAACGGCCAGTCACGCGCCGACAGGAACTCGCTGCGGATCAGGTTGCCCACCATGTTCGACTTGCCGCCTCCGAGCATCTCGGGGATGACGAAGTTGCCGAAGCTGGGCACGAACACGAACAGGCTCCCGGTGATCGCGCCCGGCAGTGTCAGCGGCAGCGTGACCTTGCGGAAGGTGGTGAACGCCGAGGCGCCGAGGTTGGCCGAGGCCTCCCTCAGCTGCGGGTCGAGCTTCTCGATGGCGGCGTAGAGCGGCAGCACCATCAGCGGCAGGTACGAGTAGAGCAGGCCGAGGACGATCGCGCCCCGATTGTAGAGCAGCTCGTACGGGCCGAAGCCGAACGCCTGGAGCCAGCCGTTGATCAGCCCTTCCGGGCTCAGCAGGATGATCCAGGCGTAGACCCGGATGATGAAGTTCGTCCAGAACGGCAGCACGATCGCGACCAGCGCGATCGTCTTCCACTTACGCGGCAGCTGGGCGATCAGGTAGGCCGTGGGGTAGCCGAGCAGCAGCGCGATCAGCGTCGCCAGACCCGCGATCTGCAGCGAGTCGAGGAGCACGCGCAGGTAGAGCGAGTCGAACAGGCGGGTGAAGTTCTCCGTGGTGAACTCGTACACCACCCCGCCGAACCGGCCGCGCTGTAAGACCGTGTAGCTGAGCACCAGCCCCAGCGGCACCAGCAGCAGCACGGCCAGGTAGGCCAGCCCCGGCGCGAGGAACACGAACGCACCCAGCCGACGCCCTCTGGATAGGGACACCGGCCGGGATTCGGGCTTGTCCTTCACACTTACTCGGCCTTGACCTCGGACGCCATCCGGGTGTACTTGGTGCTGGCCTGGCCGATGTCGATGATCGACTCACCGTTGAGCAGCTCGGCCGGCTTGATGCCCAGCAGCGAGCCCGGGACGATCTTGACCTTGTCCATCGCGGCCTTGTTGGGCACCCTGTAGTTGATGTTCTCGGCGGCCCAGCGGTGCACGTCGGGGCTGAGGATGTAGTTGATGAAGGCGTGCGCGGCCTCCTTGTTCTTGGAGGACTTCATGATCACCATGGTGTCCACCCAGAGGTCGCTGCCCTCCTTCGGCACCGCGAACTTGATGTTCTGCTTCTCGTCGGTGGTCGGGCACCAGCCGTCCCACGCCTCGACCATGACGGCCTCGCCCTTGATCAGCCGGTCGCCGAAGGTGAGGTCGTCGTAGGCCAGCAGGTGCTGCTTGGCCTCCAGGAGCAGCTCCTTGACCTTGGCGATCTCGTCGTCCTTGTCGGTGTTGACCGAGTAGCCGAGAGCCTTGATGGCGGGCAGGGCCAGCCAGCGCTCGGTGGTCATCATGGTGACCTTCTTCTCGGCCCAGGACGGCGGCTTGAGGATGTCCATCCAGCTCGTCGGCTCCTGCTTCACCAGGTCACTCCGGTAGCAGATGCCGGTCGTGCCCCAGGTGTAGGGCACCGAGAACTTGTTGCCCTTGTCGTAGGAGAGCTGGGTAGCCTCGGGGTACAGGTTGGCCAGGTTCGGGATGAGCTCGGCGTGGATCGGCTCCAGCAGCCCCTGCTCGTTGAGCGCCTGCGCGTACTGCCCGGAGACGAAGGCGACGTCGATGCCGTGATCGCCGCTGGCGGTCAGCTTGCTCATCGCGACTTCGTTGGTGTCGTGCAGGGTGACGTTGATGTCAGAGATCTTGAGCTCGTTCTTGACCATGTCCTGCAGCTCCTGCGGCGTGTAGCCGTCCCACACGGTGACCGTGAGCTGCTGCTTGGTCAGGTCGGCGTTGGGGTCGAGCTGGGCTGCCTGGGCCGCGGTCTCTGCGTTGTCGGTCGATCCACCGCCGCACGCCGCGACGGCGAGCGCGAGGCCGGCGGCCGCGACGGCAGCCGGAAGACGACGGGTGAACCGGGTTCGGAACACGGTCGCTACTCCTTAGGAACTGTGCGATTGGGGGGGTCGCGCGACCAACCGGGCACGACAGACCAGATGAGGAGTGTTGCAGCAGAAATCAACATGAGCAAGACTTTGACGGACATTGCTACCTGGAAGTTTGATCTCTGTGTTGAATTCGAATTCAATTTGGGACCGATTGCTGTCTCTGGGTGAGAATCCGCTCACCGAGCGAGACCGCGGTCTCACCGCCGCTCTGCTGGAGGCGATCAAGGGGGAGGTGCCGCCGCCGTTCGAGGTCCGGCGCTTCCTGCCGCTGCCCAGCCTCTCGCATGACGCCACCGGATGCCACATCGGGGTGCCGGCGGAACGCGAGTTCGGAGCCCACGTCGATCAGACGAATTACTCCGTGGTGGTGAATGAGCGCGTCGTCGTGAAATGGCTCACACCGCCGGTCCCGATTCCGCACCCGGCGCTCGACGTGCTCCCGGAACTGGCCCGCGCCGGATTCACGCACACCGCCCCGCCCTACGCCGCGCTGCTCGCCGGGGACCGGCTGCTGGCCCTCGTCACCGGCTACCTGCCCGACGCCGTGGACGGCTGGACCTGGTGCGTGGACGACGCCGAGGCCGGCGACACCGCCTTCGCCCCCGTCCTGGGCGCCCTGGCGGCCGACCTCCACCTCACGCTCGCCGCCCTGCCCGGCGAACCGTCCGGCGGGCGCGACTACGCCGGCCGTGCCGAGGACGCACTCAAGGAGGCCCTGGCCCTGACCGGCGGGCCCGACGGCGCCTGGCTGGAATCCGCCGCCGGCCGCCTCCGGGCGGAGCTCGCGCCGCTGGCCACCGCCCCCGCCACCCCCCTGATCCGCATCCACGGCGACCTGCACGTCGGCCAGATCCTCCGCTGGCGCGACGGCTACGCCGTCATCGACTTCGACGGCAACCCCACCGTCACCGACGCCGACCCGTACCAGCCCGCCGCCCGCGACGTCGCCCAGCTCGCCACCAGCGTCGAGCACGTCGCCCAGGTCGCGGTCAAGCGCCGCGGCCTGCCCGCCGGTCGCGCCGCGGGCTGGGCTCACGAGGCCCGCGACCTGATGCTCGGCGCGTACGAGCGACGCCTGGCCGAACGCGGCCGGCCCGAACTGCTGGACAAGAACCTGATCAGGCCCTTCGAAGTCGAGCAGGAGTGCCGCGAGCTGATCTACGCGGCCCGCCACCTGCCTCGCTGGCGGTACGCCCCGATGGGCGTGCTGCGCACCTGGTATCCCGAGGAGAACCCGTGAATCCCGACCTGTTCCTGGCCGACCTTGAGGCCAAGCCCGCCGCCCTCGCCGACCTGGCCGCGGCGCTCGACGCCGAGGACCCGTTCGCGGGGCTGCCCGAGGGCATCGACCGGGTGCTCTTCCTCGGCATGGGCAGCTCCCGGTTCGCCGCCGGGGTCGCCGCGCTGCGGATGCGCGCCGCCGGGGTGAACGCCTGGGCCGAGTACGCCTCGGCCGCCGCGACCTTCCCGCCCGACCCCCGTACGCTGGTCGTCCCGATCTCGGCGACCGGCGGCAGCCGGGAGACGCTGGACGCGGTGGAGCGGTACGCGGGCGGCGCGTCGTTCCTGATGGCGCTCACCAACACGCCCGGCTCGCCGATCACCGAGGCCGCGAACCTGGTGGTCCCCATGCACGCCCGCGAGGAGCGCGGCGGGGTGGCCTGCCGGTC
>Ga0079224_100009668_pt1 | contig 13181 bp, 11 predicted proteins | sample Stecom2015_FD_80414 | JGI IMG/M metagenome (GOLD analysis project Ga0079224, IMG submission 80414) | Agricultural soil microbial communities from Utah to study Nitrogen management - Steer compost 2015 | ecosystem: Environmental > Terrestrial > Soil > Agricultural land | place: USA: Utah... | reverse complement strand
TATCCGCCAGTCGCAAGGCTTCAAAAATATCTTCAGGCGCTTTCTCGAAGAAGATTGCGCCGATGCTGAGGCCCAGGGACTTCCATCCCTGTTGCCTCATTTCCAGCTGCAACTCTGCCTGCATCTTTTCAAAGTAAGCGCGCGCCCCGGCCAGGCTGGTGTTCGGCAGCATCACGACGAACTCGTCGCCTCCGATGCGCGCGACGACGTCACTGCCGCGGCTCAATCCTTCAAGCAGCCTGCCCATGGTTTTGAGTACGACATCACCCTGCTGGTGACCCTCTGTGTCGTTGATGGCCTTGAATCCATCCAGGTCGATGTAGGCAATGGCAATTCCGTGGCCGTACCGCGATGCGCTGGTGGTGGCGACCGTTGCGCGCTCGAAGAAGCCGGTGCGGTTGAGAAGACCGGTGAGACTATCGGTTCGTGCCAGTTCCTGCTGGCGCTGCAAAAGTGTTCTGAGCTCTGCAAGGAGAAAGGCAACGATCGCGAATGCCATCAGGCGCACCGCGCTATTCCAGAAAATGATCCAGTCGTGCGAATAGGGTTCCGCGGTGGCCTGTTCGACGACCAGCCATGTACCGGCCGAAAGGCCGCTGACGATATAGCCCAGGTGGCGGCTGCCGTACCACGTCGCCAGCCCGATCGGGATGAGGTAGAAGACCGACACGGAGAGTTCGTAGCCTGTCATGCGGTCGATTCCGGCGAGCAACAGGATCAGCGCGAACGACAACCCGCCGATTGAGAAGACGGACTGGTCGGCGAAGAGTTCGTTGAGCCTCCGGAGAATCACATCCGCTCCCCCAAAGCAGAAAAGTGTACTCCGTTGGATCTTCCTGTCACTACCGAAATCCGGGCGTTACGTAAGATCGCTCACGGAAGTTCGACGTGCGCTGTGAGGCAACCCGGCAGCGGCAGCAGAAGCTTGCCAAAGCCAGATAGTTACAAGCGAAAGCGGTCTACTGCGGGCCTTGCCCGCCACAGGGGCGTCAGTCGCTAATGGTCACCTTCCGTATCACGACGGGCTCGGACGGCACGTCATCGTGCCCTCTCTGGCGGCCGGTTTCGACCTTTGCGATAGCGTCGACAACGTCCATGCCGTCGCTCACGCGCCCGAACACGGCGTAACCATAATCGCGGCCGCCGTGATCGAGAAAGCTGTTGTCCTTGAGGTTAATGAAAAACTGCGAGGTGGCGCTGTCGACCTCGCCGGTTCGCGCCATTGCGAGCGTACCCCTCACGTTTTTCAGCCCGTTCGCCGCCTCATTCTTGATTGGAGCCCGCGTCTTCTTTGACGACAGGTCTTCCGTCATGCCGCCTCCCTGGATCATGAAATTCGGAATGACCCGGTGGAAGACGGTGTCGTCGAAAAAGCCGTCCTTCGCGTACTGCGTGAAGTTCGCGCTACTGAGCGGCGCTTCTTCTTCGAATAGTTCGACGACGATATCGCCCTTGCTGGTCTCTATTGTGATCACTGCTGGTCCCGATTGGCTGAAAAGAGCGTGACAGTATAAGAGCTCGATTCGATTTTGCACCTGCCAGCCGGCGCCTCATGTCCTGTTCGCCTCTCCTTCGCCGAGAGTGGCCCGTGTCGCCCGCGGTCGTCCGCTAAGGTCCCTGAAACTCTCGATGCTGCACCATCCCTCACGAGACAGGATCGCGGCGACCTCTGCCTGCTGCTCCACCCCGTGTTCGAACAGGAGCAGGCCGGCAGGCTTCAGGAGCCGGCGGCAGTCGCGGGCGAGGGTGCGAATAGCATCGAGCCCGTCATCTCCGGCAATGAGAGCTTCCTGCGGCTCGAACTGCAGGTTGAGAAGCGCAGGATCGCCGGCCCGGATATATGGCGGGTTGGACACGATCAGGTCGAAACGCTTGTCCGCAACGGGCGCAACCCAATCGCCCTGCACGAACTCAATATTGGCGAGGCCATGCTGAGCGGCATTGTGACGCGCTATGGAGAGGGCGGCGGCGCTCACGTCGCTGGCAATAAGATGGCATGCGGGACGCTCGCTCGCCAGCGCGATCGAGATGGCACCGCTTCCTGTTCCCAGATCCAGCACGCAATACTCACCGCCCCGGGGAATCTCGCGCAACGCCAGCTCAACCAGGAGCTCCGTCTCCGGGCGCGGCACAAGCACGCCGGGCGCAACCTCAAGTGATAGCGACCAGAACTCTCTTTCGCCTGTTATGTAGGCCAAGGGCACTCCCTGTCGCCGCCGTTCCACGGCGTCAAGGAAGCGCTCCAGGGAGGCTTCGTCCAGGACCTCCTCCGGATGGGCAAGAAGGTAGCTGCGCGGAAGGTCCAGCGCGCGGGCGAGCAGCACTTCCGTGTCGAGCCGCGGACTCTCGCTGACCGGCTCGAGCTTTTCCCGCACGTTCTCAATGGCGGCATCGATTCTCAAAGTCATGTCCCTTCAAACGTTTCCGGTAGCCCCGGCCAACGCGGGCTAGAGCTACTCAAGGGCTTGGCGTAGTATGGCCCGCAGTTTCGATTGCAACTTATACGGGCATTCCGCCACCAAATGTCGATTTTTTCCAACGTGCTGGAGATGGTCGGGCACACGCCCATGCTCGAGCTGTCGCGCTTCGATACCAGCTCCTGCCGGCTGTTTCTCAAACTTGAACTGCTGAACCCGGGCGGCTCCATTAAAGACCGCATCGGCATCTCGATGATCGAGGAAGCCGAACGCCGCGGCGACATCCGTCCCGGCGACACGATTGTCGAAGCCACGGCCGGGAACACGGGTCTCGGCCTCGCCCTGGTCGCAGCACAAAAAGGCTATCGCCTGATCCTGGTGCTGCCCGACAAGATGAGCCAGGAGAAAATCTTCAACCTGCGCGCGATGGGCGCGGAGGTCGTGCTTACGCGATCCGATGTGGGCAAGGGGCACCCCGAGTACTACCAGGACCTCGGCAAGGCCATCGCGGAGGAGCAGGGAGCCTACTTCATCAACCAGTTCGGCAACCCCGACAACCCGCTTGCGCACGAGCGTACCACGGCTCCCGAGATCTTCGGGCAGATGGGCGGCCAGGTGGATGCCATCGTCCTCGGCGTTGGCTCGAGCGGCACCGTCAGCGGTATCAGCCGCTACCTCGAACAGCACGCGCCGGATACAGAGTTGGTTCTCGCGGATCCGGTCGGCTCCGTACTGGCCGATTACATCAACACGGGCGAACTCGGCGAGAAGAGCGGCTGGCTGGTCGAGGGCATCGGCGAGGATTTCATCCCGTCGATTGCGGACTTCAGCCGCGTGAAGAAGGCCTACAGCATCAGCGATGCCGAGTCGTTCAGTACCGCGCGCGAGTTGCTCAGAAAAGAGGGCATACTTGCCGGCTCGTCGACCGGCACCCTGCTGGCCGCGGCCCTCAAGTACTGCCAGGAACAGGAAGGACCGAAACGCGTGGTCACGTTTGCCGCGGATACAGGCAACAAGTACCTGTCGAAGCTGTTCAACGACTTCTGGATGCAGGACCAGGGCTTCATCGAACGGGAGTCCTACGGAGACCTGCGCGACCTCATCGGCAGGCCGCATGGCGAGCGGGCGACGATCACGGTAGGTCCTACGGACGTCCTTACCACCGCGCACAACCGGCTGCGCAATGCCGGCTTCTCCCAGTTGCCTGTAATGGACGAAGGCAGGCTTGTGGGCGTGTTGACGGAGGATGCGATTATCCGCTTCGTGTTCGGTCATCCAGACCTCCTGCACCGCCCGGTGAAGGACGCCATGCAGACCGCGTTCATACAGCTCGACAAGGACACCAGCGTCAACAACCTCGTGGCGATGCTGCAAGTGCAGCCGTATGCCGCGGTGCTGGACAAGGACCAGTTTCTCGGTCTCATTACGCGGTCCGACGTCCTGAACTACCTGCGCAAGCAGAGCTAGTACTCTGCATTGATTTTCCATTTTACAGAGTACCAGGACCTATGAGCGACGAGACGAACAACGGCAAGCATGGCTTTGGTACCCGCGCCATCCACGCGGGCCAGAAGCCTGACCCTTCCACCGGCGCCATCATGCAGCCGATCTACGCGACCTCGACCTATGTGCAGAAGAGTCCGGGCGTGCACCAGGGTTATGAATACTCGCGAACGCAGAATCCAACGCGCCAGGCGCTGGAAAGCTGTACTGCGAACCTGGAGTCCGGCCGCTTCGGGTTCGCGTTCAGTTCCGGCATGGCCGCGACGGCGACGATCCTCGAGTTGGTCGACTCCGGCAGCCACGTCATCGCGATGGACGACATCTATGGCGGGACCACGCGGCTGTTCGAACGCGTACGAAGGCGCAGTGCCGGCCTCGATTTCACCTTTGTCGATATGACCGATCGTTCCGCACTGCAAGAGGCGGTGAAAAACAACACACGCATGATCTGGATCGAGAGTCCGAGCAACCCGATGCTGAAGGTTGTAGATTTCCGCGCGGTGACGGCATTCGCGAAGGAGCGGGGAATCCTCGTCGTCGCCGACAACACGTTCGCCACCCCCTGCCTGCAGCGCCCCCTGGAGTTTGGCTGCGACATCGTGATGCACTCGGTTACCAAGTTCCTGAACGGCCACTCTGACATGGTTGGCGGCATTGCCGTCACCGGCGACGAGCAGCTCGCCGAACGACTGGCGTTCCTGCAGAACTCCATTGGTTCCATCCAGGGACCTTTCGACAGCTTCCTTGCGCTGCGCGGCCTAAAGACGCTCGACGTCCGCATGCAACGCCATTGCAGCAATGCGGAAGCGATTGCCAAGTGGCTGGAGAACGATGGGCGGGTTGAAAGTGTCATCTACCCCGGCCTCGAGACCCACCCGCAGCACAGGTTAGCGCAAGCGCAGATGTCGGGCTTCGGCGGTATCGTCACGTTCTTCATCAGGGGCGGGCTCGAGGAAGCGCGCACGTTCCTGGAACGCTGTGAGATTTTCGCGCTCGCCGAGAGCCTGGGGGGGGTCGAAAGCCTCGTGGACCACCCCGCGATAATGACCCACGCGTCGGTGCCAGCCGAAAAACGCGCTGCGCTCGGCATCAGCGACAAACTGATCCGCCTGTCGGTCGGCATCGAGGACCTGGACGACCTCATCGCCGATCTCGACCACGCCCTGGGCTAGCTTCGATAAAGTCAGAAGTTTTCGCTATGCCTGAGATCGCTGCAGGAGCCCGTCTCACGGGCGACAAAACGGCAGCAGGAACCTTGACGAAATGTCGCCCGTGAGACGGGCTCCTACAGCGCCCTTCCGGGCATAGCGACATCTCGTCAGAATTCCCGCTACCGATTGTCGCCCGTGAGACGGGCTCCCACAGCGCTCGATTTCAGGCAGCTCGGGTCAATGCGCCAAGGCGGCGAGCTGGTCGGCTTCGTATTCGTTGACGAGCGGGTCGATGACCTGGTCGAGGTCGCCGGCCAGTATTTCTTGCAGCTTGTAAAGCGTGAGGTTGATCCGATGGTCGGTGACGCGGCCTTGCGGGAAGTTGTAGGTGCGGATTCTTTCGGAGCGATCTCCCGAGCCGACGAGAAGCTTCCTTTGCTGCGCCTGTTCGGTCTCGCGCCTCGACAGTTCGGCGTCCAGCAGCTTCGCCTGCAAAAGCGACATGGCGCGGGCGCGGTTCTTGTGCTGCGAGCGCTCATCCTGGCATTCGACGACGATGCCGCTTGGCAGGTGGGTGAGCCTGACGGCGGAGTCAGTCTTGTTGACGTGCTGCCCGCCGGCACCGGAGGCACGGTAGGTATCGACGCGCAAATCGTTGACGTCGATCTCGATTTCCTCGAGTTCATCGGGCTCGGGCAGGATCGCGACGGTACAGGCGGAGGTGTGGATGCGGCCCTGCGATTCCGTCGCCGGCACGCGTTGCACACGATGCGCGCCGGACTCGAACTTCAGTCTGCCGTAAATTCCGTGACCGGAGATGCGGCTGACGATCTCCTTGTAGCCTCCGTGCTCACCCTCGCGTTCGCTCAGCACTTCCAGCTGCCAGCGCATCTGTTCTGAATATTTCGCGTACATGCGGAACAGGTCGCCTGCGAAGATCGCGGCTTCATCGCCACCGGTGCCGGCGCGAATTTCCAGGAACACGTTGCTCTCGTCGTAGGGGTCGCGGGGGATAAGCGCTTTCTGCAACGCAAGCTGTAGTTCCTCGCGCCGCTCGTTCAGCGTCTCGAGTTCCTCGCGTCCCATCTCGCGGATCTCGCGATCCGGGTCCGCGGCCATCTCTTCCGCCGCGGAGATCTCGCCCTGCAGCCGCTCGTACTGGTTGAACAGGTCCACCACCGGCTCGAGGCGCGAATATTCGCGTGAAAGGTCGCGGAACTGGCCCTGGTTACCGATGACGCCCGGGTCGGAAAGCAGTCCCGACAATTCCTGGAAGCGGTCCCTGGTGGACTGAAGCTTGTCCCGTATCGATTCCTTCATTCCGATGTCACGTCCTTGCGTTGTTCGTTCTTCGGCGGCGACTGGTCCCCGGCATCTTTGTCGAGTCCGAACAATTCGCGTATGGCTTCAATAAACCTCAAGTCGGAAGCTGCCCCCGCATCACGCAGACGCACGCTGGGCTGGTGCAACAGCTTTTTGAGCAATGATGCCGTCACATATTCGAGAACCTCGTCGGCGTCCGCGCCCTTGTCGAGCCGTCGCCGGGCCTTCTCCAGCACTTCGCGCCGCAATGTGTCGCCGTGGTCGCGCAATGCGGTGATCACCGGTGCGACTTCCTTGCTTCGTTCGATATCGAGGTAACGCCGCGTCTCCTCCTCCAGTATCCGGTTCGCATCTGCGACTGCCGCTTCACGGCTGTTCAGTCCCTCCACCACGACCTTGTCGAGGTCGTCGATCGTATAGAGATAAACGTCATCGAGCTTGCTTATCGCCGGATCGAGATCTCGCGGCACCGCGAGGTCGCCCGCGAACACGGGCTTTCGCTTGCGCGCGCGAACGGCTTTCCTCATCTGCTCGACATTGACGACCGGATCCGGGCTCGCAGTGGAGCTGATCAGGATATCAGCGTCAGGCAAAGTACCTTCGAGCGCGGAAAGCGGGAGCGCGAAACCGTCAAACCGCTCGGCAAGAGCCTGGGCGCGCGAGATGTCCCGGTTTGCCACGAACAACCGCCCTATACCCTTGCCATTCAGGTGCTGCGCGACCAGTTCGATGGTCGCGCCGGCGCCGACCAGCAACGCGGTGTGCCGAGAGAACCCTGAAAAGAACTGGTTCGCCAGGTTGACGGCCGCGTATGCGACGGATACCGGGCTGCTGCCGATCTCGGTATCGGTGCGGACTTTTTTTGCGACGGAGAAGGTGTGCTGGAAGAGCCGGTTCAGAGTCATTCCGACAGCGCCGCTTTGTTCCGCGTGACGGAAAGCATCCTTGAGCTGCCCGAGGATCTGCGGCTCACCAAGGATCATGGAGTCGAGTCCGCAGGCCACCCTGAAAAGATGCCGTATGGACTCGTGGTGGCCGAGAGAGTAGAGGGCCCGCTCCGCATCGGCGTTCAGCCGCTGGTTCCGCAGAAGCCATGTGCGGAGCGCCGGTGCGCCTTCGCCGGAGGCGCTCACGTAGAACTCGGTCCGGTTGCAGGTTGAGAGGATCACGGCTTCCCGCACCCCCGGAAGGCGCAGAATTTCCGCAAGCGCGCGGTCCACGTCGTCGCCCGCAAAAACGACCTGTTCGCGTATTTCGACAGGCGCCGTGATATGGTTCAGGCCAAGTATGTGCAGCGCCATTGTCTGATCTGGAAACCGGGTAAGACTTGCGGTGCGCGCTCGAATTGCAACGAATCGCTCATTTTTCGTGTAAAAGCTCCAAACTTTTGTCTGATTTCGCCGAATTCGAGCCCGCTTGCTGCGCGCCCGCCTGGCCGATAGCGGGCCTCGAGGGAAGCACCGGGTATGATAAGCGAACTGACGGTGCAGTTCCTTGTCTGTAGTGGCCTGTCCCCGTAAACGCCGACCTGGATGGCAGGCAGGTCACCACTACACGGCTGCCGATCAGCCCATTTTTTCAAGCATTGGGAATGAACAGGGAAATCCATTTGAAACACCTGACGGGCGGTTGCGCATGCTGCGGCTGACGCTAATGACCCTGGTCCTGGGCCTGCTGGCGCAGCCTGTCACGGCCGATGAGGACAGCGAAAAAGCAACCGCTCACCTGCTGCAGGCAGAGATAGAACTGCAGCGCAACGAATACAAGGCGGCCGCCGAAGAATACGCGAAAGCTGCGGAGCTCAGCGAAGACGTGGAGATCGCGCGCCAGGCGACGCGTGTGTCGTACAGTTACGGCTTCAATGAAGATGCACTTCGTGCTGCCGAACGATGGCTCGAACTCGACGAGGATAACGACGAGGCGATGCTGTACGTGGCGCAATTGCAGCTACGCAACGGCGACCTGAAGGATGCGCGGCGAAGCTTCAGGCGCCTGCTCGATCGCGGCAGGGAGCCGGTTGACGAACGCCTCGTGGCGCTCATCCCGTTTCTCTCCGAGGAAGATCCCGAGGATGCCGACTGGCTCATGCGCCAGCTCGCCAAACCGTACAGGGATTCGGCTTCCGCGAATTACGCCGCCGGTGTACTTGCGCTGCAGGCTGGCGACACCGACGAGGCAAGGGAGCGGGCGCAAACGGCGATCGACCTGAAGAAGGACTGGGTCCAGCCGCACCTGCTGTACGCGCGATCGCTGCTTATCGCCGGGGATGAAGACGCCGCTATCGACTACACGGCGCGCATGGTCGGCGACAGCCCCGATCCTGACCCGGAGGCGCGGCTCGAACTTGCGATCATGTACCTGGCGGCAGAGCGGGACGAGGATGCCTTGAGCCAGGTCAACCAGGTTTTGCTGGAGCAACCGGCTCGCACCGATGCATTGCGCCTGATGGCGATCATCAACTTTCGCCAGGAAAATCTCGATGCGGCATGGTCCGACTTCCAGGACCTGCTTGCCAGCGGCCGTCACACCATGGATGCCCTCTTCTACCTTGGCCGCATAGCGGACCGCAGGCAGGAGTATGACCAAGCGGTAGCTCTTTATTCCCAGGTCATCGCGGGACAAAACGCCGTGTCCGCACAGCGCCGGGCGAGCGGAATCATGGCGCAGGAAGATGAGCCTGAAAAAGCCATAACGCACCTGGAGGAGTTCGGCGAGACGCATCCTAATTTCGCCATCGACATGATGCAGGCGCGCGCGCAGTTGCTCGCATCGCTCGATCGCTATCCGGAAGCGCTCGAATTGTACGACAGGGTTGTCGAGTACCGCCCCGACAGCGAAAGCGTTGCGCTCGGAAAGGCTGAACTCCTGCTGCGCATGGACCGCGTGGATGAGGCGATCGATGAATATCGCGATGCGGTGAAGCGTTGGCCCGGCAGCGCCATGTCGCTCAACGCGCTCGGCTATACGCTTGCCGACCGTACTAAAAAGTACCGGGAGGCGGCGCGACTGATCAAAAAGGCGCTCGACAAGGAACCTGAAAGCGCCGCCATCATCGACAGCTGGGGCTGGGTCCTGTACCGGCAGGGCAAGTACGATGAAGCACTGGTCGAATTGAATCGGGCTTACGAGTCGCTGAAGGACCCGGAAGTCGCCGCGCACATCGTAGAGGTGCTCTGGAAGCTCGAACGACTGGACGAAGCGAAACGGGTCCTCGAGGACGCCGAAACGATCTTTCCGGAGAACGACATCCTCGAGAATGTGCGTGAGCGTGTGTTTCCCGAAAGCCGCTGAAACTTCAGAGATGGCAGAGACGGCGCTCACCGAACAGCGTTGCATTGCGGTCGCCTTGCTGCTCCTCACCGTAGCGGGCTGCGCGACGCAGAAGGGCGTCGGGCTGCCGGAGTTCGACGACTGGAACTCGCGTCGCGACGCACTGTCGTCCGTTTCGGAATGGGAGTTTCACGGGCGCATAGGCGTGAGCGCGGGAGACGAAGGCTTCAATGGCAAATTGCGCTGGTGGCAGCACGATGATGTTTTCGTTGCCTCAGTCAGCGGCCCGCTCGGCGTCGGCACCGTCAAGATACAGGGCGACGAGCGCCAGGTGGCCGTAACGGATGAGGACGGCGAAGTCACGGAAATGCAGGACGCGGAGGCTGAGCTTTACCGGCGGTATGGCTGGACTATCCCGGTGACGAGCCTGCGCTACTGGGCGCTGGGGATCCCCGATCCCTCATCGCCGGCGAAAACCGCGTTCAATGGTGAAGGACAGCTGGCCAGGCTCGAACAGCGAAACTGGGTTGTACAGATCGACGCATACCGCGAGGGCGGCGGCCAGCAGATGCCGCGGCGCATGGTGGCCACGCAGCGCGACACCAAGGTCCGGCTGGTGATCGACAACTGGATTTTTCATTAGCCGCCCCGCACAATTCGCGCGATTGGGGTGTAGCCAAGTGGTAAGGCAACGGGTTTTGATCCCGTCATGCGCAGGTTCGAATCCTGCCACCCCAGCCAGCCCCCGTAGCTTCGGGTAACCCGCTACTTGTGTACAAATCGAGGAGAAACATAGCCGTGGAACTGGCGACAATGGCTATATTTTCCGGCAACGCGCACCCGAAGCTTGCGCACGAGATTGCCAAGGTCCTGCACGTGCCGCTCGCTAAGGCCCTGGTGGGACGCTTCAGCGACGGCGAAATCAGCGTCGAGATAATGGAGAATATCCGCGGCCGCGAAACCTTCATCATCCAGTCCACCTGTCCGCCGACCGCCGAGAACCTGATGGAGCTGCTGGTGATGGTGGACGCCTGCCGCAGGGCGTCCGCGTCACGCATCACCGCTGTCATTCCTTATTTTGGCTTCGCCCGGCAGGACCGGCGTCCCCGGGCCTCCAGGGTTCCCATTACCGCCAAGCTCGTCGCCAAGATGATCGGCACTGCCGGCGTCGATCGGGTCCTCACGGTCGACCTGCACGCTGACCAGATCCAGGGGTTCTTCGACATCGCGGTGGACAATGTGTACGCCTCACCGGTGCTGTTGGGCGACGTCTGGAAACAGAAATACCCGAACATGGTGGTCGTCTCGCCCGACGTAGGCGGCGTTGTCCGGGCACGCGCCCTGGCCAAGCGGCTCGACGATGCAGACCTGGTCATCATTGACAAGCGCCGTTCGAAAGCCAACCAGTCCCAGGTGATGAACATCATCGGCGACGTGCGAGGGAAGACCTGCATCATCATCGACGACATGGTGGACACTGCCGGCACCCTATGCCAGGCCGCGGGCGCTTTGAAGAAAGCCGGCGCGGAAAAGGTAGTGGCCTACATCACGCACCCGGTACTTTCCGGTCCCGCGGTCTCCCGAATCACCGAATCCGAACTCGATGAAATAGTCGTTACCGACACGATTCCACTTCGGCCGGACGCCGAGGCCTGCCCGAAAATCCGCCAGCTCTCGACGGCGGAACTGCTCGCCGAAACCATGCGGCGCATCAGCGACGAGGAGTCGGTCAGCTCGCTGTACGTCGATTAGGGCTCCTGCAGGGGGACTATTCGGCCTCTCGGTCGCCCTTGGCCATGTTCGCTGTGACATTTGCGCGGCTTAGCGCTATGATGCGCGCCGGTTCCGGGTGGTCGCGCCCGGAATTCCGACCTCCTGGCGGCTAAAACCGTCAGAAAATCAGCTAGTTAACCAATCGGAGAGATCCTCATGAAGCAGGAATTCAATCTGGTTGCGGAAATCCGTGAAGACCAGGGGAAGGGTGCGAGCCGCCGCCTGCGTCGTCAGGGGAAGGTTCCTGCAATCATCTATGGCGGCGGACGCCCGCCGCGGTCGCTGCTGTTCGATCACAACAAGGTGCTTCACCAGCTCGACGAGGAAGCCTTTTACTCCAGCATCCTGACGATCAAGGTCGGCGACAAGAGCCAGGCTGCAATCATCAAGGACGTCCAGCGTCATCCGGCCAAGCGCCAGATCATGCACCTGGACATGCAGCGCATCGTCGAGGACGAGAAGATCCGCATGAACGTGCCGATCCACATCGTCGGCGAGCAGCAGTCTCCGGGCGTGAAGCTTGGCGGCGGTACCGTCATGCGCCTGTTGACGGAAGTCGAAGTGAGCTGCCTGCCGCGCGACCTGCCGGAATATTTCGAGGTCGATATTTCGCATCTCGAACTGGACCAGATGCTGTACCTGTCGGATATCAAGGTGCCGGAAGGCGTCGAGATCATCGAGCTTACCTACGGTGAGGACCACGACGACGCGATTGTCTCGGTCCACGTCATGAAGTCGGTCGCTGTCGAGGAAGAAGCATCGGCAGAAGACGAGGTTCCCGCCCAGGAACAGGGAAAGAGCGAGCCCGAGCGGGACTAGGTTTCCTCCCCCTGGCGAGCCAGCGAGAAGGCCGCCGCTGGCGGCCTTTTCATTTACCCTTTGTAGTCCCTGAACGTCCATGAACATGCACTTGAGCATCATCGCCGGCCTCGGCAACCCGGATGAGCGCTACGAGCGCACGCTGCACAACGCGGGCTTCTGGTTTGCGGACGCGGTTGCCGCGGCAGGCGGCGGCCAGTTTCGCTATGAGAAAAAATTCGATGCAGAAGTCTGCAAGGTCGACCTGGCGGGCGGCGAGCTCCGGCTCGTCAAGCCGCAAAGCTACATGAACCTGAGCGGCGGCCCGATCAGGGCAGTCCTCGACTATTATCGGCTGGCTCCCGAAACGCTGCTGGTGGCGCACGACGAGATCGATCTCCCGCCGGGAGTGGTGCGCCTGAAGAAGGGTGGCGGCCACGGAGGCCACAACGGCGTGCGCGACACGATCAGGCACTGCGGCAACGAATTCATGCGCCTGCGTTTAGGCGTGGGGCATCCTGGTACGAAAGAGCAGGTTACCGGCTATGTACTGAAGCAGGGACCCGTGGAAGTGGAGGAATCGGTTCGCCAAGCCATCGCGCAGGCGCTCGACGTCCTGCCCCTGCTGGCCGAGAGCGGACTCGCTATCGCAATGAACCGCCTGCACACGAAGTCCGATGGCAATTAAGTGCGGTATCGTCGGCTTGCCCAATGTCGGCAAGTCGACTCTTTTCAATGCGCTCACTGCCGCGGAGATCCCGGCGGAGAACTACCCGTTTTGCACGATCGAGCCTAACGTCGGCGTCGTGCCGGTGCCCGACCCGCGGCTTGCCGTCCTGAGCGAAATCGTGAAGCCGCAGAAAACCCTACCGACGACCATGGAGTTCGTCGACATTGCGGGGCTGGTTGCCGGCGCGTCGAAAGGCGAGGGACTCGGTAACCAGTT
>Ga0079224_100009666_pt1 | contig 13181 bp, 11 predicted proteins | sample Stecom2015_FD_80414 | JGI IMG/M metagenome (GOLD analysis project Ga0079224, IMG submission 80414) | Agricultural soil microbial communities from Utah to study Nitrogen management - Steer compost 2015 | ecosystem: Environmental > Terrestrial > Soil > Agricultural land | place: USA: Utah... | reverse complement strand
TGATCGCCGAGACCTACCCCGACCACGGCATCGTCGGCGAGGAGTTCGGCGCCCTGCGCGAGGACGCCGAGCACGTCTGGATCATCGACCCGATCGACGGAACGAAGGCGTTCATCACCGGCAAGCCCCTGTTCGGAACGCTGATCGCCCTCCAGCAGGCCGGCGTCCCGACGATCGGCGTGGTCGACATGCCCGCCCTCGACGAGCGGTGGATCGGCACGGACGGAAAGCCGACCACGTTCAACGGCCAAGTCGCCACGACCCGGGAATGCCCGTCGCTGTCCGAGGCGCTGCTCGCCACGACCACGCCCGACATGTTCGTGGGTGAGAACGAGGGCGCCTTCCAGCGCATCCGGGCCAGTGTCGGCGCCTGCCACTATGGCGGCGACTGCTACAATTATGCGCTGCTGGCATCCGGGTTCATCGACCTCGTCGTCGAGGCGCAGCTGCAGACCTACGATTTCATGGCGCTCGTGCCCGTGATCACCGGAGCAGGCGGCATCATCACCGATTGGCAGGGTCGACCGCTCGGCCCCGGGAGCGACGGGCGCGTGGTCGCGGCCGGGGATCGCCGCATCCATGCCGCGGCGATCGAGCGCCTGAACGCTTGAGAAGCCTGGCCGGGAGCCTATCGAAGTCAGGGCATAACGCCTTGCGGCACCGCCCCAGATCGCCAAGATGGCAAATCAGCTCTACCAGACGTGAGAACCCGTGCGGGCGATCCTAGCCGTTACCCTCCTCCTGACCGTCTTTGCCTCCGGAGTGGCGCGAGGCGAACCCGCTCACGCGATCGCCATGCACGGCGAGCCGAAATACGGGCCGGATTTTTCCCATTTCGACTACGTCAATCCCGATGCTCCCAAGGGCGGCGAGCTGCGCCTCGGCGCGGAGGGGACGTTCGACAGCTTCAATCCGTACATCCCGCGCGGCACACCCGCCGCCGGCGCAGGAGCTGCGATCGAATCGCTGATGACCAGCAGCGCCGACGAGCCCTTCACCGAATACGGGCTGATCGCCGAATCGATCGAGACCCCGCCCGACCGTTCGTGGGTGATCTTCACCCTGCGCCCCGAGGCGCGCTGGCATGACGGGGAGCCGATCACCGCCGACGACGTGATCTTCTCACTGGAGACGCTGAAGACGAAGGGGCACCCCTTCTACCGCTTCTACTATCAGAGCATCGTCGAGGCGGAGAAGCTCGGCGAGCGCAAGGTGCGGTTCACCTTCGCCGAGGGCGACAATCGGGAACTGCCGCTGATCGCAGGCCAGCTCCCCATCCTGCCGAAGCATTACTGGGAGAGCCGCGACTTCGCGCGGACGACGCTGGAGCCGCCGCTCGGCAGCGGTCCTTATCGCGTCGCCGACTTCGAGCCGGGTCGCTTCGTCACGCTCGAGCGGGTTGAGGATTATTGGGGCAAGGATCTGCCCGTCAATCGCGGGCAGAACAATTTCGACATCATCCGCACCGACTATTACCGCGACGCGACGGTGATCCGCGAGGCGCTCAAGGCGGGCGCCATCGACTACCGGCTGGAGAACCAGGCGAAGGCATGGGCTCTGGACTACGACACGCCGGCGGTCGCTTCGGGGGCATTGAAGAAGACCGAGTTCGAGCACGAGCGGCCGACGGGGATGCAGGCCTTCGTCATGAATTCGCGCCGCCCGATATTCTCCGACGAGCGTGTGCGGCAGGCCCTCGCCTACGCTTTCGATTTCGAGTGGACCAACCGGACCCTCTTTTTCGGTCTCTATGCGCGGACCAAGAGCTACTTCTCGAACTCCGAGCTCGCCGCCGAGGGCCTCCCCGGCCCGCGCGAGCTGGAGCTTCTCGAGCCGTACCGCGATCGTCTGCCACCCGAAGTCTTCACGAAGGTATACGAGCCACCATCGACCGACGGCACCGGCTGGCCGCGGGAGAACCTGCGCCGCGCGTTCGCCTTGCTGGAGGAAGCCGGCTGGGTTGTCCGCGACATGCGGCTCGTGAATGCCGAGACCGGACGACCGATGTCGTTCGAGATCCTGCTCGTCAGCCCCGCCTTCGAGCGGATCGTGCTTCCGTTCGTGCGCAACCTTGGGCGTCTCGGGATCGATGCGCGCGTGCGGCTCGTCGATCAGTCGCAATACATCAACCGGCTGCGCGAATTCGACTTCGACATGATCGTGAGCGTCTGGGGACAGAGCGATTCGCCGGGCAACGAGCAGCGCGACTTCTGGGGCTCGGACGCGGCACAGCAGCCGGGGAGCCGCAATTATGCCGGCGTCAGCGACCCCGTCGTGGACGATCTGATCGACCTGGTGATCTCCGCCCCCGACCGGGAGAGCCTGGTGGCGCGGACGCGCGCCCTCGACCGGGTGCTGCTCTGGCACCATTATGTCATTCCGAACTGGCACTCCCGCGTTGACCGGATCATCTATTGGGACAAGTTCCAGCAGCCGGAGATCACGCCGAAGAACGGGACCGACACCAGCTATTGGTGGTTCGATCCGGAGAAGGCGGCAGCATTGCGCAGGGGTGGCGCGTTGGCCGAAGCGGCCTCGGAAGAAGAGGGCGGATCGCCCGGCGCGGGGTGGTATGCGGCCCTGGGTGGTCTGCTGCTCGTCGGCTTCCTTCTCGTGCGGCGCGCCATGAGGCGGCCGGCATGACGGCCCGGAGCATGACCGGGGGCGCTCCGTGATCGCCTACATCATCCGGCGCCTGCTGCTGATCATCCCGACCCTCCTCGGGATCATGATCATCAACTTCATCATCGTGCAGGCGGCCCCTGGCGGGCCGGTGGAGCAGGCGATCGCCGAGCTGACGCAGATCGGTGGCCCGGCGACCCAGCGGGTAACGCGGGCGGGCGGCGATTTCGCCAGCGGCGGCGGCGGCGTCATCCAGAGCGAGGGGGGCGGATACCGCGGCGCCCGCGGCCTGGATCCGGCCTTCATCGAGGAGCTGGAGAAGCAATTCGGCTTCGACAAGCCGCCGGTCGAACGCTTCCTGCTGATGATGGGGCAGTATCTCACGTTCGATTTCGGGGAGAGCTTCTTTCGCGGCCGGCCTGTCATCGACCTCGTACTGGAAAAGATGCCGGTCTCTATCTCGCTCGGCCTCTGGACGACGCTGATCACCTATCTGGTTTCGATCCCGCTCGGCATCGCGAAGGCGGTCCGCGACGGCAGCCGGTTCGACGTCTGGACGAGCGGCATCATCATCGTCGGCTATGCGATCCCGAGCTTCCTGTTCGCGGTGCTGCTGCTCGTGCTGTTCGCGGGCGGCAGCTATCTCGACTGGTTTCCGCTGCGCGGCATCGTCTCCGACAACTGGGACGAGCTCAGTCTCGGCGGCAAGATCCTCGACTACCTCTGGCACATGACGCTGCCGGTCCTCTCGATGGTCGTCGGCGGCTTCGCGACGCTGACGATGCTGACCAAGAACTCCTTCCTCGACCAGATCCAGCAGCAGTACGTCATCACCGCGCGCGCCAAGGGACTGAGCGAGCGCCGCGTGCTCTACGGGCACGTCTTCCGCAATTCGATGCTGCTGGTGATCGCCGGCTTCCCCGCCGCCTTCGTCAGCATCCTGTTCACGGGATCGCTGCTGATCGAGGTGATCTTCTCCCTCGACGGGCTCGGCCTGCTCGGCTTCGAGGCAGCGATCAACCGCGACTATCCGATCATGTTCGGGACGCTGTTCTTCTTTTCGCTGCTGGGTCTCGTCATGAACCTGATCGGCGACATCATGTACACGATCGTCGATCCGCGGATCGACTTCGAAGCGCGGCGGGCCTGAGGGATGGATGCGACCGCCGCCCTTCGCGCACGGCCGGAGCAGGACAGGCGCGTGCTGGGCATCCGGCTCTCGCCGCTCACCCGCCGGCGGCTCGCGAACTTCCATGCCAACCGGCGCGGGTTCTGGTCGCTCTGGATCTTCCTCGTTCTGTTCGTGGTGACGCTCTTCGCCGAATTCATCGCCAACGACAAGCCGGTGCTCGTCTATTACGACGGCGCGTTCTACATGCCGATCTTCGAGGCCTACCCCGAGACCACCTTCGGCGGCGAGTTCGGGACCGAAGCCGATTACCGCGATCCCTATGTCGTGGAGCGGATCGCAGAGAAGGGCTGGATGATCCATCCACTCGTGCCCTACAACCACCGCACCTTCGCCTGGGCGCTGCCGGAGCCGGCACCGTCGCCGCCGGACGCGGCGCACTGGCTCGGCACCGACGATCAGGCGCGAGACGTGACGGCCCGACTGATCTACGGCTTCCGCATATCGGTCCTGTTCGGGCTCGTGCTCACCTTCTTCAGCACGATCATCGGCGTCGCCGCCGGCGCGATCCAGGGTTATCTCGGCGGCTGGACCGACCTCCTGTTCCAGCGCTTCATGGAGATCTGGTCGGGCCTGCCGGTCCTCTATCTCCTGATCATCCTCGCCAGCGTCGTCGAGCCGAACTTCTGGTGGCTGCTACTGATCATGCTGCTGTTCTCGTGGATGAGCCTCGTCGGCGTCGTCCGCGCCGAGTTCCTGCGCGCGCGCAACTTCGATTACGTGCGCGCGGCGAAGGCGCTCGGCGTGTCGGAACCGGTCATCATGTTCCGGCATCTGTTGCCGAACGCCATGGTCGCCACCCTCACTTTCCTGCCGTTCATCCTGTCGGGCTCGATCACGACGCTGACGGCGCTCGACTTTATCGGATTCGGGCTGCCGCCGGGCTCCGCCTCGCTCGGTGAACTGCTGGCGCAAGGAAAGGCGAACCTGCAGGCGCCCTGGCTCGCCCTCACCGGCTTCTTCACCATCGCCGTCATGCTGACCCTGCTCGTGTTCGTGGGCGAGGCGGTGCGCGACGCCTTCGATCCACGGAAGCGGGTGCTCGCATGAGCGAACGCCTGCTATCGGTCGAGGACCTTCGCGTCTCCTTCCGTACGCAGGAAGGGACGATCGAAGCCCTCCGCGGCATCTCGTTCGACATCGCCAAAGGCGAGACTCTGGCGCTGGTGGGCGAAAGCGGCTCGGGCAAATCGGTCACCGCCCTCTCGATCCTGCAGCTTCTCCCCTACCCGGTCGCGAGCCATCCCACCGGCCGGATCCTCTATCAGGGCGAGGAGATGGTCGGGGCGCCCGAGCGCACCCTGCAGAAGGTTCGCGGCAACCGGATCGCGATGATCTTCCAGGAGCCGATGACCTCGCTGAACCCGCTGCACACGATCGAGAAGCAGGTCGGCGAGACCCTGATGCTGCACAAGCGGCTGACGCCGGCGGCAGCGCGGGAGCGGACGCTGGAGCTGCTGCGGCTGGTCGGCCTGTCGGAGGCGGAGCGGCGTCTCGGCGCGTTCCCGCACCAGCTGTCGGGCGGGCAGCGCCAGCGGGTGATGATCGCGATGGCGCTCGCGAACGAGCCCGACCTGCTGATCGCCGACGAGCCGACGACGGCGCTGGACGTCACGATCCAGGCGCAGATCCTGCACCTGCTGAAGGATCTCCAGCAGAGGTTCGGCATGGCGATGCTGCTCATCACTCACGATCTCGGCATCGTGCGCAAGATGGCGGACCGGGTCTGCGTCATGACCGAGGGCCTCATCGTCGAGACCGGCGAAACCCGTCAGATCTTCGAGGCGCCGAAGCACGACTACACGCGCAAGCTGCTGGCGGCCGAGCCCCGGCCGCGACCGCCGGCCCCGAAGGCCGACGCGCCCGAAGTGATGCGCGCAGAGGACGTACGGGTCTGGTTCCCGATCAAGGCGGGCGTCCTTCGGCGCACGGTCGACCACGTGAAGGCGGTCGACGGCATTTCGACCACCATTCGCGCAGGTCATACGGTCGGGGTCGTCGGCGAGAGCGGCTCGGGCAAGACGACGCTCGGCCTCGCCCTGCTGCGGCTCGAGCGCAGCACGGGTGGGATCTGGTTCGACGGCAAGGACATCTCCCACCTGAAGTCGGAGAGCCTGCGTCCGCTTCGGCGCGAGATGCAGATCGTCTTCCAGGACCCCTACTCCAGTCTGTCTCCCCGGATGACCATCGGCCAGATCGTCGGCGAAGGCCTGAAAGTACACGACCTCGGCGGCACCAAGGCGGAACGGCGCTCCCTGATCGAGCGCACGTTGAAGGAGGTCGGACTCGATCCGTCCATGGCCGACCGCTACCCGCACGAATTCTCCGGCGGCCAGCGCCAGCGCATCGCCATCGCGCGGGCCATGGTGCTGAAGCCGCGTTTCGTCGTCCTCGATGAGCCGACCTCGGCACTCGACATGTCAGTCCAGGCGCAGATCGTCGAGCTGCTGCGCGACCTGCAGCAGCGCCACAACCTCGCCTACATGTTCATCAGCCACGATCTCAAGGTCGTGCGGGCGCTCGCCGATGACCTGATCGTCATGCGCAACGGCAAGGTGGTCGAGCAAGGACCCGCCGAGCGCATCTTCGAGAATCCGGAGGACGCCTATACCCGGGCGCTGCTCGCTGCGGCCCTCGACCTGGAGGTGGTCGGCGCCGGAGAGACCGTGCGCACCTAGACCCGGGCCTCAAAGCTCCGGCGGCACGTCACGACAGAATTTCGATCAGCCTCTGCGCATCGTAAGGCGCGCGCACCTTCATGTCGTTGTCGAAGAAGACATAGACGTCCCGTTTCCGGCGAGGCGGTTTTCCGCGAGAGACCTTTCGCGGCGACTTCGGCTCTCTCCCCGCGCTCCAGGCTCTGGCCCGCGCCGCCCAGAATTGCAGAGCCGCCTCGTCATAGCCGCTCGCATAGATCTCCTCCGAGCCGTGCAGACGGACGTAGACGAGATCCGAGGTCACATCCTCGAGCAGCGGCCATTCCACGCTGTCGGCCACGACGAGCGCCACCTCGTGATCGCGCAACAGCTCGATGAACTCTTCGCTGCAAAAGCTTGGGTGGCGCACCTCCAGCGCATGAAAGATCGGCCGCACCGGCCCCTCGGTCGGCCATCCCGGCTCCTTCGGCCGCCGGTCGTGGCGGCGGGCCAGACGCTTCGCCGCCGTCGTGTCACGCGGCAGCAGGTGCAGAAACCCCTCGAGCCGGGCTCGATCGAACTGCTGGCGCGGGGGAAGCTGCCACAGGAATGGGCCGAGCTTCTCCTCAAGACACAGAACACCCGAGGCGAAGAAGTTGGCGAGCGGCAACTCCACATCTACCAGCCGCTTCATGTGGGTGATGAACCGGCCGCCCTTGACCGCGAAGCGAAAGCCGTCCGGTGTCTCGACGTACCACTGGCGAAAGAGCGCCGCGCGTTGCAGAGAGTAGAAGGTGCCGTTTATCTCGATCGCGGCGAAACGCTGACTCGCATACTCGAGCTCGCGCCGCTGAGGCAGCCCCTTGGGGTAGAAGTCGCCGCGCCAAGGGGGATATCGCCAGCCGGAGATGCCGACGCGTATCACGACACGCGCCAAGCGGCGCTACTTGGCCGAGGCTTCCGGGTAGCGAAACGTGGTCTCGACCTGCTCGCCGCCCGTCACCTGCACGGAGACTGTCTCGGTGAGCCCCCCCTTCGTGGTGGCGGTGACATTGTAGCTCCCTGCCGGGAGATCTGCGACCAGCCACGGAGCGTCGCAGGCGGCCTCCAGGGCGATATTTCCCGAGGCGTCCTCGATCTTCACGCGCACGTCGGCAAGGTATTCGCCCTTGTCGGTGGCGAAGACGAGCTTCAGGGGATAGCGCTGCCAGCGCGGATCATCGCGCGTCTCCGCTACGCCCGTGCACACATATTCGGTTCCGTCATACGTCAGCACCTGGTCGGCGACCGTCGAGTTCCCGGCACCTGAAATCGAGACCGAGATCGCCGCGACCTGCGCCAGTACGCCGGCCGACACCGATCTCAATACGACGGACCGTCCGGCCGGGGAATGCTTCCACATGCCCAACCTCCCGATGGTTGATGGCGCCCGAATCAACAGCGATATGTCAATCGGGTTCCGGAGGGGGCATTGCCGCCGCCACCGGCCGGCGGAGACGGATGGCATGACAGCAGTGGCCAGCATCGCAGAAGCGGGGCGCGGGAAACCGCCCTCGGTACGTCCCGCCACCCTGTCGGATCTTCCGGCACTGCTCCGCATCGAAGAGCGATCGTTCCAGTACGACCGCCTGTCGCGCCGCAGCTTTCATCACCTCCTGACGCGTGGCCATGCGATCTGCCTGGTCGGCGAGGCGGACGACGACGTGGCGGGCTATGCGCTCGTGTTGCTGCACGGATCGACGGCGCTCGCCCGCCTCTACTCCTTCGCTGTCGATCCCGATCATCGCCGCCTCGGGCTGGGGCGGCGACTGCTCTCGGCCGCCGAGGCGGCCGCGCGGGAGGACGGCCGAGCGGTGATGCGGCTGGAGGTCCGTGCCGACGATCCGCAAAGCCGCGCCCTCTATGAGCGCGCCGGTTACCAGGAGTTCGGGCGCGTCGAAGACTATTACGAGGACGGCTGCCCCGCGATCCGCATGCAGAAGGATCTGGCGGGCGGCGACGTCCCGGCGCTCGCACGCGTGCCGTTCTACGGGCAGACGACCGACTTCACCTGCGGGCCTGCCGCGCTGATGATGGCGCTGAAGGCGCTGATACCCGAAATCCGGCTCGATCGCAGTCTGGAGATCCGGCTGTGGCGCGAGAGCACGCTTGTCTACATGACTTCGGGCCACGGCGGCTGCGACCCCTTCGGCCTCGCGCTGGCCGCGCGCAAGCACGGGCTCGAGGCCGAGGTCCACGTCACCGGCGAGGGGCCCCTGTTCCTGGAATCGGTGCGAAGCGAACAGAAGCGCGAGATCATGCGGCTGGTCCAGGAAGACTTCCGCGCCGCGGCGGCCGAAGCCGGAATTCCGATCGCCCACAAGGGCCTCTCGGTCCGGGAGCTGATAAGACGAATGGATGCGGGCGCGATCCCGATCGTTCTGATCAGCTCGTTTCGGCTGTATCGCACGAAGGAGCCGCACTGGGTGGTGATGACCGGCCACGACGACAAGTTCGTTTACATGCATGATCCCTACGTCGACTCCGAAGGCCACAAGAGCGAGACCGACGGGATCAACGTCCCGGTCGCTATCGGAGAATTCGAGCGGATGGCGCGCTATGGCAGTGCCCGGCTGCGGGCGGCAGTGATCGTCAGCCGGCGGGAGCCCCGTTAATGGCGGAGACGATCGTCATCGTCGAGACGGACGCGGACCTCGAATGGGCCAGGGCGGCGGCCGTCGCCGTCACGCCGCGCGACTATGTCATCGGTGCCGAGCGGTTCGCCAACCGTCACGCCCGCGTGATCAACCTCTCCGGCTCGTTCGATTACATGGAGCTCGGCTACTACTGCTCCCTGCTGGCGGAGGCGCGCGGGCAGAAGGTGGTGCCGGCGGTAGGGACGATCCTCAACCTGTCGCGCCGCACGCTCTATGCGGACGACCTGCCGGAGCTGAACGCGACGCTGCGGGAGGAGGTGGGGAAACTGGCGCAGCCGCCGCGCGCCGCCTTCACGCTGACGGTCTGCTTCGGCCAGTGCAGCGATTCGAGGTTCCGGAACTTCGCCCGGCACCTGTTCGACCGTTTCCGGGCACCGCTCCTGAAGGTGCAGACGGTGCTCGAGGATCGGTGGCGAATCCGCTCGATCGACCAGATCGGCACCCGGGATCTCAGTCCCGAAGAGTTCGAGTTCTTTCTCGGCGCGCTGGAGCGCTACACGCGCGCCGACTGGCGCGCACCCAAGGCGCGGCCGCAGCCCCGCTACTGGCTCGCGATCCTGCACGACCCGAACGAGCAGCTTCCGCCCTCCGACAAGCCGACCCTGAAGAAGTTCGTCGCCGTGGGCGCCAGCCTCGGCATGGGCGTCGAGCTGATCCAGCGGAAGGACCTGCTGCGTCTCGCCGAGTACGACGCTCTCTTCATCCGCGAGACGACGAACATCGACAACCACACCTTCCGCTTCGCCCGAAAGGCGGTGAGCGAGGGGCTCGTCGTGATCGACGACCCCATCTCGATCCTGCGCTGCACGAACAAGGTCTACCTCGCCGAGCTGCTGCAGGCGAACCGGCTGCCGACGCCGAAGACGGTAATCCTCGATCGGGACAGCGTCGGCCACGCCGAGTCGCAGCTCGGCTATCCGATGGTCCTCAAGATCCCGGACGGCTCGTTCTCGCGGGGCGTCTTCAAGGTCGAGGACCGGGCCACCCTCACCCAGATCTCGCGGAAGCTGTTCCAGCGCTCGGAGCTGATCCTCGCGCAGCAGTTCATGTACACCGAGTTCGACTGGCGGGTCGGCGTGCTCAACCGCGAGCCGATCTTCGTCTCGCAGTACTTCATGAGCCGAAAGCACTGACAGGTCGTCAATCACCGGGCCGACGGCAAGACCGTCGAAGGTGCTTACAGAACGATGGCGGTCGCGGACGCGCCGCAAAACGTGGTGGAGACGGCGGTCAAGGCCGCCAACCTGATCGGCGACGGGCTGTACGGGGTCGACCTCAAGCAAAACGCCGACGGGGTGTTCGTCATCGAGATCAACGACAACCCGAACATCGAGCGCGGCGTGGAAGACGCCGTTCTGAAGGACGAGTTGTACCGGATCGTGCTCCGGGACTTCATCCGCCGGATCGACAGCCGCTAGGCGCTCAGCCGAACAGCGCCTTCTGCCGCGCGTGCATCATCACCGCGGCGAGGTCCCAGGGCGCGACCCGCGGCTCTCTCACCAGTTCCTCGACCGTCATGATCCGGCGCCCGGCACCTTCGTGCTGCACCATCGCCTCGATCTCTTCGGCGGAAATCGCCACCTCGAAGAAGTCGAGCTCCATGGAGCTCGCCTCGACGCGCGGCAGCACCCATGCGGTACGCGTGAACCAGCGCAGCGTCCGCGGCGTCAGCTCCAGTTCCTCGCCGAGCTCGCGGACCAGCGCGTCGGCCGCACTCTCCCCGGGTTCGATACCGCCGCCGAAGCATGCCCAATGGTCGGGCAGACGGATCGTCGGCTTCGGGTCGCGGAGCTGCATCATGTAGCCTTCGCGCGCCACGAGAATGGCGGCGGCGATTCGCAACGGCGCTTCGGGTTCCGGGCTGCCGGCATCATTCATGTCGTTGTCCAATCCTTTCAGGCAGAGGAGGGCTGCGTCCGGAGCGCCGGATCCTTCAGTACGCCCCGGTCAGATCCGCGACCAGGAGGCGCAAGGCGCGGCTGGGCAGCGGCTGAGCCAGCCGGCGGTCGAACGGGTCGTAGTCGCATCGCCGGGCGAGCCGAAGGTAGCCGTCCGCCAGCTTCGCCGGCATCAGCGCCGGCAAGGCCTGTCTCGGCACCTCCCGCCGCCACTGCCGGGCCCGGTCGAGGTGAATCCGCGCACAATCGGCCACTCTCGCCACGGCCCGGTTCAACCCGGGATGCGGCCTGAGCTCCAACAGGTCGCGCGCCGACGCTCCGGCGGCGGCAAGGATGTCGTCCGGCAAGGTCCGGCGGCGCGCCGCGGCGTGGAAGGGGACCGCACGGATCAGGCCGACCAGGGCCCAGGCGATGCCGACGTCGCGCGCCGCCCGCTCCGCCGCATCGTTGCGCACGCCCAGAGCCTGCAGCGCCAGGACGACCAACGGCGCCGACGTCGCCTCGGCATAACGGGTCATCTCGTCGAGCGTCGCGGGGGCCTGGTCGTCGAGGTCGGCCTCGCGCGCATCGACGAGCTCGTCGAGCAGCTTCCGGTCGAGATGGCGCGCTTCGACCGTGCCGGCCAGCGCCGCCACCACCTCGTGCCGGCGGGGGGTGCCGGCGTAGATGCCCTCGATCGAATCGCGCCACCATTGCAGCCGCATCTGCCCGATCACCGGCTGCGACACGCGCTCGCGCGTCCGCGCGATCTCGAGATTGAAGGCATAGAGCGCATGCAGCCCGGCACGATCCGCCGGCGCCGCGAACATCGTCGTCGCATAGCGATCGGGGTCCATTCGCTCCACCTGCCCGGCGCAGTAGTCGTGCGGCGAATCCGGCCCGCCTGCCGCCATGTCCATGCCTCTTCCGCCTGCGGCTCTTGCACCCATCGGAATTCTGAGTACCCCATACCGTTCGCAGACTGTATGTAGTCCCACGGTCAGAGCCTCGGGAGTCTTCTTGTCCGGCACCCAGACAGACGTCGCCCCGCGCACGCGCAGAGCGGGTGATTACGCACCGCCGCCGGGCGGCAAAACCGCGGAAGACGAGAACTTCCCGGTCGCTTCGCGATTTCTGCCGCGGGAAACGCGCTCGGCAGTCGTGCATTTCTATCGCTTCGCCCGCGCCGCCGACGACATAGCCGACAGCCCCGATCTCGGCGCGCAGGAAAAGCTCTCTCTCCTTTCGATGCTGGACGAGCAGCTGGCGGGGCGGGCGCCGGCGGCCGTGCCGGACCATCCCGCCGTCGAGCCCGCGATCCGGCTGCGTGAGGATCTGAGCCGGCGCGAAGTTCCGGTCGATCACGCCCGTCACCTCCTCCAGGCGTTCATGATGGATGCGACCAAGACGCGCTACGACACCTGGAGCGACCTCCTCCTCTACTGCAACTTCTCCGCCGCGCCGGTCGGTCGTTTCCTCCTCGACCTGCATGGCGAGGACCGATCGGCGAAGCCGGCCTCCGACGCCTTGTGCAATGCCCACCAGATCCTCAATCACGTTCAGGACTGCAAGGCCGACTACCTGCGGCTCGACCGGGTCTATCTGCCGCAGCGCTGGCTGCAGCAGGCCGGAACGGGCGTGGAGGCGCTCCGCGACGACCGCACTTCGCCGGCACTTCGCGGCGTGCTCGATCGCGCCCTCGACGGGGTCGAAGGCCTGATGACCTGCGCCCGGCCACTCGCACGCGGGCTTCGGTCGCGCGGGCTGCGCATTCAGGCCGAAGCGACCATCGCCATGGCCGACGAGATGCTCCGGCTGCTGCGGCGCGGCGACCCCCTCGCCCGACATCTCGAGCTCTCGACCGCACGCAAGCTCTGGTGCGTGACGCGCGGCGTGACCCGCGGCTGGCGCTCGCCGGCCTGACGCGATGGCCACTTTGCACATCATCGGCGCCGGCCTCGCGGGCCTGGCGGCAGCTGTCGAAGCGAGCCGGGAGCGACGCTGGTCGGCGGTGCGCGTCTACGAAGCGGCGGGGCGCGCCGGCGGGCGCTGCCGGTCCTATCACGACGAACGCCTCGACCGGCTGATCGACAACGGCAATCACCTGATGCTGAGCGCGAACGACGCGACGTTCGCCTATCTCGAGGAAACGGGCGGCAGG
>Ga0079224_100009665_pt1 | contig 13181 bp, 9 predicted proteins | sample Stecom2015_FD_80414 | JGI IMG/M metagenome (GOLD analysis project Ga0079224, IMG submission 80414) | Agricultural soil microbial communities from Utah to study Nitrogen management - Steer compost 2015 | ecosystem: Environmental > Terrestrial > Soil > Agricultural land | place: USA: Utah... | reverse complement strand
ATTTGGAACCAATGAAAAGAGGGTATACAACATCCTCAATTCCATGAATAGCGGTACTGTCTATTGGAACTGTTGCGATAGGGTCAGCCCAAACCTTCCCTGGTCGGGTAGAAAAAACTCAGGGCTTGGCTCCACACTGGCAAGTCAGGGAATCAGAGCATTTGTTCAACCCAAATCGTACCACATCAGAAGACCAGGATAAGTCCGACCGACCTCCGGAAAATTCCATTTATTTTATCCACCAGGGCGTTGCGCTGATTTTGTCATTCCCATCTCCGTATTGTTTTTTTATCGCAGAGGAGACATTGTCTGTATTGAAATCATATTCACTCTGGGGATATACCCATCGTTTCGGAATTTGTACACCATTGGGTCTTCGAAATTCAGGGTGTATTTCCGTGGAAATTTATCGAATTTTACTCGTTGAATTATTTGAAATGATATCCTCATTTCTTATTTTAGAATCGTTCACCTTCGTATTTATAAACTCGACATTGTTGACATCATCAACGACAACAACTGGCCGATAATCACTTTCCATAATTGTTAGCACAATGGAATCCAATGTAATACCATCCGCGTGCCTGATATAAAAACCCCATGCAGGAAGTTCTTCAAACTGAGAAAATTCAGGATATCGATAAGGCTGCTCTGGTATATTTTCCAAGTCATCCTGAGTGGTCCCTCTATATGCATAATTTGGATTGCCTCCTCCAGGATATACTATCTCGATATTGGATAGTGTAACATCTTTTATTCTCCAGTCCGGAAGTCCCACAATACTGGATGGAGAAATATTCCTGGGAAGATCCTCCACCGGACCTTCATACCGATAGCCTGCATCCGCTTTGGACTCAGCGACTTCTGCATATACATTTTTGATGGTCACATTACTGAAAGAAGGTTTTTTGCCTGAATTCCACCGGTCACCCGTTCGCATATAAATTGCATTCCCCACATTGATAGCCTCCACGCTATCGATCAGAATGTTTTCGACAATACCCCCATCAACAGCTTGCAAGGTGATTGCAGATCTATATGTGTCAAAAACTTTAAGATTTGTCACCTTTATATTTTTAAAACCACCCCGGTTCACTGTGCCAAACTTCAATCCACTCGCACTGGAACGTACTGTACAATTTTCTACTACGACATTCTGGCAAAGTTTTGTCGCATCGTGGGATTTGAAACACAAAGCATCATCTGATGCATCGATATAGGAATTTTTCATCACCACCCCGTCACAATCTACGATATCGATGCCGTCGTTATTCCAATATGCTTTACTATCTATGTGTATACGGTTGATAAGCACATTTTTACATTGGTCTATCACAAGATTCCAACTTGCAGGATTCTTTTGTGTGATATCTGTAAGTGTCACATCCTCACACTCCCTAAAATAAATGTTGGTCGGGCGGTTGGTAGCATTGGGCCGGTCATAACTTAAAGGGTCGTTCAATAACCCCCTGTGGATATAATCCACCGTGTTGGTTGCGACTTCAAAACCATTGGCGTTGACACTTCCCATTCCTGTTATACCAATATTGTTTGCTTTCAATCCAAAAATCAGGGAAGTCCAGCCAATGTAGTCATCTTTGGTGTAATCCCACGGATTCTCCGATCCCCGAAGTTCTGCACCTTCCATCAAGTGCAGGGTTACATCGGACTTGAGGTAAATAGAACCAGTGAGATAGGTGCCGGGATGAAAAACTAGACGGCCTCCTCCATTTTCTGAAATAAAATCGATTGCCCCCTGAATAATAACCGTATTGAGCGTGACACCATCATTCTGTACCCCAAATTTTTCGACATCATAATCTTTGGCCATTCCGGGAACATGAAACAACAAAACAACCAGGATAAGGTGTGATAAATTGAATATTTTCTTCATCTCAATCAAGTTTTTCGCTGAATTCAATCTTAAATTTTTCATTATTTTCCACCTATCGGTTTTCCATCTTCTGTAATGGATTCCTGGACGATCAAAAACTGGTTATTTTTTTCGGTCAAAGGAATGCCGGTCACATCTACATATATGCCCTTTATATTCAACCATTTACAATCATAAATCCGGATTCCCTCTGACGATGAAATATTATTTCCAATAATCTCCAGATCATTTATATTTACATTTTTGCATTCTTGAAAGGATAATGCCTTGTAGGGGCCGTTCCAGAACCGAATTCCTTCGATAGTCACATTTCGGCAATTTGAAAAAGCGACCAACCCTGGCTCACTGCCGTTCTGTATAAATCCATATTCCAATAATTTATTCGTTCGCTCCACAAGTTGACTCCCGCCACCTTCAATGACTCCTTTACCGGATAGTTTGACATCAGCAATATTCTCTCCCGAAAATAGGGCATTCGATCTACTCGATCCATTATAGGCATACGGCGTATTTACACCGACAATAACCGCACCTTCTTCCAACCTAATATTTACCCTGGGCTTGAGTTGGATTGTACCAGTCAAATACCTTCCCACATAAAACACCAAGGTCCCACCCCGCTTCGAATGAATAAAGTCAATGGCTTTTTGAATCGATTTGGTATTGTCCGTTACGCCATCAGATGTAATCCCAAAAAAGGAAGCATTATATTCATTAGCCTGCAAACATCCTCCCCATAACATTAGGAGTAAAAATAATTTGAAATTTCTCATCGATATAAATTTAATAACATCATGCTTTTATAATTTACTAAAGTTCTTGTCACTCAAATGGCCTTCAACATGTCATACAACTGTATAGTTTCTGAAACATTATCCGTTCGATTGCATCCTTCCCAGTCCTGATAAACAAATTCCAAGCAGATATAACCTTGATATCCTGACTTCCTGAGCAAGGTAAGCAATGACTCAAAATCAATCTCATTTTCTTTTACAATAGTCTGAAGCTTGCCTTGGGAGCCTGCTCTGGCGTGGCAGTGGGAAGCATATGGAATGAGTGGATGAACCGATTCATTTGTATGGCCCTGATATATGAAATGCCCATAATCCAATGTCAGTGTAAGATCCGGGCAACACTTAACAAACGTCAATGTCGTTTCGGTATCGTGCAGGAGGGAACCTACATGTGCTTCGATCGAATACGTTATTCCCGCTTTCCAGGAAGTTTCCACCCGCCATTTCGCTTCTTCAACCGCTCTTTTCCAATCATCCTTACTATTCTGTCCCATATGATAGACACCTGGTAATCCGGTTATGTGATTGCTACCAACTAATTTTGCAAACTCAATAATCCTTTGAAAAACCTCCCTGTTTCTTAACCGAACAGATTTATCAGGGCTGTTCGCAGCAGCATCATGAGGGTCCACTCCAGTTTGTAAAAACACATCCCCTACGACCAATCCTGCAGAAGAAAGATCTCTAATAACATCACGAACGGTACGCCTCAAATCATTGGTCACCATACTCGGATAAATATGAGATCGACCTTCAAATAAACCGAGGTCTACCGCATCTATGCCCAATAATCGGATTAATTGAAGCGCGTTTCCATGGGACAACAATGGAAAAGTGAAATCTGCACACGAAAATTTAAACATAGATTCTGACATTAAATTTATCGTTTTATTTTCATACCTTTTCAGTATTTCGACTCCTTCTATACATATCGTTTATGACATCCCAAGTAGTTACAGCTGTGATTTCTCCTTTAACAAACTGTTGTAAGGGCTCTCCAGCGTGCTCCTGAAATGCGACGTATCCACTGTATCGTGGACGAAGTATCGCATTCTCATGAACATCATAGCTGCTCGAAAAAAAACTTCCGGAGAATGAATCTAATGGATCTGATTTCCATGCTTCCCTGCGAGCCGGTTGTCCACCAGCATAGGTATATAAATTGGACTGGACGTACCTACTAGTACAGAACAGTGAAAAATCGAGCGCAAGATCCACATGAGCACAACTCGTTGATATGGCCAGACCGGTACCGCCTAATATACTTTGTAATGGACGATCGTCGAGCCTAATAAGTGAACCATATTTTAAAGGACGACGTACGAAGGAAGATCTGCAATAATTTCCATAACTGTACGCAAAAGGGCAATAAGCAAACTGATCACTACAGGTCATCAATTCGGCAATCTTGATCGGATTCCAATTAAAAATTTCAGCTGGCATCGGTTCTGCCAGACGCTTTAATAACCCAAGTGCATCCAAGGCTTTTCCCTTGAGAGCAATACGGTCAGAAAATTCAAATGGGCGAGCTTCCACAGCATGCAGTAACATCAGCCAATTCAGAAATAAATCTGCTCCAAAACCCGGCATTATGGCCTGTTTTTTATCAGCAAGGGTAATGAGATCATTCCATGTCTGTGGCAGTCGAAGTCTCATTTTATCCATCAAATCCGGCCTCCAACTAGCAGCAGGTGTAGCCGCATCAATCGGAATAGCCAAAAGCTTTTGGTCGAGAAAATAACTCGCAAATGATTTTCCTATCGAATTTTGTTCCAGATCTTTCCATTGCTCATCGGTTAGGTAATTCCGGAGATCCATAACAAGATTCCGTTCAAAGCAAAATCCAGCCCATGGATGGTCGATTACGATTAGATCGTATTCGGATGCGAGCTGGTCAATGGGTTTATGGCCAAACTCATCAAGCGATCTCTTACTCCACTGGATACGCACTCCAGAATGTATTTCTTCGTATCGTTGTGCAACAGCAACCAGTGGCGGAAATGCCCGGCTATGATTCCATGTTATGCCCTTTAATGTCTTGATAATTCAGATATTTTAATAGATCTCCTATTCGAATTAGATAAACAAGCGGCTTCTATAATTTCCATTGCGGCTAATCCGTATACCCCAGGTGAGCCATTTTCCTTAGCACCTAAAATGGCATCTATAAAATTAGAAACCGGAGCTTTTTCCGGATAGATTTCCGATTCAGTAAGCGGGGTATACACGATTTTTTTTTCATCAAAAGAATGAAAAGTCATGTGACCTTTCCAAAGTTCTAAAAGCAAAATCCCTCTCGTTCCGAATACACGAACCTCATATTGGCGAACATTCAATGGAGTTGCACCAGTACTAGATAAATTAACTATTGGTCCATTTCTCATAGATATGGTCAGGACATTGTAAATATCCGTATCAGTTCCATCGAAATCAAAACGGGCATATACTTCGTCTGGCCGGGTCGCTGTAAGGAAAGACAAATAAGCTCCTGCATGAGATACCTGTGTATAGATCTGTCCACCTCCAGCAATTTCCGGATTGCTATACGAGCCTGGATTGGGTTCGATATAAGCTTCATTCAATCCATGAGTGGGAGATGTATTTATTCCCTTAAGTAACTTATCAACTGGGTTGGTCATCAGAATAGTAATCATCCTGATCTCACCTAAGGCACTGGCTTTAATCAAATTTCTAGCCTCTTTACCATGTCTGGTAAAATGCCATGGACAACTGACCAGTAATTGTCGTTTTTTACTTGCTGCCAGTTCACACAATTCGCGAGCCTGAGCTGCTGTAAAAGTCATGGGTTTTTCGATCAACACATGCTTTTCAAGCTGTAGTGCAAACTTTGCTTGTTCGAAATGAACATTTGGAGTTGAACTGACCACTACTGCATCCAGCTCCTCCATGGCAATGAGTTTCCGGTAATCATCAAAAGCAAATCCAGCTCCAAAATCTTTGGCAATTCTATCAGCTTTTTCCCTAGATCGATTCTGTACAGAATATAAAACGGCGTTGTTGTGTTCCAGAATCCCTGGAATATGAGCACTCGTCGCCCACCATCCTGCCCCTACTACTCCTACTTTTATATTCCGGTCCATATCAGTCATTGAAGGGAAGCAATTTTTCGTGGTTCAATTCTACTCCAAAACCGGGTTTGTTCTCATCCAGGAAAATATGACCATTTTGAGGAAGTGGCTCACCGATAATGGTATCGAAAATCGGGTGTAGTTCCTTCCCTTCACCGGTAGTTAAGAATTCCGCATATGCACTATTGGTATTGGAAAGTACGAAATGGTAATTATAAACAGAAGCTCCATGTGGAATAACCTGCATATTGTAAGGTTTCGCCATTGCTGCAATTTTTCGAACAGCAGTCAATCCACCAGTCCATTGAATCTCAGGTTGGATAATATCAGTAGCATTATTAGCTATGATTTGGTGAAAAGCTTTGTAGTGGAATTCAAGATTGCCGGTAGCCAATTGAATGGGCGCTATTTGTTTTCGTAAATAAGAATTCTGTTCTGAGGCCCAGCCGTTTGGTAGCGGATCTTCAAACCATTTTACATCATAATCTTTCACCCGCTCTGCAAGTCTTATGGTAAATTCCACGTCCCAGGACATATAGCAATCCACCATCAATTCTAGCTCATCGCCCAACTCTGAACGGAGATTCGCTATGAGATTCTCCATTTTCCGAAGTCCTTCTCTTCCACTTTCTACTCCCCATGGGGCTGCCACTTTCACCCCCGTAAAACCGCGATCTTTCCAATGGCTTACAAAGTCAGGATGTATTGTCACATAGCAAGGTATGGATTCCTTCGTTTTCCCCCCCAATAGTTTATACACTGGTATTTCCAGCGATTTAGCAACCAAATCATATAGCGCCAGATCAACTCCGGCTATTGCCATGCTGACTACTCCACCCAGGCCATAAGGCATAGTGGAGCGATTCATTTGATCCCAAATCATTTCAATATTAAAAGGGTCTTGGCCGATCAAAAAACGTCGAAAGTGATTTTGAATCACTCTACAGGCAAATTCACCACCCCCATAGTTCACACATTCACCCCTAATTCCAGTATCCGTCTCGATCACAATAGCATAAGGGTCTTGTCCCGGCCCCATCCAGGTCGATCGTATTTTAGCGTAATCGGGATATACCGACATTGGATTGGATATAAGGGTCTGCGCTTGCCAACCTCCTCCCCAGTATTGCGATTCTCCCATACTGGCACCTCGGGCACCAGTATCCCCGCTTTCGATGGTATATAATTTTACATCTACAATTTTCATATAGTCACATTATTTTTACAATTGATTCAATCATTTATTCAAATTTTCAGACTGTTTCCATATCCTACAAAAACAATGGCCACCAATATGGTTAAAATGCCCGCCACAATACTGAATTGAGTGCCCCGATTTACACCTTTCCATTCTTTCAATAAAAGGCCCCACACATTTGCCACCAAGATAATAAACGCCATATGCATTATCCACGAACTCGCCCCATTACCTAATATACTCTCCCCCATTCCGTAAAAGAAAAATTGCATAAACCAGGTAACCCCAGCGACTGCAGACATGAAATAATTAGTAATTAAGGGGGATTTTTTATTCGTATAATCCCTATAGGATTTGTTCTTCAAGTTGAGAAAAGCACACCAAATAAAATTCGTAGTCAATCCGCCCCAAAGCAAGACAACAAAAATGACATTGTTCTGAAACAAATGATTAACTCCCCTTTCCACCGCCATATCAGCCATAGGTTTGCCTGCCTCTATCCCATAATTGAAACACGCGCTCAGAATCCCAGATACGATGGCCACGACTAGGCCAATCCCTAATGAGTACTCCCCGGTTCTGGATTTTCGATCTACAGCATCCCCTTTTTCTGAAATCTCCTTATCTTTCATCCATCCGGCCCTACCGCATATACCAATACCAATAAGACAAATCAATACACCGAGCAAAATGTATTGGCCCCATTGATTGTGAAGCATTTCGAAAAATGAAATCTTTCCATCCTGTGGAAAAAAGTCATAATAGACAGCCGGTAATATGGCCCCAAAAGCAGCGGTAAGTCCCAAAATGACGGAATTCCCCAAGGACATCCCAAGGTACCGGATGCCCAACCCATAGGTCAACCCCCCAATTCCCCAGAGAATCCCCATGAAATACGTCCACCCTAAGGTACTTATAGAACTGGATAAAATAATGTTTTCAAAATCCGGAATCGTAAGCCAGGCTGCAATAAAAGGGATGATCAACCAGGAAAAGAAACCACCCACTATCCACATACTTTCCCATGACCATTTCTTTACCCGCGTATAGGGCATATAAAAACTACCGGATGCTACACCGCCTATTAAATGATAAATAACACCAAGTACAATATTCATTTTATTAATATATGCTCACAGGTCCAGCCATGCCGAGGGATCGAAGTGGTTTTTTATTCCATCGTTGGACCACATCGTTGTCTTTTAATGATTTGAGATAATTTGCCATCTCAGTAACCACCCATACCTCTACCGTATTCTCCCCTTCCCGAACAAAGTCACCAATTTGGTAAATTCTGTTACCATACCACTTCACACCGGCATCTTGTCCATTTATGTGCACCGTTGAAATGCCATAGACCCAGCCTAGGTTGAGATATTTAATTTCTGTTGCTCTTTCGATTGAGAATGTATTGGAGTATTTTACGGTGCCTGCAAAATGTGTGTATTGCGGGATGTCCTTCAAATCATCGAGTGCTTCCATTTCATCAAATTTTATGCTGCCATCATAATGCTGAAATTGAACATCCCATTTACCTTCTATCAATATAGCGTCTGGATTGCCATCAAATGGGATCGGCTCAAAAAGTTTTCCATCCTCATCTTTGTTAAATACTATGATTGCAGAGTTAGCCCGGCCCAGGGGTAATTGGAGTTTATTATTTTCCAAAATTAGCTTAAATCGATCTCCGGAATCTGCATCCCATAGCCAGGCCTGACGACCATGAGTAATTTCCTTTGCAAAAGTAGCCTCGAGGGTGTAATTCCAACTATTGCTGCCATTATTGAAGAAGAAAAGTTCTCCGTCAGCCATAGTATATCTCACCTGGGTTATGTAGGTTTTCGGTTCCACAATTTGCACGTATGGTGTCAGGTTGTATTTATTTTGGACGTCCCTATACCACTCACAAAAGTTCTTTTCAGGCCTTTCCAGCAGGATGAAGTTGTCGGGGTGTTTTTTCATTTCTTCCACCTGGGTGCTCACCGCTTTGTCCCTCTTGACATGGTCCTTCCAGCCCGGTGCTTTATCGGGATAATTCTCAATACAAAATACCCGTCCTCCCTGAAAAACAAAATCCTTAAGTTTTTTTGCTGCTTCTGGTAGGATGCTCCGTACTTCAATAAGAATAATTGTGTGGTATTTTCTGTTTCCATACAAAAGAAAGCCATCGTGGATAGTAGCATCCCGGATAATCCGTTCAGAAACATAATCACAGCCACTACCATTTTGATGTATGGATTCCCATATTAAAGGTTGATACGTTGGAACTACATTTGTCGGAAAGGGTTCATTCTGCGCTCCAAATTCAGACCACATATCAGAAATCGGAGCTAGTAGAGCAATATCGGCAAACATATCACCCTGTTGGAGTACAGCTGAAATCCGGGACCTATAATCCGTATAATATTTCATAAATGACCAGGAATTGTTGCGCTCACTAAATGCTCCGCCCCATATTATCCATCCCGGAAATGGCACATCGAGTGGAGAGTAATTGAAGCCATGAAATATAGGTTGGGTTACGCCCGAAATCGTACTGTTATCACCGGCAATTTTAAATGTCTCGAACGAATCATTGAACACTTCCTGGGTGTGTGTAAGCTCTTCCGAGCTAATTAGCCTTTTCCCTCTCAGGTGGGCCCCTGAGGACAAATATTTGTTAATCATTGTATATCCCCGTCCCAGATCCCACGCATATTTTGTAAATTCACTTTCCGGGATTTCATCCCCAATTTGGTAATCATCCGTAGTTTTGATCCAGGTCTCAGCTTCCGGGATATCAATATTAAAACTCCCTTCTACCAGGAAATACCCCCTTCCATAGGACTGAGATCTTGACTTCACATTATTTTTGTTGCACCAATTTGTAAAAGTATCCACAAAATTTTCGTGAAAAACTTCCGCGTTAGTCAATGCCCAGTCATATCTCATCCGGGACAGCGTATTGTCCAGATCTTCACTGATGTCTACTATATAACCCGGATCAATGTTGTTACCCATGCGGCCTATTTTGAATAATATAAATGGCAGATAAGGAAAGATATCGTATCCCCTTCTCTTCCGGAACTCCCACCTCATATCCTCTTTCCAATTGGCACCTTCGAGCTCCATACTATCCACAAAAAATGATCGAAAATTATTTGGAAATGGTCCAATTTTGGTAGTGATCCTATCAGAAATACGATTTAGAAATTTCTGAACTGCAGGTTTGTCAAAATGATTCACTACTGGTCCCATACCTCCAGGTGCGCCCACGATCACCCGTTCAAAACCATCAACCCTAACCAGCGCATATAACGCGTAGTTTCCTTCCGGTGCTACTACTTTAATAAACCCATTTTCGATCTGATCAGATAAATCAATAGCCTCTTCCATATTGGTCAATGGATTGGGAACTAACTTAACAGATAGCATTTCCATGTTGCGCCCGGTATATTCATTGGTAATACGTGGATCCGCTTCCTTGAACAGATCAAATAAAGAAAACTCTGTATGGACGGGACCTTCGAATTTCTTAATTGCTATCACCACTACCTGAGATCGATCTTCATTTTCCACAAATTCAGCACCAAAAGGGAAGCCTGTACCCACAATCAGATCAACCGTCATATCCAAACTAGCCGCATCCCTCAACGTAAAATCGAGCATATCAATCCATTCGTCACTCAACCATTCGATCGTAGGTATCCCTAGATCTTCGGTCTTTTTGGAATACGCATTTGTACCTGGAAAGGCAATGGGATTTATTTCCACACCACTAATTCCTGCAGCTTTGAGTACTCGTAACTCTCTGGCCAATTCTTCCTTTCCAATTTTATTCCCGAGCCACCACCATCTTACATAAGGACGGTATTTATTAGCTGGGTTTTTGAAAATACCATATAATTCGTTGATTCCCTGAGGATTTTGAAGCGGGAATCCAAATATATGTGCTGATAAAGAAGTAGAGAGGGCCAGCCCGGCAGCGGACATCGCGCCATCGATCAAAAACGATCTCCTATCCATATGATGGTAATACTTTTTAAAATCTGGAATTCAGGTTGATATAATTTTAATACCCGGGGTTTTGAACCAGCAAATCATTTAACTGCATTTCCTGAAATGGAATCGGAAACAGCCGATCATTTTCAGTAAGCGTGTAGGCATCTGGCAGCAAATAACTATGCTTATCTTTCTGTTTGATCCCAAATTCATTCATTACAGAAACAAGTCGGTTGGTCCGTATCAGATCATTGGATCTTTTATTTTCGAAGGCCAACTCCAATCTTCTTTCGATTTCAATTATAGTCCTGAGACTATCCTGATTAGTTACTGTGATTTCGTGGCTGCTATCTCCAAATGCCCTATTCCTCACCTGGTTCAGATATCCTAATACTTTGCCGGGGTCACGTCCTTGTGGTGAATCGTTGTAACATTCAGCCAGCATCAAAAGCACATCTGAATATCTGTAAATCGGCCAATTTTGATCGGTTCCCTGGCTCCTTTCAGGATAGGTGGGGAAATAAAATTTATTCGCAAAATAACGGACTTCTTTATCCGGGTCAGGGATGTAATTCACAATACTCTTATAGCTGCTATCTGTAGCAACAAAATCATCATCCGCGTTTAATTCACCTACAAAAACACCCACAGTAGCATCAAATCGCATATCATCTGTATCATAAAGATTGATCAAATCCTCTGTGGGATAATTCCATCCTCCCTGCGTATTGTTGAAATCAGTTCCTAAAATCGGACCTGTATTGGGCATCACGGGGATGAAATCATAAATAAATTCACTCCCCTGTCCAGTAGTTCCAGATTGATACTGAACATCCCATATTAGTTCATTATTACCTTTGTTAGAAGGATCAAATACATCTTTAAAATTTGGAATCAATTCATACCCCATAGTGGTTACAGCCTCCAGTTGGTTGATCGCATTTGGGTAGTCTCCGAGAGTCAAATAAACCGTTGCTAATTCGGTACTTGCTACGCCTTTGTTGACCCGTCCAATATCGGATGACGCAAAGGTTGGATTGGGGAGAAGGCTTATCGCATCCTCCAAATCGGTAATTATTTGTGCATATACCTCATCTACTGAAGCACGTGGCAGGTAAGCTTGACCGGGAACAGTTACTTCGGACAAGAAGAGTGGAACTCCACCAAACTTCCGTACCAAATCGAAGTAATAATGGGCTCGCAGGGTTTTTGCTTCGCCTATGATGCGATTTTTAACCGCCATATCAAGAAAATTCACCTCTACTATTCGGTCAAGAATAGTATTTGCTCTGGACACACCTACAAAAGCAGTTGAATACCTATCAAGTAAAATCCCATTATCTGTAGAGGTGATATAACTAGTCATGATTTCAGTATTGTTACCTCCACGGTCTTTCGCATAATAAAAAAACCTGGCATTATCTGACCTACATTCGTCCATCAGATAAGCAATATCTGAAATACCCCTCAATGGTTCATATGCTCCAACTAATGCCTGTTCGAAATCATCCGGACTTTTGAAAAATATATCTTCATTCAAATTTCCTTCCGGGCTGAGGTTCAAAAAATTGTCTGAACATGCACTATAGAAACATGAAACTATAAAAATCGATATGATTATTTTAAAATTTTTCATCGCTATATTCTTTTATCAGTTAAAAGTTAATACTGGCCCCTACTGTAATCATTCTGGGTATCGGATAAGCACTTCTTATCTGTCCATAATTAGTAATTGAATTGTCCCTGCTCATACTCGCTTCAGGATTTTGTCCAGTAAATTTAGTCAAGGTGAGTAAGTTCTGAATCCCCGCATAAAGCCGTAGAGATTGCATAAATGAAAGTTGTTCAAGACCAAAGGTGTAGCCAAGAGTGATGTTTTTAATCGAAAGAAAGCTCCCATCTTCAATCCACCCCGTATGCGGAATCCGATAAAACTCTGTAGTACCAGATAAAGTTCTCGGGACTTCTCCATTCCCAGGACCCTCGGGTGATCTCCACGTATTCAACATTTTAACATTCATATTAAATACTCCATCAATGTTGAATTGATCTTCATCCAACATGTTAATAACCTCATTACCATATTGGCCACTAACTATAATATTGAAATCAAAATTTTTATATGTAAGTGAATTAGTGATGCCAAATATAAAATCCGGATTGGGATTCCCTATTAATGTCCGGTCATCAGGTGTGATTTTACCATCTCCATTGACATCTCGCAT
>Ga0079224_100009664_pt1 | contig 13181 bp, 45 predicted proteins | sample Stecom2015_FD_80414 | JGI IMG/M metagenome (GOLD analysis project Ga0079224, IMG submission 80414) | Agricultural soil microbial communities from Utah to study Nitrogen management - Steer compost 2015 | ecosystem: Environmental > Terrestrial > Soil > Agricultural land | place: USA: Utah... | reverse complement strand
CTGGTTTATACATATTAAATAATTGAAATAATGAGTTTCCAGTATATTGTGTTACCTTATGTTTAAATAACTGTATATTACATATAGATCTAGATAGCCCTACTACAAAATAATCAGTGGTCAACATATTTAGAATTATTTCTTGGTGAGGTACTATATTGTATGTTACTATTATCATTTGTTTGGGATAAATTTATATATATTATTGGTATTATTGAATTGTCCAAATCTCTTCACAAGTAATTTAAATTCTTTATCATATGTACCAATCCTATAATCATCAAAGCCAATACCAGTGCCATTGCTTTGTAATGAATATATCTTGTATAAAGATGTATGATACTGTTTTGTGTGACCACCAATCTGTTTATAATATACCAGAGTTGGTATAACATCTTGTCTAAACTCTAAATTTAAGAATATCCCTCCAACTAAAGGATATATTGAATATTTGTAAGTCATATGTATTGTAGTTTAGTCGACCAGGTCGAGTTTGGGAGGTATTGTTTTATAAATTTGAAAGCTAACAGTCTTTAAATGTCTTATATATTTTGGAAGATAATCTTCATATTTAATATCAAATAAACATGGAATAGGATTCGAATTAAAATGTGTTATAATTCTTTCAAATAACGAATTAAAAGAAAAATAAGTTTCAAACTCAGTATGTTTATTTATTTGTAATAAAGTTAATATATGTCTATACTGATCTAAAGTATACAAAACGTAATGCCATATAACTGGGAGGAGCTATAAAATTAATGTATTTATAATAAATCATTTTTGGTTATATGCTTAAAATGTTTCGGAAGTTGTTTAAAATATATTATATTTTTGAAATTTTCATCACTGAATTTGTTGTGGCTATTATATGTGTTACTTGATTCTGCATAATCTGTCCAAAATATCCTACTTCTTTTTCTACATAACGATACTTTACATATACTATATACACGACTCTCTTGTATATTGCGATATGCGTATAATGATATCTTATCACTGTCGTGTGTTACTGTTATGATATTATCATCAGAGTATATTAAAATTTTCATATTGTTTACTCGACCAGGTCGATTATTGTGTTGATGTTTTTGTATGTGAATTCCCCATGTATTTTTAAATCAATTAATTGTATTTGTTTAAAATAATGAATGCGAGATTTTTCTTTATCCATATTCTTATATATGAAATAATTTGCTATAGAATATTGATAAATTTCACACGATTGTATGTATACACTCATAAAATACATTGAATACGGATATAACATAATATCCATTGATGTAGCGTTGATGCTTGCCTTCATAATTTAAAATCTGTTTTATATGTATTAAATTTTTGAACTGGAAGATTTATAAAGTTATCTAATCTAACATTAGAATTAAATTTTATTATATTACTAAAATATTCATATATAGAGTATAAAATACCATTTCCATTAAGTGTAGATAAATTTATAAACATGTCTTTACTATTTTTTAATGTATTGGGATGGTTAATGATTCCAAAATAGTATATGTTATAAACGTGAGTTATTATCATTAGGTATTTGTTTATAGTATTCGAAGTTTTTGTAAGTATTAACAGGACATTGTTTTGATATATGGTATGTTATAGTCCTTGGGTTGGAGCCACTAAAATAGATTTCTGAAATACTTGTAATAAAAAGTATATGTGCTCCATAAAAAAATAAATTTGGCCAATCTACTAAAACAGATTCTATATGTCCACGTACATGATAATATTGTACATTATCATTTTCACCGACTAATATTTTCATAATTTTTAATTTAATTTACTTACTCGACCAGGTCGAGTAAACTAAGATAGTTGTTATCGCTGGGTATTTGTTTATAATATTTAAAATTTATGTAAGAATCTACTATATCTAGATGAGATATACTATAATCCTTAACAACAAATATAAATCTATTACATAAGAACAGTTTATATATACTTTTCATATGTATAATATATTTAGTGTAAAAGAATAGATTTGGATAAGAATAGAAAGTTGCTGGTTTATCATATATTGTAACGGGATTACAAAATTTACATTTTACTGCGCCACCTTGAACTGTTATTTCCATAAGTTTAATTAAAGTTTACTCGACCAGGTCGACTGAAATTTAATTGGAAATTTATATTGGTGTGTATTTCTTTATAAATTAGCATAGTATATTATCTCTGTTTTAAGTTTAGTAGGTATAGTTTTAAATTGTTTGTTATTGAGTGATAGTAACATATCGTGTAATGTAGTGAATGGTTGATTGCATTGTAATAAAATTTCTTTATATCCATATATTTGTCTGAGATATAGACTAACTATTGATTTTATAAGTATTGTCCTTGAATCTATTGTACACCATGTGAACTTGTATATTAAATTGTTCAGTATATCATATAATTGATCCGAATGAATATCATGTTTAATTATCATTTTTTAAGAATTTTATTTATTTTTTTAAAATTAAATCCGGTGTATTTATCAGATTTATCTTTTATTTTGAGATAATGAGTTTCTTTTTCAAATTCATTATAATTTCTACCTATAATACATGTGAATATATTCCTAATGGACACAGTAAGATGAAGTGAATAATCATAATTATAATCAACAACAATAATAAACCCTCCTGGGGGACGTTTAATAGTATTTCTAAGTTCATAATTACGTAAATATACTTTCATTTATTCCTCCGGATACTCGACCTGGTCGATTAAGTTTATTGTTTTGTGGAGGTCTTTGTATGTATTTATATAAAAAAATGGCTCTAAATTTAACATTTTATTTAAATCTTCATTCTTTGTAATTATATAGTAATCAGTGTTATTAAATACCTGATATGAATGAGAATATCTAGTATAATTATTAAACATACTTTCACTGAATCTATATTTATCTTTGATATAGAACTCTATCCATAATGCTTTAGACGATATTTCAAATACAGTTCCTTGTCGTATAACTCTGCTCTCAATTTTCATATTTTTAAGTCTATGTTTTTATTACGTTTATATAAATAACTGTTTTTACATATATTAATATTATACCATTTTTAAGCGGAGTTAATATTGTCAGATGTGTCTTTAATTGTGACATATTTGTCAATAGATTTATAAAATATATCATTTTCATAATATTCTAATGTCTTATGTTTTACCACAACATCTGATAATATAACATTATAATTTGTTACATGAGTACAAAATATAGAATAGTATATAATAAACCAAGTGCTATTATATATCAAATAAGACTCGTTATTACAGTATATTTTATTTGCTGAAGGCCTGAGCTGTATTTTCATAATTTTAATTTAATTGGCCAAACTCGACCTGGTCGAGTAAAGTCTTTGTATTCTAATGTATATATGTTACTAAACTCTAGACCAATATCATTCACATGTATTATAGAGAATGGGCCAAACATATATCCTTTTTGTTCAAAAAATTGAAATATAGAATAATGAGATGTGAACATATTAAGTAGGTTATGCGATAATATATAATTACCTCCAGGCACATAATTAATTTGTTGATATGCTCTGTCTATTGTTATTTTCATAATATATAGTTATTAAGTTCTTTATAGTTTGTCGTAAAAAATGGTTCAAACCTAAGTTCTCTATCTATTGTTTTTATGGAATTAAATGTTCCAAAAATCCCAATTAGTATATAAGATGACATAGAATATCTATTAACATATAACTCATTTGTATATATTATATAGTCACCAAAACTTAAATCTCCATCACAAATCTGTATAGATTTAGAGTTGTATCCATTATATTGTATTTTCATAATATATAGTTATTAAGTTCTTTATAGTTAATGATATTAAATGCATCTATATTTAAAGATCGATCGTTAGTTTGTATACTAACTAACCCATTAATCTTATCAAAAAAATCATTTAGAATAGAGTGTCTATTTATATATCGTGATCGAGCCCCTATATACATAAAAACTATTGCATAATTCAAATATTTATCACATGTGTAAAGTTTGGTTGCTCTATTTAAACTAATATAACATTGTATTTTCATAACACATAATTATTAAGTTCTTTATATTTTATTATAGTAAATTGTTTAAATTCGAGGAATCTATCCGTTGTATCTATAGAATCATATACACAAGATCTATTTAAAAAAAGATCTATAATACTATATCTGTTAATATATTCATCATATACATATAGTATATAATCTTTAAATAATAAATCAGTATCACAATACCTTACATGTAAACGTGAATCGAGGCTATGTTGTATTTTCATAAGTTAGTCGACCTGGTCGAGTAAGTTTTTAAAATTTAGGTGGGATATTTTTAAAGTATTTTGTTTCAAACATTCTATAATCTAATTTTGATAGAAATCTTTCAATATCTTTTTGTAATACACGCATAGGATTGTTTGATGATATTTGTGTAGTATATGTATTATAATTAAAATTTCTATATACTGCTATATTGCCTGATTTAAGAAAATATTCTACAATACTGTCGATCTTAGATATTCCTATATGATGGAAGTCAATGATAATAGCTGCGTCTATGGTTTCAATATCTGAAAAATGTGTATGTGGTCTTATTATCATTGTTTTTTTATAAATATATATTTATTAATGTTCTTATAATCTATTTTAAATGATATAGGTATAGTTATTATTTTGTCCATTACATCAGTACGTACTGAAGACATTATTCTAAATCTCATAAAAAAATATTCTGGTATAGAATACCTGGAAATATAAGTACCAATTTTAATCATGATATATGGTCTGGCAATAGAATCATTCTTATTAAATTTTATGTACGAGGAATTACAAACGTGTATTATTATCATAAGTTTACTCGACCAGGTCGACTATTTAAATTTAAAATTTAATGTATTTCGGGAGATCTTTAAATGGAAAAATATCGGAACGTTTTCTTACAAATGTACAGGATACGATTTTATCTAAATACCAATGTTTTCTGGGATAACATTCATTACTACTAATAATACAACGAAATAAAGATCTCATAGAAAGTGTTCGCAATTTACATTGAATACCTTCAAAGGTGTATATATAATAATGTGTAGTGTGCCAGTGTATATCGGCAATCGTTGCTCCATTGATTTGTATTTTCATGGGTTTACTCGACCAGGTCGATTAAGTTTTAAGTTTAAGATAATCATTTATTTCTTTATATTGTATACCAGACATATTCATTGGATCAATTACAATAAGTCTTGTATTATCTCTATGATAACTACGCTGGGTGTGCGGAAATATAAAATAGGAAACAATAGAATATCTAGTTGTAATTGTATCATTCATAAATATTAATTCACCTTTGATATCACTGTCAAAATATATCTTACTGGAAAGCCAGGGTCTTATTATTTTCATATTGTTTTAAGGTATTTAGTTATATCTTTGTAATTAAATGTTATATCATCAGGATACATGTACATTACGTGTCGCATTATTTTAATTGTAGATGGTTGATATCTATTTAAATAATAGTCTACAGTAGAACTCATGAACCCATTATTAAAGATCATGCAAAACATATAATAATGTGTATCAAAATAAAAAATATAATTTGGGTCCAATTCTTTGTTATATTCTAATTTCATAATTGTTTACTCGACCTGGTCGATTAAGTTGGAAGTTATATATTGATTAATATCTTTATAATTTGATATACCAAAATCTTGCACATTTAATTTAATATTATATAATTGTTTATCTAAGTTTAGATATTGATTAAAATAATAAAATGATAGAGAATATCTATTTGTGTAAGGTGTTACAGCTGATATATATAATATATGATATTCATATGTATGTGATTGAACATTATAAAAGTCTACATATATAGATCCGTGATGGATAGCATATCTAATTTTCATAATTGTTTACTCGACCAGGTCGAATTTGGTTGGGATTTGTTTAAAATGTGTTAGGTTTGAAAATGTATCTAAAATATATTTATTAATGCTAGGATCAAATTCGTAATCATATACTATAAATTTATAGTAAAATAAATGAAATATTGGAACTATTTCTGATACAGCATACTCAAAACATAATAACCAATTATCATTATCGTCGCATATGATTATTGCTGGGATACCTGAATATAGTTTATTATCGTTTATTATTATTTTCATAATTGTTTAATAGACCTGGTTGAATTTAGTTGGAATTTGTTTGAAGTGTGTTAATTTACCATATGTTTTATCAATAGTTGTGTCATACAAATACCATTGATATTGATGATACCTAGAAATTCGAAGTACATCTGTAGCTAATGAAAATATATGTATACTATCACCTTTTATAGTAATCATCCAATTATCAATAGAATCATATATCATTAACTTAGTACTATCAAATATTATTTTCATTTATTCTCCTCGTTTACTCGACCAGGTCGAGTAAGGTTTTACATATTTGTTTATATCTTTGTATTGTATTTCAAAAGATGACTCTATTAATAATAGATCATTAAATGTTCTTAATTGAGAATTAAATGTTCCAATACGTAAGAAATGCTCCATCAAAGAATACCTATTTATATATTTATTACTCACTAGTCTAGAAACATACATAAAATATAATTGTGTTTTATTGTTTTCTATATAATTAATTTCTGAATTTAGGTGATCATATATTAGTATCATAAGGTTATGTCATAAATGTTCTTGGAATAGTTTTAAAGTTTTTTAATTTTCTTAAATACCAATTTTCCACAATATTCATTACAATTGGATATAGTGTTTCAGGTACTACTAATTGTCTATAATACCTATATCTTTCTCCATGGTTTATAGTATGTTTAAATACACCTTCTATATAAAAATATTGACTATAATACATGAAACCATATCCCATAGAATGTATCTCTGCATAATTCTTGATTATTTTAATTTTCATTTCTTCTCCTTTATATAAGCACGTAAGTCTTTATAGTTACAGTAACTAAAATTTTTGTATGATGTTTTACAGTATGTTGAAATACACATACGAGATAGTGATCCATGTATCGTTTGATATTTAGTAAAAAAATACTCTAGAATAGAATATAGCTGTAATTCATCATAGTCATCCCACCAAAGCCAAAATACAGACGGATAATAGTATATGGTATTTTGTGTAATTGCGATTTTCATTTATGACTCCTGTTTACTCGACCAGGTCGAGTAAGTTTTTGTATTGGACCCCAACACGCTCCGTATACTTATAACGAATCCAGTAAAATTGCGTTGAAAATTCCGTAATATTATATGTATTAAAAAAATATTGTGTTACTGAATATTGTAATGTACTAGTATAAAGATTAGAAAATGAAAGTAATGCGAACATCGCAGGGTCTAATAATATAAAATTTTTAGAAATATATATTTTCATAATTGTTTAAAATTTGTTATAGTTAAATCAATATCTTTAAAATTTATCATTTTTAATATTTTATAGTTATAAGCAAATATAATACCTTTACTTATATCAAAATATAGTTCATCATCAGCATATGTACTAAAAAGAAATATATCTATTATAAACCCAGTTAATGTTGATGGTTTGTGTTTATGAGTATAATGTACTAAACAAAACGCTTCTAAATCACAAACTTCAAATCTTCTAACTTCACGTATTATTTTTATTTTCATATATGTATATTATACCTTAATATGAGCCAGTTTAGTCGACCTGGTCGAGTAACTTAAAGTTCAATGGAATTTCTTTAAATGTTTTTATATTTTGTTCATTTAATATTTCTAAGAATTCTTGTCTTTTAAAAACAAACATATTAGATGGTGTCTTTCTGACAGGAGCAAAATGTCTACTAGTTATTATTAAGATATATATACTTAGACTAAATAACGCTTCGGAATGCCAGTAGTCTATTATAGTGAATGCTGTAAATGGATTAAGCTCAAACCCATTTTTTATAGTTAATAATGAAGTGTCTATTTTTATTTTCATTTATTTCTCCTTTAGTCGACTAGGTCTAGTAAGATATTTATTTATATTTTCATATATGTATTTATATGGATATTGTTCTGAAGAAAAACACCTTTGTATTTCTTTATCAATTGGTTTCCCTATAGTGGTATATGGAGTAGCTATATTACGTATAAACGGACTAAATAAAAGTGAGAATATACTCAATGCGTTGAGCGAGTTATCACGAGAATCTTCATACATGATAAAATGTGATCTATATTGATCTACACAACTTATAGTAGAAATAGCAAATGAATAATAATTTTCTTTAAGAATTAACATGTTCGTGTATTTGTTTATAAAAAAATTTAGTATTATGTATTATATAAATGTAAGTATCATACCGTATTTGACTTGGCATGTTATATAAATTTTTAAACTTAAATTTACTTATCAAAAAATCAAATATAGAAAATTGTATATTATCATTTAAAAAATTACTATGCAAAGCTAGTAAATAATGTCCAGTTTTATTAAAAAATATTTTGTTAAAATCAACAGATTTTATTTTCATAATTTTGGAATATCTTTAAAGAATTGTAAGTGCGAATTAGCATTAAAAAATTTACCAATATGTGGTGATGGTTTAACAAAACAATTTATAAAATAACCATGTTTTAAACATATGTTAAAAACTGATGATATCTCAAAATAATTATTAGTAAACATGTAGTCTGTTATAATAATTAAATTAGAACATATATCATACAAATTTGGCCTTACTTCTATTTTCATAATTTTGATATTTTACTCGACCAGGTCGAGCAAGATTGTGTAGTGAATTTGGGAGGAATTTCTTTAAAATATTTTAACTTATGTTTTTCTTTTTTGAAAACGTCTATATCATAATAATTATGTCTCATAAAGAACTTACCACTTATTCTCTTATTATATGTTGGATTAGATCTAATTGGAGACATTAATCTGTAAGCTATACTATTTACATCAATATGATAATAATCAAGACATATTATAGCAATACCACTATTTAATACTATGAAATCGTCATCATTGATGTTATCTTCGTCTATGAATAAATATATGTTCATGTTTTTAATATTTTATAGTCGACCAGGTCGATTTTATTAAAAAATTTCTTATAATCTGTTTCAATATATCTATCCAGTTTTGTAAGAAACATTGGTGGGTAATCTCCTATTTGATCATAAGCAAAAGAGAAACGTTTGTTATCACTTAAACCATCGAGACCACGTATCATGGAAAGTGAATATAGAGTTGTTAAAATTACTCTAGTAACATAATATTCTATAAAAAATGAAGGATCTGGATCAATTAACCTTACAGATCCGTGCTGTGAATATATTTTTATTTTCATTTAAATATTGTTTTGTAGTTTATATTTTCTAGTCTGTTTGGATCTTTTATATGTAGATTAGTTAAATTAAACCAATTAGCCCAGTCAGTGGACGTGGACATGAAAGTTAAATCAATATTGCGTATTAGATACATTTTCATAATAGATTTTATGCCAGTTTTATAAGAATAATAATCTATAAGAATTTCAAAATCTAATGTTCTTATAGATCCAGACGTTTCATATACATGTATTTTCATTTAAATATTGTTTTGTAGTTTCTCTTTGAATTATCCATTGGATCTTTTATACATAAGTTTACAATGTCTGACCAGTGCAGATATTCGTAGTTGAGAAAATGGATATATGTGCTTGAATGTAAATTATTATTTATAAATAATCTTGTGATAGATCTAATTTGAATCATATGACTAAAATAATCAATTACTATTTTCTTAGATGATATACATATAGATCCGGTGGCATTTAAGTATATTTTCATAGTATTTTCCTTTACTCGACCAGGTCGAATTTGGTTGGGATTTGTTTAAAGTTTTCTATATGTCTATTTTTATATATCCATTCATCTAAGTTATATGGTAGAAACATATAAGCATACCAGCGTATATTGTATGTTGATAATATATATTGATGAAAAAAATTAAATGTATTTATTTTAAAATTATAATAATCAATATATGTTGAATGGTTCCGACCATATATCATTTTTGTATACGTATTTAAGTAAATCTTCATGTTATGAGATTATTTAAATTTTTAAAATAATGATCTCCAATAAACTTAAAATTATATTTTCTTTCTGTAAATTTATACAGTTCATAAGAATAAAGATTCATAAATATATCTTTAAATATAGACATGTATAATACTCCCCAATGTGATTGATGATTATATATAAATATTATTGATGTGTTAGAGTTAGTTCTAATGTAATAATCATTTATTTGTAAGTTTATATGTATTTTCATATTTAAATTTATTATATTATAAGTATATTATACCAAAAAAAGAGCACTCTATTTCGAGGCTCTTAGTTTACTCGACCAGGTCGACTATTTGTTTAAGAGGTAAAATCTGTTTATAATAACTCACGTTAGTGAAATATCTGCTTAAAATGTCTGGATCAATATCCATAGTTATATTTGTCCAATCATAGTTTAGATTACCGATTATATTGGATATCATATATCTAAATTGTATGACTTTAGTTAGTCTGTGGTTAAATTTAGATTTATTAAAGTTTACTATATTTTTGTGACTATTTGGCTCGTACACAGTAATATGCTGCCAATCGGCATATAGTCGTATTTTCATAATAATATTGTATTAGATTTAAATTTAATTACATTTTTACCCCAGGTTGAGTTAATAAATAAGTCTTTATACACATAAGTAGATGAATGTGGTATACTGCGAAATAATTTAAATAGTTCTTTATAATAATGTTGATTAATAAATCTGACATTACTTTGATATGGATGACTACTGATAACTGTTATAAACAACATTTCATATAAAGACCATGTAATTAGTTGATATCATAAATTTATAAGGGAATGGTACATTAGTAAATTCTCTTGAAAGATATATTTTCATAAATAGTCGACCTCGTCGAGTAAGTTGATGTAATTTGCTGGGATGTTTTTAAAATGGTTCAGATGTGTTATTAATCTAAAATCAAACTGTCTTGGACATCTGTAATGTTTATAAAATCTAAAAGATTCACTGTTTCTATAATACACAGATAAAAATAATTTATTTATTATTATTTTATAGCTTCCATATAGTTCAATTAAAATTTTTGAAGTTATATAGCTTCTGATTATATTATGTTTTACTGATATTTTCATATTGTTCTTGGTATATCTTTAAATACTTTTGGTTTATAAAGCTCATATAAAATAGATAAGCTCATACTGTTGTCATATACATCATTACGAATAAAAGTAACATTATATAAGTATATACTAAATATACTGGCAGAGTGGCTTGTATCTGGTCCATAATCGATTATTAATATATTATCAGATGATATCCCATTTAGATGTTTTTCTAGTTTTATTTTCATATTAGTCGACCTCGTCGAGTAAGTTTTTATATTTTATTATTTTGGCTGGTCCTGTATACATCCAATCTCCTAGTCTATATATCTTTGAATACTTTTTAATTTTATACAGGTGTACATATTGTGATTGAAATGTAGAATAATGTACTATAATGCGTGCATCAATTGTAGTATTTTTATATAATATATCCCAGGTAAGATCTATTAATGACGATATTGAAAATCTGGTATTACTAATATGTAATTTCATGATATATGTTTATGTATATTTTTGTATGGGAATTCTGAATGTCTATCTTTATATTTTATTTCATACCTATATATTTGATAAGAATCTTGCATAAATAATTTATTAAGAAAATAACCTAGTATAGATTCCTGTCTATATGGAACTCCATATGAGTTTTGTACTAAAAAATAGTGATACCTATTTATAGATGTATAAAAAAATAAATTGCGATGTTCATTGTATATTACCATAGTTTAGAACTTTTAGTTAAATTAACAAAATTATTTATATCTTTATATTTAAAACCTGTACCTATTTTAGGCAACATAATATGACTGTATTTAACAGTAATATCTGAAAAGGTTTTTATATGCGAATTAGAATCATATGTTCTTGAATAATATTCATATATAGAATAAAAATTATATGTGTCAGGAATATTATCAAGTATAGCAAAACAATAATTTCCTGCAATAAAATCTATAGAGAGATCATTAAATCTTTTTAATAACATAATTGTTTATTTGTTTATATATTAGGGGTTTATTTATATCATTTTTTGATGCTTCGTAATACACTTGATAATCTTTTACTGTAAACATATATGTATTAAAATTATAGTATCTTGTTAACATATATTGTATTATAGAAAACTGTCTAGTACCAAAATCATCTCTTAATATAAACACCCAGCGATCTCTGAAGAAATAATATCTAGAAAGACCATAGTTAAGTTCTAGTTTCATATCATTTCCTTTACTCGACCAGGTCGACTATTTGTTTAACTGTTTTTATATTAATATTTTTAAATACAATTTTCTTAGGTATCCAATCTAGTAGATGTGCATATGGTCCATTACCTAGATCAAAATACATAAATAAATCTGAAAATATATCTAAATAAATTATATATTCATTGTTATACCATCTATAATAATATACCGAATCTGGTAAGGTTATATCTAGCGAACAAATGCTATGAAATCTGCCATTTGATCTATAGATACCTTTTGTTATATGTATCTTCATACTGTTGTAATGTAATTGTTTATTTGTTTATACAAGATAATATCATCTGTTAACTTACTTAGATTTATCTTTATTCTCATTTTAGGATAAAATTCTGGAGAATCACCATATTCAAATAGTATAATTGCATCAAATATAGAATATGATGTTATATATGTAATAACTTTAGAATTTTTTAAAAACTCTATACTACCCAATATATATGTACATTCATTATTTCTATTTAAATAATATATTCCCACATACGATGATGCAGAAGTGTAATGATTTTGTTTAAGTGTAATTAACATTTTTAATCGACCAGGTCGAGTTTAGTTTATATAAATCTTTAAACACATTAATTGATGTTTCGTGAATACTAACTATATCTACAACTCTTTTATAGTTATTTTTCAAAAAGAAATTGTGTTGGAGGAAATAGTGTTTGAATAATACCCAATAAAAGCTTGACCCAAGATTAGATACTTTCTCATCTATATCTGCTAAACAACCTATACCAGACTCCGTACAGACTAATAT